>ERZ889217.611-NODE-611-length-20896-cov-13.514563_pt1 | contig 20896 bp, 12 predicted proteins | sample MGYA00521098_ERZ889217 | MGnify/ENA primary metagenome ERZ889217 (study PRJEB32303, sample SAMEA104408613) | aquatic metagenome | biome: Brackish water; feature: Pelagic; material: water | place: Baltic Sea | collected 2014-06-10T22:04:00 | depth 2,362 m ... | reverse complement strand
ATGAGCTTTTGCTGCGATGCCAAAATTTAAAACCCAGAATTTTTCAAACTGCCCTAAATGCGCTCATGAATAAAATCCTTATCTCCGCACTGGCACTCGTCTCACTGACTGCGCCACGCACGATCCAAGCAGCCACCTCGAATGGCAATGATTTCGCTCTCTACCTCTCAGAGGCACGGTCTGCTTCCGAGAAAGCCTCCCTATTCGATGACGCTGAAGGCCGGCCCCACTTTTTCCGGTATCTCAAAATAACAACGATCGAGGACAATGGCAGCGGCCCCGTCCGGGTTGTGGCTATCGAACCCGCGTCGTTGTTGAATATCGATTTCACCATCGAGGGAAGCAACTCCCTTAGACTGATCCGTGAGAATCCCGCATCCCAACCCGGAGATGCCCTTGCGGTCACCGGAAAAGTCGACTCCGTGAGTAAGGATGGAAACACGATTATCCTCGGCAGCACGATCGTGCGCCATAAAGACCGCACGGAGCGCAAGGCCGGCAAGGAACTCATCGCCGAGGTTGATCCTGATGCAGTGGTCTACTCATTCACCGAGGGCCCACGCCCGATCATGGTCAAGGCCCGTGACCGGGACATCCTAGAACACAAGGACAGGATCAAAAAAGAAGGCGGCAATGAAGGCTGGTTCAAGTTTCTTGAGGAGGAAATCGCTAAACGTGCCGCCAAGAGAAAAGCAGAAGGAGCCCGCCCTTGAGCAGTCGACTGTTGCGCCCCGCTCTTTTACTTTGCGCTTTGCTTACCCTAGCGGGTGGCTTGGAGGTATTCGCGGCTAATGAAACCCGGTTTTTGGAAATCTGGAAGCGCCATGAACTTCTTCCCGACAAGCATGACGACATCGTGGCATTGTGCGGAAAGTTTGCCGAAGAAAATCCTGGCGATGCGTTGCTTGAAGCGGTTCGCAGCATCGAGGCATGGCACCACCTAGCAGCCGGACGCCAAGCCGAAGCATGGGCAATTTTTGAAAGCCAATGCGGGCTTGGATCCGCTTCAGTTCCTTCAGCGGCAAGCCATGTGGCCAATGGGTGGTTGAGTCGCCGTGACCGTGAAAACGTCGAACAAGCACTGAAGGCCCACTACAATCAGCAAATTTCGTACCCCAAGTCTCTTGGAGAGATCACTGCACATCAGCCCCCCCCAACCAAATCGCCCTTTCCTGCCACAGATTCCTTCGGGGCCCCGTGGGATTACAAATTAACCGGCAAAATTCCGGGCTTTGAAAACCAAAATTATTCGCTTTCCAGCACTCATCTCGGCGAACGCTCAGTATTATCAAGCTCTCTCACCCTCCCCTATGCAGCCCACCTGACGGCCGCCCCGCTTGCTGTACTTCCAGGCCCTGGCGGGGAATCGATGGTGCGTTTCCAGGATTCAGAAACAAAAGCCATGGCCACTCTTGCAGAGGGCAAATCCACAGCTCAATTTCACTTGGCTCATGTCGGCAACCGCATCGTGGTGGTGTGCGACGCCACTCACTGGAAGGTTTTTCCCAAGCCTTAACGCCCCCCCCATGTCATCCAGCTCACCCAACAACAAAGAACCCGAAAAGGAAGGCATCGCCGCCCTGCTGAACCCGGCTGAGATGTTCAAGCTCGGCCGCCTCACGCTCCTTTCTCGTTACACCGTTGAAGGGAACCTCGCTGGTGCCCACAAGAGCCCCCTGCAGGGCCCAAGTTCGGAATTTTCCACTCACAAATCTTACGGACTTGGTGATGACCCGAAGCATATCGACTGGAAGGTATTCGCCCGCACAGACAAGCACTACGTCAAGCAGTTCGATGACGAGACGAACCTCCGCGTGTACCTCGCCCTCGACCGAAGCGGCTCGATGAATTTCACCTCCGGCACCAACAACACAAAATTCCACCACGCCTGCAAACTCGCTGCGGCAATCGGATATGTTGTGGTCAAGTCCAGGGATTCAGTGGGCCTCTTTCTCCATTCAGACAAGGTAGATTTGCGCATGGAGGCCTCAAACTCCCTTCAGCACTTGAACAATCTAATCAAACGGGTGCTGCAGGCCCCTCCCTCCTCGGGATCCAATATCGCGGCAGCCCTCCATGAGATCGCAGGCTCTGTGCGCCGCCGTGGCCTGATCGTAATCATATCCGATCTCTATGATAATGAGGCAGAGATTTCTGTCGCTCTTGCACGCCTCAGAAAACAACGCCACGACGTCATCGTCTTCCACGTCCTGGATCCCGCTGAAATTGAATTCGAACTCATGAAGCCGGCAGAACTTGTGGATCTGGAAACCGGTGAAAAGCTTGGAGCCGATCCGAAAGCCATCGCTTCGGAATACAGGAAATCGTTCAACGAATTTCTGGAACGATACCGCAAGGCCTGCGCGGGGATGAATATCGACTACAGGATCGTGCGCACCGACCAACCGGTAGACACCTTTGTCCGGGCCTACCTCGAAGAACGCAAGAGGATGTCGAAGTAACCGTCGCCCATGTTTCTTACTCCCATCTTCCTGATCGCAGCGGCTGTGGGCGCCGGTGTTCCGATCCTGCTCCACCTCATGCAGAGCAAGCGGAAGGTGACGATGCCTTTCCCCACTCTGCGTTTTCTCAAGGTGGCGGAAAAGCGCTCCTCGAGCAAAGTGCGCCTTGAGAATCTCCTTCTCTGGCTGCTGCGCACTCTGATCATGCTCCTTCTTGGAATGTCTTTTGCCATGCCAATGTTGCGCAAGAGCACGTTTTCATGGGTCGGCAACGCCCCGCGCGACGTTGCGATCATTATCGATGGATCGTCCAGCATGACATACCGCAAGTCGGGAACCCCGGTCTGGGACTCCGCAATCGAAACCGCGACAGCCATTGTCGATGGGCTCAATGAAAAAGACCGCGTGTGTCTCTTCGTGGCCCGTGCCCAACCGGAAACCCTCATCAGTGAACCGGTTTCCGACAAGGCGGATGTCTCCGCGCGACTGAAAGGCATCACCCCCGGCCCCACGGACTCCCGTATCGCCCCGGCGATCGAGGAGGCGGCAAACACCCTGAAGAAGTCCTCCGGCAACCGTGAAATGGAAATCCACATCATCACGGACAATCAGGCCCTGCCTTGGGAGGACATGGCTCCCGACGGCGATTCTCCGCTCGACGGGCTTGAGAAAACCACCGTCTTCGTCTCACTCCTCGGTGTCGAATCCCCCGAGAATTTCGCGCCGGTTGATGTCGCCATCACGCCATCCCGGCTTCAAAAGGGCACCGAATCATCGGCGCTTGTCTCCTTCTCCCGCACGGGTCCCGCAGGCGCGAGCACGGCGATCCTGTCGATCGACGGAAAGGAAGTTGGGCGCCGCTCGATCAAGGTTTCCGAGGGAACCGCAGAACCCGCCACCTTCAGGATCCCGCCACTCGAACCGGGCATCCACTCCGCGCGGATCGACACACCGGACGACAATCTTCCTGCCGACAACTCGTTCCACTTCATCCTGAATGTCCAAAAGTCCCTGCCCAGTCTCGTGGTCGGCACCGGCGGCGACACACTCTTTGTCCAAATCGCTCTCAAAACAGGATTGGGAAACCCCGACGCCGTGCAATCGATCGCCCCGGACGCCTTAGCCGGAACCGGTCTTCATAACTACTCCTGCGTGATTCTTTGCAATGCCCTCCCGCTTTCGGGACAGGCCATCAACGCCCTCGACAGTTATGTAACCGGAGGGGGAATGGTTGTTATATTCCCTGGCATCAAGGCATCGGCCGGAGATTACAAAGGTCTGAAATTCCTTCCTGCATTTCCCAAGAGTGTCGATGCCGTTCCAGCATCTCAGGCGCGCCGATCGCTTTCGTGGGACAAACCGATGCACCCGCTTGTTCGTCCGTTGCGCGATGGCTCATCGTCTCCAACTCTCTCTCTCAGGCGTCAGGTTTCTTGGGAGCGGGTTGATCCCACCTCCGAGACAATTGTCTCTCTCAGCGCCTCAGAGCCTTTTCTTCTTGAACGCCGTTATGGCAAGGGCCGGGTGCTTATGTTTGCAGTAGCTCCCGACCGCTCGACCAGCGACTTTCCTTTATCGCCATTTTATCTCCCCATGCTGGTCCAGTGTGCCGATTATGCCGCGCCCTCCCCTGTTCCATTTCTTGAGGGAACAGGCACTATTGTCTTGAACGAAATCTTCCCTGGAATCGCAGAGGCGCCAACAGTTTCAGGGCCTAGTGGAAAAGCCATTCCAGTCCGGGGGAACACGTTGGAGGGGCGCACAACTTTCATCATCGATAATCTACGGGAAACTGGCATTTATAAACTTTCCATGCCTGGCGACTCCTCCCCCCGTTTCGCCCTTGCCCTCAACCCTCCGCGCGCAGAAAGCAACCTCACCGTGATCGCTTCCGAGGAAATCCAGCCTCGCCTAGGGGATACTAATGTGAAAGTCGCCCAGGACCTCCCTGCACTGAACCGCCTGATTGAGGAAAACCGCGTTGGCCGCACTTTTGGCGAACAACTCCTCTGGCTGGTTCTCCTTCTTGCCGTTGTGGAGTTTGGGTATGCGAATGCACTGTCACGCCGGGGTGAAATAGGAGCTAACAAGGTGGATCTGGATTATGCGGGCCATATCAAGAAAAAGAAACCCACCAAGGAGGGCGCGGCATGATTCTATTCGAGAACACGCTATCGATTCCTGTACTGGTCGCTCTTCTTCTGTCGGCTGTGCTTGCCGGCTCATGGTCGACCTTCCGCAGGCTCCGCCCGGGGGCATTCCGTCTCGTTCTTTTCGGACTTCATCTGGTCACCCTCATCGGATTGTCATGGTGCCTACTCCAACCGGGCAGGAAAACTTCGATCACCCAATTGCAAAAGCCACGCTTCCTGGTCGTCATGGATACTTCCAAGAGCATGTCGTTACGAGCCACTCCGGATGCCCCGGAGCGCTGGGATACCGCCATCGATGCGCTCAAGCAGGGCTGGGCAAGTAAACTTGGGTCCGAGTGCCAGATCGATCTCTACACATTCTCAAGTTCTCTCGGCGAACCCACATCCCTCGCCGACCTTCCAGATCTCAAACCCGAGGGTGATTCAACCTCCTTGCGGGATGCTCTTGCCAAGATCGAGCAACGCGTTGCCGGCCTCCCTATCGAAGGCATGCTTCTCCTCTCCGATGGCACCGACACAAGCGAAGTGCTCGACGACTGGATCTCAACCGCCCGCCCGTTCCCGGTCCATACGCTCCGCCTCGAAAAGCCCGGAGGGTGGCAGGAGGAGGCTGACGTACGGATCGACTCGGTGAATGCCGCACGCCGGGTCACTGCGGGTTGGACGTCCGAGATGAAAGTAAAAATCTCAGGTCAAGGCACGAAGGGGGCACCCATCACTGTGCAGTTGTTCGAAAACGACAAACTCATCCAAGAAAAACCCACTCAAATCCCCGACTCTGGCGGCGAACGCGATGTTGTCTTCGAAGTCGAACGGCCTACCGTCGGCACATTCACCTACCGGCTCTATGTTCCTCCACTCAAAGGAGAGAAAAACAAGGAGGACAATGAATGGGCCACCATCGTTGAAGTGGTTGATGCCAAGAACCGCCTGCTCTATGCCGAGGGAGTTCCCCGCTGGGAATACAAATACCTTCGCCGGATTCTTCTCGAGGAACGCCAGATCTCACCGGTCATCTTTTTCACTGGTGGTGATGGAAAACCACAAGCGGCCACCCCGGCGGAAAATTTCACTGCAGACATGGCCGCCTCGCAATTGGCTGAGTTCAAGATTGTGCTTCTTGGCAACTTCGATGCGGCCGAGTTCGGAGCGGAACGCGCCAACAGGCTCCTTAAATTTGTTGAAAACGGAGGCAGCTTGGTCGTTCTGGGCGGCACCAAGTCTTGGGCGAAGGGTGGCCTGCTGGAAACGCCTCTCGGAAATATTTTGCCTATCTCAGGAGGAAACCCCGAACCACTCGAGGGGGAATCGCCGTTTCCTGTGACATTAACCCCACAGGCAGCCTCCCACCCAGCTTTTGCAGGAGACCCTCAATTTTGGAAGTCACCCCCTCCGGTTTTATCCGTGTTTACCGGACTTCAAGCAAAGCCAGCCGCCGAATCACTTGTGCTGGCCGAGACCCCTGACGGCCCCGTGCCGCTCGTGCTCACCCAACGCTTTGGCCAAGGGAAGGTCGCGGTGATCCTCACCGACTCGCTCTGGCGCTGGCAACTCGGACCCGAGTCCGGAGACGCCCGCCCCTACAAGCGCTTTTGGAGCCAACTCCTCTCATGGCTCCTGCCGAAAGAGGAGGACCTCACCGCCGAAAAACTCGAACTGTTCGCGGACCGCAATGACATCTTCCTTGGCGAAAAAATCGCCCTCAACGCCCGCATCGCCAAACTTGATGGCCAGAGACCCGGTGCGATCGATGCGACCATCGTGTTCCCTGATGGACGCGAAATCCCGTACCGCATGGAATCCCGCCGCGTGGAAACAGCCACCGGCGAGGCGTTCGAGGGTTTCGCCTTGGATTTCAAGGCGGATATTCCAGGCTCCTACCGCGTCTCCGCCACCGCAAAGACCCCTCAAGAAACAATCATCAGCAAGCCGATGAGCTTTTATGTGAAAGCGTTCTCCCCCGAAACTTCCCCCCGGCCGACGAGGGAGGATGTCCTGCAAGCGATTTCCAACGCGAGCGGAGGCACGTTCTTCGAGGACGTCCGCACCCTCAATGCCGCCTTCAGTGCCTTCGACATGAAAGCGAAGGAGGAGAATTTCTCCGAATTTGAAACCCTTTGGCGCAACTGGCCGACCCTTGTCGGCCTGATGCTCCTGTTCACGATCACATGGTTTGCGCGCCGGAAACGCCTCATGCCATGAGATCCCCTTGTCAATTCACCCTGCCATGTTCAAATTCAAAACCATGAAAACACATCCCGGTTTTCTCGCCATACCCATCACCCTCATTGCATCCCTCCTCCATGCCGCCGAGCCTCCCTTGACATTCAATTTCGACGACGGAGCCAACCCGCCGACCGGCTGGATCACCGACTACGAATGGTCGGGGAATACCTATTACATCGAAAATAAATTCCAAATCACCACTGGGGCGGCCCCCGGTAAGGGACAGGTCGTGCATTTGAAACCAGACGCCAAGTACCAGAGCAAGTCCCCGATGCCTGGCGAGGGCGGCGCCAAGATGGAAACACTGCCGTTCATCCTTGAGCCGGGATTCCGCTACAAGTGCTCGCTCGACGTCAAAGGCGGTCCCTCCCGTGTTTACTTCGCCGGGTACCGCTGGGCTCCAGGTGTACGACCATACGACAATCCCGACATCAAGGATCTGCGCATGATCTATAAGAGCAAGGCTGCTGACACCAATAAATCCTCCGATTGGCAGCGGGTCTCATTGGAGTTCCCCGGCGTCACGCTTTCCGAACAGGCCCTCAAGCACCTCTCGTATGTCCGGTTTCTCACCCTCTACGTGTGGTTCATGCACGAAGGCTCGATCGACAACGTGGAGATCACCAAAATTCCCGACCCCTCGGTCAAATTCTAGCGCATTCCAGTGGATCCAGGTCTTGCCAGCAAACTTGATAGCATCCGGCGCCGGATGGCCACCGGTCGTGCCATGGTCAAATTCAAGTGGGGCCTCGCCTCACTCTGCGGCCTCCTCCTCTTGTTGGGCACGGTGGACTTTGCACTCAATCTCGAGCGTGCCGGACGCTTTGCTGCTTGGGTTCCGCTAGTCCTTCTCGGGTGCGGAATCCTGTGGCTGGTCTATGCGGCGCTGTCCCGCTCGTACACCTACGAGGGAGTCGCCGCCGCGCTGGAAAAAACGTTCCCCTCCCTCGACAACCGGCTGATCAACTTTCTCCAGTTCTCCCGCGATGCCGGGAAGGATGTTTTCAAGTCGGCTTATTTGAGAAGAGGCGCCCCAGACCTAGGAGCTCTAAACCTTCGTGATCTGCATGACCGCAAGGCACACAAGCGCAGTTTGATCACGTTCATGATTGTAGCGGCATTACTTGCCTCTCCTGGTGCTTTTTATGGGAAGCCATGGTTCATCGCTTTGTGGAGAACCCTCAATCCATTTTCCCATGTGGAACTCCCAACTCTCACAAAAATCGTATCGGTCACTCCCGGAGACAAAACTGTGCTTGTTGGTGAGAGCACCCTGCTCACCTGCACTGTTCACGGCTTCAGGGGGCACGAAGTGCTTCTCGATCTTTCTTCTTCTGATGGACCGGGTGAAACCGTCTCCCTTGGCAATATCTCTAGCGACAATCCGGAGGACTTTTCCCGCGAACTTCCCCGGGCGGCAACCCAAGTGAAATACCGCTTCCGGGCGGGTGATGCTCGCCCCTCGGACTGGTTTACCCTCGATACGATCCCACCGCCATCCTTCAACTCGATCAAGGCGCTACTCACTCCGCCTCCGCATACAAAATTGCCCCCCCTGGAATTTGATCTCCAGAAAGATCAAATTGCAGCTCCAAAAGGCTCAACCATAAGAATTCAGGTTCAAACAAGCACTGACTTTGAGGGCATCGACCTCTCCGGCGCCATCGAAGGAGCCACCGGATTCTCTTCCGGCGAGGGAGATCGCCATTGGGTGGCCGAGGGTATCTTGACAGAGGGAGCCTCCATCAAATTGGCTGCGCGCGATTCCAATGGCGTCATTCTTGAGGAGGATATCACCGTCTCTCCGCAAGCCGATACCCCCCCTGAGATTCGCGTGCTTGCCCCCACTGCTGCAAGCATCCTTCCCCAAGGCGCACGTCCGCAGATCCATTTTGAAATCTCTGATGACTTTGGAATCGCTTCTGTGGAGGTGCAACGCTTAGAGCAGGGCGAGGCTGGAGCGATAACGGCAACGCCCATTGAAACATGGGATTCCAAAAGCTCGACTGCCTTCAATAAGATTTGGAATGCAGAAGTTTCCGGCACTCCGGGCAAATCCCTTCTCTTCCGTGTCGTGGCCAGGGACAACAATCCGGAAACCCCCGGCGAGACCCTGTCAGAGCAAATTGTCTTCAACACGCCGACCACTGAAGAATTACTCGAAGAAAAGAAAAAACTCGAAGCAACGGCCGCTGCTGGGTTGGATGGATTCCTGGATTTGCAGAAGACCAATCTTGCCCATACCACGGCCTTGGTCGACGCCCCAGACACGGCAACTCAGGAAAAATGGACCGAAGCGGAGGGTCGCCAAAAAGAAGTCCGGGAATTATTGAAGACGCTTTTAGACAATCCGCTTCAACCACTTGGAGCACTCGCGGATGCCGCCAAGCGCATCTATGTCAATGAGTCCTCCCAAGCCATTGAGGCCCTTGCCTTGGCTCTTGCAAGCGAAGGAAAGGCCAAAGAAGAATCCGGACGCGAGGCGATAAAACTCCAAACAGAGATCCTGCGCCAATTTTCTAGTGCGGAATCCTCAATGTCCGAAGCCACGAAAGACCGGCGCCTCTCCAGCCTTGCAGCGATGCTTACTTCGCTCATCAAAGGTCAAAAAACTCTCCTCGACCTAACCTCCGCACTGATCGAATCGAAAGGAAAAGCATCAGAGGCGATGGTCGATGACCAGGATGCGCTCTCCGAGGATGTCACTGCATTCGTCCGCGCCGCCGGAGAGGCCTCCTCACAAACATCTTCGTTCGATGCCGCCTTTGCCGAAAGCGTGACCCACATCGCAGAAAGGGTTGGTCAACTCGGAATCCAAAACGACATGGTCTTCGCGGCGGAACGCTTGGACCAAGGTCGATTGGATGATGCGGTCGAACTGGAATCAAAGGCTCTAAAAAACCTTCAATCTCTTCGCTCCGCCCTCGACGAAATCAAAGTCACTGAGAAAAACGAAAAGAACCTCGAACTCCTCGATGCTGTTGGTGTTGCGAAGGAAAAGTTGGAAAAAATCCAAGACCTCCACAACAAAATGCGCGAGGCAATCGAACTCGTCAAAACCCAAGAGAATCACGACACAAAACTCGTGGACCAGATGGAAGATGAGTTTCAGGAAATGGTCAAAAACACAAAGCAGGCCCTCTTGGAAGTTCCCACCGACCTTCATATCTTCGCGGACATGAACACCACGAACGACCTCGTGGAGGATGTATTCACCATTTTCCAAGAGATCGAGCAACTCATCGAGGAGGAAAAACCTGCGGACGAAGCGGGAGCTGAGGAATCGGACATTACCGAGAAGGGATATGCCAAAGAGGATCCGCTCATGGCGAAGATGGGCGAAGCCGAGGAGCGCCTCGATGCCTGCGAGACCTGGCTTGGCGATGAAGCGGACAAAGAAAGCATCACCACCGAAGCAATCGATCTTGAAGAAATGCCAGATTCCGGAATTGCCATGGCTGAATTGGCCACCGCCGCCGAGGATCTCGTGGGTGATCTTCTCCAAGAAAGCGAGGAGGATGCCGAAGAAGCGGATGACAGCGCCACCAACCATGCCATGGGGGATTTCCCCTCCGGTTGGGAAACCAAGGAGGGAAACATCGCCTCGTTTGGCGCCCAAGGAAAATCCGGCAATACCGCCCCCGACCACAAGGAACAGGATGGACGTTCAAATGTGGGCCGTCAGGGCATGGCCAGCGGCGAGACAGCCGCCGGTTCTGGAACGATCGGCAAGGGCGATGACAATATCCAAAACCGCCGTGGGCAGGATCCCCTCCAAAGCGGGAAGGTCGATGCCGAGGGCGAAGCGGATGCCGTGGCGACCGGCGGCGGCAAGCTTGCCAGCGGCAAGGCCGACGATGTCGGCATGTCCGGAGGTACCCGCCGCATGGACTCGACCGAGGAGGGTTCGTGGGAGGGTATGGCCGCGATCATGGCAGAGAAAGCCGATGCCATGTATGCCGAGGCATCGCTGAAAAATGTGCGGGTCGATTCCCTAAAGACCGCCGCCCATCACATCCGCCAGTCGGCAGATGCCGTGGCCAATGGAAACATTTCACAGATGAGGGAGTTCCGACAAATGGCCGCCAAGGAACTCCTGCAAGCCAGCGCGCAATTGCAAGCAGGCCCCAGCCAGTCGCTTGAAGTCAATCGCAGGATCGATGTGCTTGATGGTGTCATTGAAAGCGGTTCTGATGCCGCCCCGCCGCAATTCCGCGACAAGGTATCCGAGTACTTCAAGGCGCTGAACGAAACCCTCTGAGCACGTGAAAACGGGTTCATGGATTGTTATAATTCTGCTGCTTGCGGGCCCACTCGGCGCCTCTTCCCCCGATAGCACTCCCGTGCTGCTGGATCAGGTCCCGATAAATCAACTCCGCAACGTTCTCAAGGGCTACAATGGCGACTGGCGGCATGACAGCGACAGCTTCAAGGGAGTGCCGGAACCAGTGATCAACACGATCCCCGCTGACGCGCCGCGCCTTGCCCTTCCCGATCCCGGCGAGCGTCCTCTTCCCGTCGATTTCCATGACCTCCTGGCCAATCGCCGGAGCGTTCGTGATTTTTCCTCCATCCCCATCACCGCCCATGACCTTGCATTACTCCTCTGGTCTGCCCAAGGCGTGAGCGCCCGCATGGAGGGAAAGTCATTCCGCACCGCACCCTCCGCCGGAGGACGCTATCCGCTGGAAACACATGTGGTCGCGCGCCGGGTTGAGGGAGTGTCTCCAGGCCTCTACCGGTACGATCCCGAGACGCATTCGCTTGTCGGCCCAAGATCGCCTGCTGGAGGGGATGCCGGCCTCGTGGCGGCATGCTACGGATCGGAACCCGTCGCCAATGCCGCCGCTGTGGTGGTCTGGTCAGCCATCCCGCGCCGCACTGAGTGGAAATACACCTATACCTCGCACCGCATGATCGCCATGGAAGCGGGCCACGCCTGCCAAAATGCCAGTTTGGCCGCCGTGGCCTTGGGACTCGGCGCCTGCCCGCTCCTGTCGTACCATCAGATCGCCTTGGACCGCTGGCTGGGTCTCGATGGCGACAATGAGTTCGCCATGTATGTGCTCGCGCTTGGGAAACCCGCCACGAAGTGACATGGAACTTCCCTCCTACGAACCGTTCCCACTCGAAAGCCTTGAAGAGCTTCGCGGCGAAATCGCCCGACTGGGATTAGAAATCCCCATTGCCGCTTCTGCGACGGCGTTGACTCACCCACTTCCCGTGGGTTCGTATCGCCTCCCAAACCGCTTCTGTGCGCAACCGGTCGCCGGCCGCGATTTTTTGGATGATGGATCGCCCAGTTCCTTGACGACACGACGCTACGGCAGACTCGCCTCGGGGGGATTCGGGCTGATCTGGATGGAGGCCCTCGGAGCAGAGGGCGATCAACTGGGCGGCGGCATGCCGGTGCTTTCCCCAGCCACCCTTCCGGGATTCCAGCGGCTCCTCGAAGACGCCCGCTCCAAGGCGCTCGAAGGCACGGTTTTTATCGCGCAATTGTCCCCGCGCCGGGGACTGATCCCGAAACGCGATGAGGAACTCGACGGCGCCCTCAATTCCCTTGTCACTCTCGCCTCGTTGGCTGTTGCGGCCGGGTTCGACGGCATTGATCTTGCATGTTGCCACGGCTCGCTGGCGGAGTTTTTGCTCGGCGCAAAAGATGGCCCGGGGCGCTTCCAAGGACTATTGGAAAACCGCATGCGCCTGCCTGTGGAGGCCGCGCGGCGCATTCGTGACGCCCACCCCGACCTCTTGCTCGGAGCGCGCCTCAATGTCTTTCACGCCTGCCAAAACGGCTTTGGCACCGACCCGGAGGACTTCCGGACTTGGGACCCCGGAGAACCACTGGCTGTTGCCCAAGCATTGCAAGCAGCCGGAGCCACCCTGCTGAATCTCACGGCAAACGCCCCGAACCTGCGTGCCCCTCTGGAGTCGCGGGCACGGACTCCCATCCCCGACCACGGAAATCCCGATGAACATCCGCTCACCGATCTGGCTCGCGGGATTCGCATCTTGCAGACATTCGCACGCGGACTGGATGGCATGACGATCGTCGCTGGCGGATTCAGTTGGATGCGGCATTTTGCCCCGCTGGCCGCTGCCGGAGTAGTCGAATCTGGTGCCGCTTCACTCGCCGGATTCGGCAGGGGGGCACTGGCTTTTCCCGATGGCCCTCGCCATGCGGAATGGACTTTAGACAAGACATGTATTCGCTGCGGGGCCTGCACGACGTTGCACGACGAAGGCAGTGCCGTGGGGTGTCCTGTGCGCGATCCAGAGGCCTACGGAACGATCTATCAAGGTGCCCGGCGCACCCGCTTGCCGGTATTGCACGCCGGCGCGGCACAGTGCCATTTTTGTGAGGACGCCCCCTGCGTGGTGGCTGATCCCCTCGGAACCGACATCCCCGCAATGCTTCACTCCTTTCTCGCGGGCGATATGTCAGGCGCCTTCGAAGGGCTTATCGAAAAAAACCCCCTCCCCGGCCTGACGTCCCGTCTTTCTCCTGCATGGATGGAGTCCGAGGGCGCCTGCCTTGAAAAAACGCTGACCGGACATGCTGTGCCAATTCTTGATGTTCAGGCGGCTGTGGCATGGGATGCCCAGACACGCGGCGTATCCCCCCTCCGGCTTCCGAAAACTACAACCGGCCTGACGGTTTCCGTGGTGGGTGGAGGCCCCGCAGGAATCGCTGCCACGGCGCGCCTCCTTGAGTTGGGGTTCCACGTCCACCTCCATGAAAAAGCCGCTTTCCTTGGAGGCATGCCTGCCCGGGTCATTCCAGCCACCCGCACCGGCCCGCTGGATGCCGAAATCTCGTTGCTCCTGCGTCCCGCTCTGGAAGCTGGCTCTCTGAGTATCCACTGCAACAGCACTATTGTTCCCGGACCCGGCCTTGAAGCCTTGCGCTCCACCTCGCATGCCGTGGTTGTGACGACCGGGCTTTGGAGTGAACGCACGCTTGGGACACGGGTCCCGGGCGTCATCGGGGGACTGGATTTTCTGGAGGAGTTCAAGTCCGGCAAACGACAATCCGTCCCCGCGAAAGTAGCAGTCCTCGCCGGTGGCGACAGCGCGATGGAGTCCGCCCGCATTGCCATAAACAATGGGGCGACGGATGTCTTTGTCATTCACGCGGGCGAACGCTCCACATTGCACTGGCATATGGACGAGGCATGGTTCAGCACGCCGGGAGTGCATGCCATGATGGAGTGGGAACCGCTCGCTTTTGAGCATGATGCCTCTGGAGCCGTCTCTGGAGTTCGTCTCCGCCATTCCCTCCTCGGTTCCAATTGCATACTCCCGATCGATTTCGGGATCGAAGCCATGAGGCTCGTTGTTGATCCCGTCTGGGAACCGCTTCTTGAAACCGAAAGAACCTCGCCGAACCTCTATTTTGCGGGAGCTATCCTGAACGGAGGCACCTCTGTCGGGCACTGCATCCATGAAGGCAGGACAATCGCGGAATCGATTTTGAGCAATCTGACATGAAATTCCAATCGCGCCTCAAACTGGCCCACGAGCGTTGCGTGCCGCCGAGCGAAACGATCGCCCGGCTGGAGGCATTTGTGGGATCACGCCATGATTTTTGGATTCACGAAGAGATGGTATCCCCCGACCTCCACTGGGCCGCGATGTTCCTTGAGGGGCTGGAATTTCGATCGATGGGAAAAGGAACGACGATGGAGTGCGCACGTGCCGGAGCGCTTGCGGAGGGAGCCGAATGGCTCGCGGCACGCGCCACCGGGAACTTGCCCGGCTACACTTGGGGCCGCGAGGAGGACTTCCCGAATGCGGTGCGTTTTTCAGACCTGCTTGGGCATGTCTCCAATGCCTCCCCAGCCCTCTTGCGGCGGCTCCGGACCCTCGACGAGGCCGGGCATTGGGTCGATGGATTCTCACTGGTCAATCAAGCCACGGTGAAGGTCCCTCTCGAATTTGTGCGTCTCATCAATGGCCCGAGCGGCAAGGCCTCGGGAAACACGATCGAGGAGGCAGTCATCCATGCGGCCAACGAGATTTTCGAACGGCGCGCGCACATCACCGTGCTCCGCAACCGCCTCGTCATGCCGACAATCGATCCGGCAACGATCAAGATTCCTGTTTTGCTTCGGCAAATTGAATTCCTGCGGTCGAAAGGAATCGAGTTCACGATCAAGGACCTTTCCTTTGGCGGCGTCCTGCCGTGTATCGCGGTCTATTTCCGCGACACAACGGTCCCACCCGACTTTCAGTTCCACCATTTCTTCAAGGTCGGCGCATCGTTCGACCGCGAGGAGGCGCTCATCCGCACCTTCACCGAATACACGCAGGGCCGGAAGGCTCATGAATTTATCGATCTCTCGGCTCCCGATGCCAGCCGCCAGCTCGCCTCGTTGCTCGACCACGACTTCCGCCGGATCGCCACCCTTGGCAATGACTGCGACAATTTCATGTCGGCTTTCATGTTTGGCATGGTGCCTTACCGATCGGCCGCTTTCCTGCTCGAGGGGGAGACGGTTCCCTTCGATTCTGGCACCCGCCATGCCGATTGCCTTGGCGATCTCCAGGAAGCCACAGATACCTTCGACGCCCTCGGATTGGACGTGATCGCCATCGACCTCACCGATCCGGACATCGGCTTCCCGGTCGTGCAACTTGTCGTCCCAGGGTACTCGGATGTCCTCCCGTACCATCCGCCCACCAGCCCGGCGTTATTTCGACCACTGACCAGAACCGAAGTATTGCAGTCCTACCCGATCGCCGACCTCAAGGGGCTGTGATCGCATCCTGAGCGCAAAGTTTTTTCTGTTTTCGCGCAGCTTTTTTCGGCACGGGACCCGTGGACCCTTTGTCCAAAAATTTGGGATCGATTCGAAGAATGCGCGGTGTTGTGTGCGCCACCTTTGCGCGCACGTGTCTCAAGTAGGCATGCGCCGCCGCCTCTCCGATGGCATACGGGTATTGATCAAATGTGGAGAGATTCATCGCCGCCGGCTCGGCAAAGCGCTGGCCGCCAAAACCGATGATCGAAAAGTCGCGCGGCGCAGACAACTCCAACCTATTGGCAACCTCGAGCACCCTGAGGGCAACATAATCATTAATGCAGAAAATTCCCGTCGGTCGGGTTTCTGGATTTTTCAGGATGCCGGCCAGCACCTCATGAAAATCCTCCCCGAAGAAATCAAGTGTTTGAGTGGTGGCCCCGGCGCAGTCGCCGACCATACGGTCAAATGCCTCCTGGCGCGCAACGGCGTTCGAGCACTGTTGAAGAGAACAGCAAAGCAGTTGCCGGTGCCCGAGGTCCAAGAGGTGTCTGGCGGCCACCTCCCCACCCACCACGTTGTCGGTTCCGATAAAATCGGCGTTCAACGACTTGAGTTCCCGATCCACCAACACCAATGGGACGTGGCGCTCCAAAATCTCACTCACATAGCACTGGTCAAAATTCTCACTGGATGAGCAAAGAATAAATCCATCCACTCTCCGGTCGAGCAGATGGTGGACAATCAATTTCTCGACCTCCGGATTCCAATCCAACTGATGATGATTGCGATCATTCCACGCCAGGAGCATCAGCGTCTGGTGGTTGAGCAGCGTATCATGAATTCCATTGATAACGCGGTTCAAAAAGTATCCCTGATTGCGAATCATCACACCTGCCGAGTGCGTTTTCCCTCCCCTCATGCCATGGGCCAACACATTCGGGCGGTATTTGAACTTCGCTGCGGTTTCCAACACTTTTTGGCGCGTCGCTTCGGCGTATGTTCCCCCTTTATTATTTAAAATACATGAGACCGTGGTGACCGTGACTCCCAATTCATTCGCGATCATCTGAAGCGTGGCAGGCTTACTTTTTTTCATTAAGTTGAAATACCATGATGCTGTTATTTGCGTTAAGTGTCTATATAAAATGCGTGTAGTTAAAATAGCCCGTTTGAACTATGCCACAGAAATTTATCTACCCCAATAAACGCACTAGCCTCTATTCAGCAGCACATTACACTTTTGGGACACCTGTCATTGCCAAAATCCCCTTTCGGAATGCGAGACTCACGGCCGCCGCGGCATTTGGCACACGAAGCTTGTCATAAATATGCCGTACATGCGCCTGGACGGTGAATGTGCTGATTTGAAGACGTTCAGCAATTTGTTTTTTGAGCAGGCCTTCTGCCAAAAGATTCAAGATTTCCAATTCACGACCGGTGAGCGCAAAGGATGCCTCAGCAGGTTTTTCCTGGAGCGACTTGAGGATGTATTGAGCAACATGCGCATCCAGCGCGGCACCATTTGTCATCGCAGTTCGGATGCCTTCTTTGATTTGTTTGATCCCGGACGACTTCAAGAGATACCCGCTCGCTCCAGAAGAAATCGCCTGCAACACATCCGATTCCTTGTTCGATTGGGTTAGGCCGATGATTTTTGTTTTCTCGGAGGCCTCCAACAACAGCGGCAATGCCTCCAATCCACTCATCCCGGGCAAATGCAAATCCAACAAGATGATTTCCGGCTTCTCCCGTGCGATCATGTGCGAGAGGACCTCCAACGCGCGTTCAGCGGTGCCGAGGGAATGTGTCAGCACGACATTTTTGTCCCGTTTCAATGCCAGATCGATCACCCGGCGGTATTCGGGATTGTCTTCGATGAGCATGATTTTTGTGGGGTCGTTCATGGGTATTCCGTTGGTTTCTTGGGGTTGAAGGAAAACAGTCGGCGGGGGGGACGAAGGGTCAGTTGGATTGTTGTTCCACCTTGGGGTGGCTTTTCCAAACTCACCCGCCCATGCAGTAGATGAGCCCTTCGTTGAACTGATGGCGGCACCCGATCCAACAACCCCACACCATCATCAGTGACTGTGAGAGTGATTTGCCTCTTGCTCGCCTCAAGCCTTGCGTTCACGCAAGCAGCCCTCGAATGCCGACTGATATTTATGAGGCATTCTTTGTAAAAAAGAAACAGGTCATCAATGGTTGTCCACTTGAAGTTTTGGAGGTTCTCACCTCCTTGGATGTCGAGCTTCCATGTGATATCCGCCAAGATGCGGCGGGTGAGGGTCCGCATGTCCTCGGGCAAGTTGTGCTGCTTGGGATTTGTCAGCTTTGTGCTGCAATACCTTGCTGCTTCTCCCGTGGTTGCCACCAATCGTTGGATGTCCTTGAGGGACCTATCGAGTTGATCGGGAGTCTGGAGGTCCTCTCGGGCAAGCTCGGTGAGCATGCTGATCGAGTGGAGGTTTGCCCCTAATTCATCGTGTAAATCGGCTGCAAACCGTTCGCGCATGGTCGCCAGGAGGCGTCTTTTTCGGTATTGCATGATCGCGGTGCTCACCACGAGGGTTCCCACCAAGAGAGAGGCAATCCAGCCCAATAGAGCGAGGTGTTTCTTTTGAGTGGCATAAGCGGTGCTGAGAGCTGCTCGGATCTCATTGAGTTCAAACTCCAAGTCATGGCGCTGGGATAATTCGTTTACCCATTGCTTGATCGGAAGCACTTGGCCTAAAGAATTTTTCCCGTTTGTGATACGGGAAAGGCGATTGAACCCTATCCTATGGAGGCCCTTCACTTTCACCTTCCGGCCGAGGGCGACATTTTTCCCTCTCGAAATCACTTCAATCTCGGCAAAGCCAACGACTCGGTCGAACGAATCGTTGAAGTTCATCTGGAAGAGGAGATACCGATACTGCCTCTCGGGAAAGGGCAGGAGCAAAATCGGGCCTGCATCGTAGGGCCCTTTTTTTGAGCGTTCGACAAGGGTGACCGCATCTGAAAAATCCTCCTTGTTGGCGCCCATGATCAATAAATTCGGTGGAATTCCAAAATCGCTGGCCACATCTCTGGGCACAGCATTTCTTGCATCAAAGGCATGGATGTTGATGCGGTTGATGGGCATGGATTCTCCCAAGTCGAGCGATAGTGTGGGAGCGGTTCCGCTGCGAGCGATCGCCCTAAAGGCAAGAGTTTCCCCTTGGATTGGGGAGTTCATGACATATGGCATGTAGCCATCCGTAAGTGCCTGCCTGGATCGCCGGTCTGCCTCCATGGGGCCAACCGAGGAAGAAGTGACGGATTGGTTCAACGCCACATTCTCCTCACCGGAAAACACCATGAGTTCAGAGAGTTGCAGGTTGTAGAGCGCGCTAAATGGGCAGGGGGAGAGCTTGATTGACTCCACGCGCACCCAAGATGCCATGGTCTCGCAGGGGATCACGAGCGGAGCCCTCCGTGGTAACTTCGTGTCGTCTCCTGAGAGCACGGCGATCACGGATCCCTCCGGGTTTTCTTTGGTGCCAGCAAGCACCCTGAATGCCTCGGGAAAACCACCCGCAGTATATTTGGAATCGCCAACGTGCCAGAGGATTGGCGCCAAAACAATTTGATCAATCCACACCGGATGCCCCCAATCAACTTGCACCCACTCTGGACTGCTTGGATCGCTATGACCCGACGACTCAAAGCCGACCGACCCCATGTTTGATTGCAAGCTGTCATGCGCCAGCATGCGCAGCCTGAGTAGGATCTCGCGGTGGCGCTGTTGAAGCGCCTCCACCCCGGTTGGCAATTGCATGGCTCCGAGTGTATTGACCATCAGCAACAGCAAGCAGGCGGAGACTCTCAAGCCATAAGAACCGGGGAGATGTATCAGAGACACATGGCACCAGTACCATAACAGACGAAGGGGGCGAATAGTTAAAACGTGCTATAGACCCCGGCACAGGATCATTAAATATTTCCAGCATGAGTCGTATCCCCAACCTCTCGCTTATCCCCTTCATACGCCCTTCAGAGTTCCAAAAACTTATGACAGAAAAGAGATTATTCTTATCTGTTCATCTGTTTTTTCAATGGTTGTACCGGCACAGTGCGGCCGTGCTATTGTTGACCTTGCCCTTCACCGCTCATAGCCAAAACTACACAGCCTCCTCCGACGGCAGCACTTCCCCCATCACAATCAGCTCCGGCAACCACACCATTTCCGTGGGCAGCAGCGGCGCCCTTACCCGGAGCAACGCCATCACCCTCAGCGGTGGCACCCTCCAAGGCGGTATCATGGACAATGTTGCAACCGTCAGCAACCTCAGCGGTAGCGGCACTGCGAGCACATATGTGGATGCCAATGGCGTGACGATTATTCTTAGTGGCAGCGGGACGACCGATACCACCGCCGATCTCACCCTCGCTGGCGGGATCAGCATCACCGGGGCCAACCAGTTGCTCGTGGGCGGTGGCGCTGGCGGCGGCGGCGGCAGGGGGAACCGAAACCATGGTGGCGGCGGTGGCGGTGGCTTCGTGGTTCTCACCACAGGCAATTTGTCGGGAACAGTGGCGCTGACCGCAGGCGGCGGAAGTGCGGGAGCGAACGCAGCTGGGGCGGCGTCGGCGTCGGGAAGCAATAGTTCGATCGGTGCCACGACGGCGTCGGGTGGCGGTGGGGCGGCGGCGGCGAACCCAGGTTATCCCACTGGCGAGGGTGGCAACAGCGGTAAGGAGATCAGCGGAAGCTCATCCGCATTTTCAGGGGGCATCGGTTCCCGGATTGGCGCTGTCACCGGGAACGGCGGCGGTGGCGGTGGAGCGGGAAGTTCCGCAAATGGTGCTGACGGCCCCAATCACACTACCGGCGGTGCAGGCGGTGCTGGAACAAAGATCACCACCGGGGTCATCGGACTTTCCACTTATATGGGCTCAGATACCTTCGGCGGCGGCGGTGGCGGCGGTGCACGTGGAACTGCCGGAGGTGCCGGAGGCGCTGGCGGCGGCGGGGCTGGAGGTCTTTCCGATGTGGGAACAGCAGGCACGGATGGTCTTGGCGGTGGTGGCGGTGGCGGCTCTAATGGTTCTGGCCCCTCCGGCGGTAACGGCGGAGCCGGCAGCGTGGCTGTTCAATATGCCTACGATAGCAATGTGGCCGCCGGAAACCTGACGCTCACCGGAGGGATCACCCTGAGTTCCGCTTCCACGCTGGACGCCGTCCGCAGCGGCGGCCTCATCGATATCACAACCACAGGAATCTCGGGCTCCGGTGACCTCAATATCTCCTCATCGGATTCGTCCGGCGGCGTGGTGCTTTTTAGCG
>ERZ889217.610-NODE-610-length-20905-cov-22.798034_pt1 | contig 20905 bp, 18 predicted proteins | sample MGYA00521098_ERZ889217 | MGnify/ENA primary metagenome ERZ889217 (study PRJEB32303, sample SAMEA104408613) | aquatic metagenome | biome: Brackish water; feature: Pelagic; material: water | place: Baltic Sea | collected 2014-06-10T22:04:00 | depth 2,362 m ... | reverse complement strand
TGAGTTGACGATCGGGCTGGACCCTGGGTCTTCCCGGGGGCCGGGCATTTGGGAGAATGGCGATCTGGAGCCGAAACCGTCCATGCTTCCCCCCGATACCAGTGGCATCAGCCTGAGCCCCGATGAGGTGGCTCGCTTTTCCCGGCACCTGATCCTGCCGGAGGTGGGCATGGAGGGCCAAAAGCGCCTGAAGGCGGCTTCGGTGCTCTGCGTCGGCACCGGTGGCCTCGGTTCACCGCTGCTGCTTTATCTGGCCGCAGCCGGGGTGGGGCGCCTGGGCGTCGTCGATTTTGACGTGGTGGATACCAGCAACCTGCAACGCCAGGTGATCCATGGCACCAGCTGGGTCGGTAAACCCAAGATCGAATCGGCCAAGGCCCGGATCCTGGAGATCAACCCCCACTGCCAGGTGGACCTCTACGAGACCGCCCTCACCAGCGAGAACGCCCTCGAGATCATGGCCGGCTACGACCTGGTTTGCGATGGCACCGATAACTTCCCCACCCGCTACCTGGTCAACGACGCCTGCGTGCTGCTGGGGAAGCCCAATGTGTATGGCTCGATCTTCCGCTTCGAGGGCCAGGCCACGGTCTTTAACCTCACCAGCGAAAGCCCCAATTACCGCGACCTCTTCCCCGAGCCGCCGCCCCCGGGCATGGTGCCCTCCTGCGCCGAGGGCGGCGTGGTTGGGGTGCTGCCCGGGATTATTGGCGTGATCCAGGCCACCGAGGCCGTCAAGATCATCACCGGCATCGGCACCACCTTGAGCGGCCGCCTGCTCCTGTTTGATGCCCTGGCGATGAAGTTCCGCGAGCTCAAACTGCGCCCCAACCCCGAGCGCCCCGTGATCGACAAATTGATCGATTACCAAGAATTTTGTGGGGTGGGTGGCACGGCGCCCGGCCAGGAGGAAGCCGGCTCGGTAGAGAGCATCTCGGTGACCGAACTCAAGGCCCTGCTGGATGGCGATACCAGTGGTTTGGTGTTGATCGACGTGCGCAATCCGCCCGAGGCCGACATTGCCGTGATCCCTGGGGCGATTTTGATTCCCCTTGATCAGATTGAAAACGGCACCGCGATTGAGCGCGTGCAGCAGCTGGTGGCGGGCAAAAGCCTCTATGTCCATTGCAAGCTGGGGGGGCGCTCTGCCAAGGCCCTGATTGCCCTGAAGCGCTCCGGTATCGACGGGATCAACGTGGCCGGAGGCATTGACGCATGGAGCCAGGAGGTGGATTCCAGCGTGCAGCGCTATTGAGAGTGGGGACTGGAACGGTTAGCACTTGCGGGCTGGCCGTTTCCCTTCCCAGGGGAGACATTGATTTGGTTTGCGCCAGTTTGAGCGATCTCGAGGGGCTGCGTATGAGTGCTCAGTAATCCACGCCACGCTTGAGGTCCACACCCCGCTCGGCGTAGTGCTTATGGCAAACCATCTCGGAATGGACGCTGGCCAGATCGAAGTAGGCCGGCGGATTTTTACAGCGGCCGGTGATGATCACCTCCGTTTCTGAGGGTTTGCGCAGCAGGGTTTGCACGATCGGCTCCACCGGCAGCAGCTCCAGGTCCACGGTGGGGTTGAGCTCATCGAGGATCACGGTTTTGTAGAGGCCGCTGGCGATCGCGGCCCGGGCGATCTCCCAGGCCCGCTCCGCTTCCACGTAGTCGATCGGCTGCTGCTGGCCGCGCCAAACGATCGCATCGCGGCCGGAGCGCAGGTGGTCGACCAGGTGGGGATAGCTCTCGCGGAGGGCGGCGATGGCCGCGTCTTCGGTGTAGCCGCTGCCGCCCTTGAGCCATTGCAGGATTAGCACCCGGTGGCTCTTGTCCTGGCTGATGCCGCGGCCAATCGCCTGCAGGGCCTTGCCGAGGGCGCTGGTGGATTTGCCCTTGCCTTCACCGGTGTAAATCTCGATGCCATCGAGCCCTGGGTTGGCGGCCCCATCGGGGTAGCCCTCCTCGTTGAGCCAGAGATCCTTGCGCCGGTGGGCCCGCATTTCCGAGTGGAGATCGGCGATCTGCACCAGCTGGCGCGGGGCGCCCCGGCCGGTGACGATCACTTCCATGCCGCCGGGCTTGGCGGCCAGGGTCTGAACCACATCGGCGATGTCGAGCAGGCCCAGGTCCAGCACCGGGCTCAATTCATCGAGCACCACCACCGAATAGAGGGCGCTGGCGATCGCTCCCTTGGCGATGTCCCAGCCCCGCTGGGCCTCCTGGCGATCGAATTTGGTGGCTTCATCGGCGGTGAAGAAATCACCGCGGCCGGTGCGCACCTGGTCAATGAGGTGGGGGAAGCCCTGTTGGAGGGCTTCGATCGCGGCGTCCTCGTCGTAGGAGCGGCCCGGACCCTTCAAAAACCGCAGCAGCAACACGCGCGTGCGTTTCTGTTCGCAGATCCCCAGGCCGATCGTGCGCAGCACCACCCCCAGGGCGGCCTGGCTCTTGCCCTTGCCGTCGCCGTCATAGACGTGCAGCTGGCCATGGCTGCGCTCACTGGCGTCAGCGGCGGTGCGGATGCCGATACCCCGGGAGCTGCCGGCGGTGGAACTGCTGCTGGAACGGCGGTTGGCGATGGCTGTCACGGAGGAGCTGCCCTGCAGGGCCATGGCCAGGCCTCATACCGTTGAATCCTAACGACGGCCCTGGGGGGCACCGACGCCATGAATCGCCACCGGCAAGTGGAGACCCTGGCTCCTGCCCAGCAGCGGGCGCTGGCGGCCCTGCGCGAACGCATCGCCAGCTATGGCCCCGTGCTGGTGGCCTATTCCGGCGGGGTGGACAGCGCCCTGGTGGCGGCGATCGCCGCCGAGCAGCTGGGCGAGCGGGCGGTGGCCGTGACCGGCATCTCGCCCGCCCTGGCCCCCCACCTGCGCAGCGAGGCCCAGCTCCAGGCCGCCTGGCTGGGCCTGGTCCACCGCGAGATCGCCACCGCCGAGCTGCAGGATCCGGCCTACGCCAGCAACCCGATCGACCGCTGCTACGCCTGCAAAAAGGAACTGCATGGCTTGCTCGCCGCCCTGGCAGAGGCCGAACGGGTTGGGCTTGCCGAGGCGGCCTGGGGTGAGCAGGCCGGCGAACCGCTGGCGCCCACGGTGCTGGATGGCGTCAACCTCGACGACCTGGGGGACCACCGCCCGGGCCTGCGGGCGGCCCAGGAGCGGGGCGTGGTTTCGCCCTTGGCGGAGCTGGGTATCGACAAGGCGGCGGTGCGGGCGATCTCCCGGGCCCTGGGCTTTCCCTGGTGGGACAAGCCGGCCCAGCCCTGCCTGGCCTCCCGCTTTCCCTATGGCGAGCCGATTTCGGCCACCCGGTTGCAGCGGGTGGCCGCCGCCGAGGACTGGCTTCGGGCCCGGGGCCTGCCGGAGGTGCGGGTGCGCAGCCAGGGGGAGGCCGCCCGGATTGAGGTGCCGGCGGCCCTGATCGCCGGCCTGTTGGTCGATGGCGCCCGCGAACCCCTGGTGGCGGCCTTCCGCCAGCTGGGCTTCAGCGCCGTGAGCCTGGATCTGGAGGGATTGGTGAGCGGCAAGCTCAACCGCGACCACCTCGAAGCTGCCAGCCGCCGGCAGGCCCAGGCGCCCACAAAAAAGGGGCCCTTGGGCCCCTAGCTCGGATCGTTTGATCGTGCTTGGCGTTAGTTGGGCCGGGCTACGGCCACCGCTGCAACGGGAGCACGGTCGGCACCGGCCACTTCACTGGGGGTTTCCCGCAGGAAACTCTTGAGCTTGAAGCGGGCGGCGTTGAGTTCTTCACTCAAAACGGCGCAGGCCCGTTCAGGCATGGTGTGGTCCCCGCAGGTGAACACATCCACCGCGGCGTAGCCCGATTCGGGCCAGGTGTGAATCGAGATATGGGATTCGGCCAAAAGGGCCAACCCCGTGACACCCTGCGGTTCAAACCGGTGGGTAATCAAGTTCAGGAGAGTGGCGCCAGCACGCTTCGCTGCTGTCGTGATGGCGGTCCTGAGAAAGGCTTCGTCATCGAGCTTTGCGGGATCGCAGTTGTAGAGCTCGAGAATGCAGTGTTTGCCCACCATGTCGGTGGCACTGAGGTTGGGATTGGGGCTTGGGGAGAAGGTGCTCGCAGCTCCGGTCCATCCCGGGTTGGGGTGGATGCAGGCCTGGGTCATTGATTCCAGTTAAACAGTCATCCATCTTAAGCCCTGATTAAGCCCTTTTCCACCCGAATCACCTGGGATGTCTTGGACCAGTCATCGCTGAAGCTGCCTAGGTGGGTGGCGCTGACCAAGCATTGGTAGCCCTCCCCCTGGCCCACGGCCTCGAGGAGCAGCTGCTGGCGGGTGGGATCGAGTTCGGCCAGCACGTCATCGAGCAGCAGCAGGGGTGGTTCGCCCCAGAGTTGGCGCACCAGTTCGAGTTCTGCCAGTTTCAGGGCCAACACCAGGCTGCGCTGCTGGCCGGCGGAGCCATAGCGCCGGGCCGGCTGGCCGCCCAGCTGGAGCTGGATTTCGTCCCGGTGGGGACCCACGCCGCATTGGCCCAGCCGTAGCTCGCTGTCCCGTTGCTGGCGCAGTTGCCAGGCCAGGGCCTCCCGCCAGGGGGCTTCGGCCTCCTCCCCCTCCAGCACCGTGCCGGGTTGGTAGTGCAACAGCAGTTGTTCGTTGCCGCCGCTCAGGTGCCGTTGCCAGGCGGCTGCCAGCGGTTCGAGCCGGAGCAGGGCCCGGCGCCGCCGCCGGTGCAGGCGTGTGCCGATCAAGGCCATCTGCTGGTCAAAGGCATCGAGCAGGTCGGCCAGGTGGGCACCGCCCAGGCCGCGGCGCAGCAGCTGGGCCCGTTGGCGGAGCAGGCGGCCATACCGGCTGAGGAGTTCGGCGTAGACCGGCTCCAGTTGCAGCACGACCCGGTCTAGCCATTGGCGCCGTAGGGCCGGTTCGCCCCGCACCAGCTCAAGATCCAGGGCGCTGAAGCCCACGCAGCGCAGGGGACCGACCAGATCCAGTTGGCGCTCGAGCAGCTTGCCGTTGCGGCGCGCCTGGCGGCCCCCCTGGCGCCGCAGTTCCAGCTCAAGCGCATCCGCCTGGCTGGCCCCCGCCCCGGCCTCGCCCCTGCCCCCTGGGCCACCACCACAGAGCCCGCGCACCAGGGCCGTGGCTTGGCCTTGCTGGATTAGGTCCCGGTCGCTGCTGCAGCGGTGCGAGCGCAGGCTGCCGAGCAGCTCTACCGCCTCAAGCAGGTTGGATTTGCCCTCGCCATTGCTGCCGATGACGAGCAAGCGCGGCGCTTCGATCGACAGGCTGAGCTGCCCGTAGTTCCGGAAATGGTGCAGCTCCAGGCGATGCAGCCGAATGGGTCTGGGGCCGTCTGCGGTTTAAGGTAAGTCCCTCGGCTTGGCCCCAGGCCTGCCGTGCTGTGCAGACCCTTGGGCCCCTGCATGGGCATGTAGCTCAGTTGGATAGAGCGTCAGATTCCGGTTCTGAATGTCGGGGGTTCGAGTCCCTCCATGCTCGTTGAATCACAGCTAGGGAACTTCAAGTTGGGACTGCCGATCAGGCCTCACCCACCAAAGTTTTCCCTAGCTAAGCCCCAATCCCATGGCCCGGATGCCACCGGGATCTAGAACAAATCCTTGCAGGGCTAGGGATTTCACCGCTTCTGGCGGTGCTGAGAGCGAAATACTGCAGCCGGGCAGCTCCCGTCGCAGTCGCGCTAGGGCCGTGGCAATGAGCACCAGCACCACCTGGTCGCGGTGGGGATCTCCTGGATGGCCGCTGAGGTTCCAGAGATTGGCATTGAGGGCCAGATCACTGGTGGCCCGCACGAAACCCACCAGCTCCCCGGACGGATTGCGCACGCTGAGGTGCCAGATGCTGCGTTGCAGCGCCAGCTCCAGGCGCTCTGGCTTGCGGGGCGGCTCACCGCAGGCCAGGAGCAGCTCCTGTAATTCCGTGGCGGCGGGGGGGTCGCCGCTCTCGATCCCATAGCCCTGGGGCAGGGTTGGCGGGCTGGGCAGGTTACGGAAGGGGATCAAAAGGGATTGGATGGTCTTCAACCGGTATTGCGCATGCCGGCGGCGATGCCGTTGATCGTGAGCAAGGCGCCACGCAACAGTTCGCTGCGGCTGTAGGTGCGCCCATCGTCACCACTGTCGCTGCTGGCCTCACTCATGGGCGGCTGACGGTTCTGGTCGCGCAGGCGGCGCAGCAGGGCCACCTGCAGGAAGCCCAGGGGAATGATCGTGCGATTGCGCAGATCCACCGACAATTGCAGGGCCGGGTCGCCATCGAGCAGGCGCCCGTGGCCACTGATCTTCAGCACCAGGTCGCGGGTGAGCACGAATTCCGAAGCAATCACCTGGAAAATCGCCTCGAACGACTCCCGGTGGCTGGGCCGGCCTAGGGCCTGCACGTAGTGGTGGGCTAGGTCGAGATCCACCTTCGAGAGGGTCATCTCCACTTTGGAGATGAGCATGCGGAAGAAGGGCCATCGTTGGTAGAGCCGCTGCAGCAGCTCCAGCTGTTCCGGATCGCGATCCAGTTCTTCCTGCAGGGCGGCACCCACACCAAACCAGCTGGGCAACAGGAAACGGCTCTGGGTCCAGCCAAAAACCCAGGGAATCGCCCGCAGGCTGGACAGGTCTTTAGCGCCACTTTTGCGACGGGCCGGCCGGCTGGAGATCTGCAGCTTGCTGATTTCCTCGATTGGGGTGACCTGCTGGAAGAAGGCCACCAGATCGGGGTTGTCGTGCACCAGGCTGCGGTAATGCTGGCGGGATCGGGCCGCCAGCCGCACCATCAGCGCGTTCCAGCTCGGGGTGTCGTCCACATGGCTGGTCACCAAGCTGTTTTGCAACACCGCCGTGGTGACCGTTTCCAGGTTGTAGAGCGCCAGCTCTGGGAGGGAATATTTGGAGGCGAGTACTTCGCCTTGCTCGGTGATCTTGATGCGGCCATTGAGGGTGCCGCTTGGTTGGGCCAGGATCGCCTGGTAGGCCGGGCCGCCGCCCCGGCCGACCGAGCCACCGCGGCCATGGAAAATGCGCAGGGCAACGCCATGGTGGATCGCCAGTTGTTGCAGGGCAATCTGGGCGCGATGGATCTCCCAGTTGCTCGATAGGAAGCCGGAATCTTTATTGCTATCGGAGTAGCCGAGCATCAACTCCTGCAGGGGTTGGCTGGCCCCATTGCTGCTGGCAAGCAGCTGGCGGTAGAAGGGTTCGTTGAACAGGCGCTCCATCACAGCCGGGGCACCCTGCAAATCCTCAACCGTTTCAAATAGGGGCACCACCAGCAGGTTGGAGTGCTGGGTCTTGGGATCCACCAGGCCCGCTTCTTTGGCGAGCAGTAACACCTCCAGCAGGTCGGAGACCGTGTGGTTCATCGAGATGATGTAGGTGCGGCAGATGCGCGAACCAAATTCCTGCTGCAGGCGCTGCAGCAGGCGAAATACATCGAGGGTTTCAGCCGTGGCCGCAGTCCAGCGGGCTGCGGCAGACACCAGGGGCCTCCTGGTCCGTAATTCCTCCAGCAACCAGGCAATGCGCTGCTCCTCATCCATCTCGCCGTAGGCCAGGGGGAGTTGCAGGTAGCGGCTCAGTTCGTCGAGGGCATCGCTGTGGCGAGTGCTCTCCTGGCGAATATCGAGGCTGGCCAGGGTGAAGCCGAAGATATGCACCTGGCTGACCAGCTTTTGCAGCGGTTCGCAGCTCAGGCCCGTGGCCTCGAGGCTATCGCCGATCAGTTCCAGATCGTTGCGAAATTCAGCCACTGCCGTGTAGTGCAGGTCCTGGACCGGCTGGCCGCCGAGGATGCCGTCATCGGTGGAGGTGGAGCCGTCGATCGGAGATTCCCAGCTGCTGGCGGCCAGTTGCTGGTTGCGCAGGTGGGTGAGGCGCAGCCGCTCCAGGGTGTAGCTCAACTTGAGCCGGTAGGGCTCAAGTCGATAGCGGGCGGCCCGCTGTTCGTAGATCTCCGGAAAGCGCAGCCGGTCCATCTCCAGGGATTCCAGCAGCGGCGCGCTCACCTGGCTCCACTGCATCGAAATGCTGAGTTGATCCCTAAGCCCCTGCACGGCGCCGATGTAGCGCTCCAGCATCAATTGGCGCTGGTAACAGGCGGTGCGCCAGGTGATCTCCGGTGTCACCGAGGGGTTGCCATCCCGGTCGGAGCCGACCCAGGAGCCGAAGGTGCAGAAGGCATCCTGGGGCGGCACCACATCCGGATAGCTGGCCTGGAGGGCGCCATGGATCCGTTGGACCAGCTGGGGCATGGCCTCAAAGAGCACCTGCTGGAAATAGTGCAGGGCGTAATCCACCTCATCGAGCACCGAGGGTTTGAACTGGTGCAGTTCATCGGTGCGCCACCACAACCGGATCTCCTCTTCCAGTTGCAAGCGCAGGCTGGGGCGATCGTCGAGGTTGAGCAGGTCGTTTTGCTGCAACTTCTGGATCAGGGCCGCCACCCGCCGCTGCTTATGGCGCACGGTATGGCGCACGATTTCGGTGGGGTGGGCCGTAAATACCAGGCGGATGTCGAGTTCGCGCAGGAGTTGCTCGAGCTGGGCCGGCGGTAGCCCCAGGCCCCGCAGACGGGTGAACAGTTCCCGGAAGGTGGCGGGCTGGGTCTGGCTGGCCAGGGGTGGCACGAACGGGTCGCTCAGGCCGCTGGGGTGCTGGACCTTGAGGCTGGCCAGGTAGCTGTCTTCCTCAATGTGCTGCTCAAGGATGTTGACCAGCTGGAAATAGAGGGAAAAGGCCCGGGCGGCGGAGATGGCCTCGGCCAGGTCCATCTCCCGGATCAGATGCACGATCGCGTCCGCCGCCACGGCCGTTTCGGTTGGGGCGCCGGGCCGGCGGTCGGCCGGGCCATCGCCGCCACTCAGCGCTTTGAGCCGAAGGAGCCGTTCGGCCTGCAGCGGTGGACATTCGCTGCGCAGCACGGTCTGCCAGAGGTCTTCCACCAGTTCCAACCGCTCGCCCAGCAGCTGGGTCACCTGGGGAGCCGGCTGGGGTTGGAGGGATCCGGGGGCGGGCGCAGCGCTCGCACCGCCCGGGGTCTCGATGGCGGGCAGGGGCTGCCGCATGGGGGCCGAAGGGGCGCTCGAAGGTTCCATGATCATCCCAAAGGGCTGGGCGCGTCTGTCGCCAGTGGTGCGTTCAGCGCCTCTTCCCGCTGGGCCATGGCCTCGGTGCTGACGGCCACGATCGTGGCAATCGGCATCCCCTGGGCCAGGCGCTGCAGCCAGCGCATGGCCTGGTTGCCGCCGCTGAGCACCGTTTGGAGGGGCGCCAGGGTGGCGCTGAGGTTCAGCTCTTTCGCCAGGGGAGCAAGGGCTTCGAGATCCCGGCCGATCCAATCGGCGGCCAGGATCGGCTCGCCCGTACGCCAGTCGCGCAGGCTCGCCTGCAGGCTCGAGCGGGCTGCGGCCCGGTCGTTGGCATCGGCCAGGTCCGCCAGCTCCTTGGGACCGAGCTGGCTGGCGATTTGGGGATCGTGGCTGGCGGGATCGGCCAGCAATTGATGGATGCGCAGTTCGCAGTAGGCGGTGATGGCCAAAAGCAGGGATGGATCGGTGATCAAATCGCAGATGCGCAGTTCGAGGCGATTGAGCCCATGGGGGCGGTTGTCGCCGTTGGGCCGCACCGAGGTCCAGAGGTGGCGCACGTTCTGCATGGCGCCGCTGGCCAGCTGCTCCTCAACCCAGGCGATGTAGTGGCCGTGGCTGCTGAACAGGGGCACCTGGGGAGGCGTGAGGGGGAACTGCAACCAGCGCTGGGAATGGGCCCCGGTGGCCGCGCCATCGAGGAAGGGAGAACTGGCGCTGAGGGCCAGCAGCAGGGCGGCCTCGCAGCGGATCAGCCGGCAGGCGGCAAACAGGGACTCCATGTCGGTGAGGCCCAGGTTGATGTGCACGCTGGCGGTCACCACCTGGGTGCCGTAGGTGGTTTCGATGTAGTCGTGGTAGGGGTTGTCCGGGTTGGAGCGTTCAAAGCGGTGGCTGTCCCCCAGGCTCAAGGTGCTGCCCGGCAGGATCGTTAGCCCCCGCTCGGCCAGGAAGGCCCGCAGGCGCCGGCGTGGTTCGAGGAGGAGCGCCAGCTGGCGCTGGTAGCTGGCATCGGGGGCGGTGATGTATTCGAGGTTGCGGTGATCCGGTTCGGTTACGAAGCCCTCTAGGGCCGCCGCCGCCGCCGGCGAACAACCCACCACGGTGCCGTCGGGGCGGCCGGTGAACAGCTCCACCTCAAATCCCTTCAGCAGTAGATCGCCGCTCACAGGCCTGCCCCGGCGCTGGAGCTGCTGCTGGGACGGGGTTGCAAGCAGGCCAGGGCCTTCAGCAGGCCCCGGGCCTTGTTGAGGGTCTCCTGGTATTCGGCAGCCGGCTGGGAATCGGCCACCAGGCCGGCTCCGGCCTGCACCTGCACCCGCCAGCCCCCCTGGGGCGCCGGCAATACCACCATCGTGCGGATCGTGATCGCCGTATTCAGGGCACCGCCCAGGTCCATGGCGCCATAGACGCCGGAATAGGGCCCTCTCGCATCGGGTTCGAGGGCATGGATGAGCTGCATGGCCCTGATTTTGGGGGCGCCGCTGACCGTACCGGCGGGGAAGGAGGCCATCAGCAGGTCCCAGACGTCGCGTTTGGCCTGCAGCAGCCCTTCCACCTCGCTGACGATGTGCATCACGTGGGAGTAGCGCTCGATCACCATGAGCTCCGTCACCTGGACACTGCCCGGTTGGCAGACCCGGCCCAGGTCGTTGCGGCCCAGGTCCACCAGCATCACGTGTTCGGCCCGTTCCTTGGGATCGGCCAGCAGATCCGCTTCAAGGGCCCGGTCTTCGCCTTCGTTGGCACCGCGGGGCCGGGTGCCGGCGATCGGCCGCAGCGAGGCTTTGACCGCCCCTGGGCCCCCTGGGGCGCTGGGATCGAGGGGATCGGCCTTCACCATCACCTCCGGGCTGGAGCCGATCAGGTACCAGCCGCCGAAGTTGAAGAAGGCCATATAGGGGGATGGGTTGACCATCCGCAGGCTGCGATAGAGCTCAAACGGCTCCCGGTCGATCCAGGTTTCCAGCCGCTGGCTCAGCACCAGCTGGAACACATCCCCGGCGGCGATGTGCTCCTTGGCACTCACCACCGCCGCCTCGAAATCCTCGCGGCTGCGGTTGCTGCGGGTGTCGAGCTCCAGGTTGGGGCTGTCATGCCAATCCAGGGGGGTGACCCCGGCAGGCAGGGGCTGGTGCATCTTTTGCTCCAGGGCCGTGATCCGGGCCAAGGCGGCGTTGTAGGCCCGCTCGGGATCGCCGCCGGCTTCGCCTCCGGCCGTGAGGTCGGCGTAGGCCACGGCCGTGATCTGGCGTTTCACCTGGTCGAAGATCAAGAGGCTGTCGGCCAGCATCCAGCAGCCATCGGGCGGGGCCCCCTCCGCTCTGGCATGGACGGGCACGCTCGGCTCGATCCAGCGGATCAGTTCGTAGCCCCAGAAGCCAAACAGTTGGCCCACCGGGGGCAGGCCCGGCACGGGCAGGGTGCGGTAAGGGGCCAGCACCTGGCGCATTAACTCAAACGGATTGCCCTGGTGCTGTTGGGCGTGGCCGCCGCGCCATTGCTGCACCGCCTGGTCAGCGTGCACGGTGAGGGTCCAAAGGGGGTCGCTGACCACAAAGCTCCAGCGGCCCACCTGCTCGCCCCCTTCCACCGACTCCAGCAGTACGCCATGGCTTGAGCCCGAACCCACCTTGAGCCAGGTGCTCAGGGGGGTCTCCAGGTCAGCCGGCCAGCGCCGGGCAATGGGAATGAACGTGCTGCCGGCCGCGACCTGGTCCAGGAAGGCGGCGCGATCGGGGGTGGGCATCACGGCGAAGGGCAGGCAAAAAAAACGGGGCGCCTAGCCCCGCCTTTATAGATGCAGCGGTGACCGCTTCAGACCTGGAACTCAGGAGTCGAAGGTGTTGCGACCGCTGAACTTGAGGTTGGCGGGGTTGGGGTTTTGGCCAATGCGGCGGGCGTTGTGGCCCACGATGGCGCGACCCTCGTTCACTTTCTCGGGGAACACACCATCTTTGGGATGGAGGAATTCCGTGTCGCCACCGGGGAAGATCCGGTAAATCTTGAAATCTTCGATGCGGGGCTTGAACTTGGTGCGCAGTTGGGTGCCCAGGGCCAGGCACTGTTCCTTGCGGGCGAAATACATGATGTTTTCGCCTTCGTTCATCTCGGCAGCCCCGCCGGTGGGCAGTTCGAAGACCTGGGCTTTGCTACTGGTCCAAGTGATGGCGTACTTCTCTTCCGTCTCAGCGGCGTTGAGGAGGCCGCCTGTGCTGCCGATGTACTTCGGGAGATGACCGCTCAGCGCCGTTGCTGTCATGGCTGTTCTAGAGGGGGAGTCGGCAGGCCGTTTCGAGCGGAAACTAGCACCGTGATCCGGGCCATTTTGACCAAGGGGCTCCTCTCTTCACACCCGTCAACAAACGGCAAGGGGCCGCCCAGGCGCTGTCGTCCGCCGTTGCGGGGGCCAGCGCGGCGTTAGCCGGAGGCGAGGGGGAAGAACACGGTCAGGCCGCGGCCAGAGCCTTCCGTCAGCCGCCCGCCCAGGCTATGGAACAGGCGGGCGGTGGCTTGGCGGCTGAGTTGCAAGCTGCCGGTTTCCGGGTTCCAGCTCAGCACCGGCCCCACCGCCTGAGGGCTGCCTAGGTCGCTGTCAAAGCCAGCGTCGAAGCGGGTGGCGCCGGCGGCGCCCAGGCCCAGCCGCAGGCGCGAACCGGCCGGTTCCAGGCTGATCACCAGGGTGGAGCCGGCCGTGAGCCGGCGGCTGTAGCGGTCCATCAGGCCGCCCAGCATCGTTTCCAAGCGGCTCGGATCACTGAGCACCGGCGACAGGTCGGCGCCGATCTCGAGCCGCAGCTCCAGGCCACGGCGTTGCAGTTGGTGGCGCCAAAGCGGTTCGAGCTGTTGCAACAGCTGGGCTAGGTCGGTGCGGGCCAGGGCCTGGGGCTTGGGGGCGGCCGGCTGGCGTTGCAGTTCGGCCGCATGGAAGATCAGGCCGAAGCGGTCGATCTGTTCGCTGCATTCGCCATCGATCTGCTGCAGCCGCTGCCGCACCAGCTCGGTGAGGTCCTGGCGGCGCAGCAGGGAGCGGATCAGGGTGCGGATCGTCGCCAGGGGGGTGCGCACCTCATGGGTGAGGGCTTCGAGCAGGGCCAGTTCGCTGCTGGAGCCGCTGCGGCCCTCGTCGCTGCCGGCCCGACGATGCACCAGGGGTTGGAGCGTCACGCTGGGGGCCATGGCCGCTAGCCGTTCGGCCAGGCGCGGCCAGAAGCTGGCGGCCAGGTGGCTGTCGCTCTCGAGATTGCCCAGGGCCTGCAGGGCCTGGCGCAGGCGTAACCCCTCCTCGGGGGCGCTGCGTTGCAAGCGCTCATCGAGCAGGGCCAGGGCCGCCGAAAGGCTGGCGGGGTCGGTGCGCACTAGGAGTTGGCGCCCATCGGCTGGACCATGGAGGGCCATGGCGATCTGCAGGTGGGGCGTGATCACCAGCAGTAGGGGATCGGTGCCATCGGCAGCGCCCAGCGGTAGGCGCGCAAAGCGGCCGGGGTCGTAGGCGCCCGCCCTGTCTGGGGCTGGGGCTCGGCCGGGCAGCAGGGGCGGGGCCGGTTGCAGCAGGTTGCCGAGCTCCTCCGGGGCCCAGACCCAGCCCTGCAGATGGCGCAGCAGGTCCGGTTCGTAGAGGGCTGGCAGGGGCGAGGCGAGCCATAGGCCGCTGCGGGGCTGGAGCGGCAGCAAAAACTCCTCCTGCAGGCAGGCCAGGGCTGCCCACCATTGGCGCCGGACGCTGTCCTCATCGCTGCGGCCCGGGGGCACCCCGCTTGCCAGCAGCTGCCTGAGGGCTTCCAGGCTGGGCCCCTGGGCGCTCATGGCGCCGGCACGAGGGCGCGCAGGCGGGTTGCCAGGGCCTTGAAGGCCTGGGCTGAGGCCGACTCCGGCGCGGCGAGCACCACCGGTAGGCCCTGGTCGCCACCGGAGACCACGGCTAGTTCCATCGGCAGCTGGGCGAGGAGCGGCACGGCCGCTTCTTCGGCAAGGAGCTGGCCACCGCCCCGGCCGAAGAGCTCGTAGCGCTTCTCGGGGGCGTCGGGCGGGATAAAGGCGGTCATGTTCTCCACCACCCCCAACACCGGCACGCCCATCTGCCGGAACATCGCCAGGCCGCGGCGGGCATCCTGCAGGGACACCTGCTGGGGCGTGGTGACGATGATCACGCCGGCCATCGGCACCGCCTGGGCCAGGCTGAGCTGGGCATCCCCCGTGCCGGGGGGCAGGTCCACCACCAGCACATCCCGCTCACCCCACGCCACCTGATACAGGAATTGGCGGATGATGCCGTTGAGCATCGGGCCCCGCCAGATCACCGGTTGGTTCTCGCCGATCAGCAGACCCATCGACACCATGGCAATGCCGCAGCTCTCGATCGGCGTCAGCCGCTGGTCAGCCCCTTCGCCTTGCACCTCGGGGGTCTGGCCAGCCACCCCCAACATGGTGGGGGCATTGGGGCCATAGATATCGGCATCGAGCAGGCCCACCCGCAGGCCCGCCTGGGCCAGGGCGCAGGCCAGGTTCACCGCCACGGTGCTCTTGCCAACGCCGCCCTTGCCACTGCTCACGGCGATCACCTGCTTCACCCCCGCAATCGGCTGGCGCTCGGCCCCGCCCCCGTGGCCGCCGGCGCCGATCGGGGCTCCCTGGTGGGAATGGCCGCTGGGGCCGGCCTGGGCAGGGGCCGGGGCCAATTCGATCTGCACATCGTCGATGCCCTCGAGGCCAAGCAGGGCCGCCCGGGCCTCGCTGACGATCCGCTCCCTTTGGCTGGTGGCAAAGCCCGGCAGGGCCAGGCAAAACACGGCCCGGTTGGGTTGCAGGCGCACCTGATCGATCCATTGCAGCTCCAACAGGGAGCGACCGCTGCCGGCGTCCTTTAGGGGCGCTAGGGCGGCGAGGGCCTGATCGAGTGCCTGGTCTGGGCTGGCCATCAGGCGGGGCAAGGCAGGGCCCGGATCCTAGGGACCGTCAAACAAGGGTCGGTTGCCGGCCTAGGGGGCGTGACGATCCTTCTCGCCGGCTTGTGCGGCGGCACCGTGGGCTGAAATGGTGGACTGGTTTCGAGCGCCCCTGGGGCGTGGCGTTGATGCTGAAGGGCCTGCTGTCCCGTGCCAAGACCAAGGTGAAAGGCCTCGCTGGCGGGATCGCCTCCGGTTCCGTTCCTGGCGGCGCCAGCCCCGGTGCGGACCTGGCCCTGGAGCGCCCCCCGGCCGACTCCCGCGCCCGGGCCAAGGCCCTGTTGATGGGTCTGCAGGATTCGATCTGCGCCGGCCTGGAGGCCCTCGATGGCGGCGCCACCTTTGCGGAAGAGAGCTGGATCCGGCCCGAGGGCGGCGGCGGTCGTTCGCGGGTGATGACCGGCGGCCGGGTGTTTGAACAGGGAGGTGTGAACTTCTCCGAGGTGGAGGGCGACCAGCTGCCCCCTTCGATCCTGAGCCAACGCCCCGAGGCCAAGGGCCAGCGCTGGTTTGCCACCGGCACCTCGATGGTGTTGCACCCCCGCAGCCCCTATCTCCCCACCATTCACCTCAACTACCGCTACTTCGAGGCAGGTCCGGTGTGGTGGTTCGGCGGCGGCGCCGACCTCACCCCCTACTACCCCTTCCTTGAGGACGCCAAGCACTTCCACCAGACCCTTAAAAACGCCTGCGACAGCGTCAATCCGGCCTACTACCCGGTGTTCAAGCCCTGGTGTGACGAGTATTTCTTCCTGAAGCACCGCCAGGAAACCCGGGGAGTGGGCGGCATCTTCTACGACTACCAGGACCCCCGCGGCCTGCTCTACAAGGGCCAGGATCCCGAGGGCCTTGCCGCCGCCGCCGGTGCAGCCCAGGGGTCCCTGGGCCAGAACTGGGAGCAACTCTTTGCCCTGGCTTCGGCCTGCGGCAACGCCTTCCTGCCGAGCTACGTGCCGATCGTGGAGAAGCGGCAGCACCTGCCCTACGGCGAACGCGAGCGCCAGTTCCAGCTCTACCGCCGCGGCCGCTATGTGGAATTCAACCTGGTGTTTGACCGGGGCACGATTTTTGGCCTTCAGACCAACGGCCGCACCGAATCGATCCTGATGTCCCTGCCGCCGCTGGTGCGCTGGGAATATGGCTACAAGCCGGCCGAAGGCAGCCGCGAAGCCCTGCTAACGGATCTTTTCACCCGCCCCCAGAACTGGCTTGCGGACCCGGCCCTGAGGGCTCGCTGCCAACCGCACCAGGCGGTGGATTGATCCCCAGCCCCAGTTCAAGGGCAGCGACGATCCGCTCGGCAATGCCGGCGATGCTCGCGTCCCGCCGGCGGGGATCCCTTAAGGACGCCTCCAGCTTGCCTTCGAGCTTGCCAATTTCCAGTAGGGCGATCCCCCGTTTTGGGGCACCCAGGCCCCCGCGGAAAAGGCGCGGATAACCGCCAAAGGCTAGGGCCAGACTTTCATCGAGCTGGCTCACCGGCCGGTTGATCGGAGGGATCAGGCCAGAGCCAACGCCATCGGGACCGTAGGCGTCGTAGTGGATCTCCAAGGCGTAGCCGCCGGCGGCGGCGAAGGCCTTGCCGATGCTCCAGTTGGTGCGGGGATCGTCGCCGTTGGCGATATCCCGCACCGGCGGCACATACAGCTCGATGGTCAGGCCCCGGCTGCGGCCCAGGGCCACCACCGCAGTGGCCGTCCGCAGGTTCCAGTAGAGCTCGTCCTGGATGTCGGCTTGCATCGGCGCGGCGCCCCGCAGGGCCACGGCGGCGCCGGAGGTGCCAGCGCCGGCAATGCCCTGGGAGTCGGCATGGCCGGCCAGCACCAGGATCGGTGTCTCCTGGGCTAGGGGCACTCGGCCGACCCAGTCTTTGTAAAGGGGGGCGCGGGGACCGGTGAAACCGGCGGTCAAGCTCAGGGGCGCCAGCCGGGCAAAGGCCCCCTGGGCCGAAGCGCTTGGCATGGCGCAAAGACCCACCAGGCTGACCAGAACCGGCAGCATTTGGCCCAGGCCAGGGCGCTTTTGGGGGGTTGGGTCCGTCACAGCTACCAGCATGGCGTCTGTTGAGGGCCCCGTCACGGCCTGGCAGGGATTTGGCAACGACGAAGCTGGATTCCCGTTAAATCCATTACCAAATACCCCCCCAGCGGCTTGGCCCCGCAGACGTTTTGCCTGCTAGCGGGTTCGAGCCAGCTGGGTGCAGGCGCTTCAGATCGGCGAACTCAACAGGGCGCCATCGCTGGCCAGTTGCAGGCTTGGGCCCAATTCCACTTCCATGGCAATTAATTCATCGCGATGGGCCCGAACCCGCAGGCTGCTGCCGGTGGCGTCATCGGCGCTGATCAGGCGCAACTCCAGGGATTCGGCCCGGGCGGCCCGGCGGCGATAGACCTGGCCCGCCAGGGGCCCCACCAGGGCCAGGGCCACGGGCCACCAGCCCAGTTGGGGCAGCAACTGGCGCAGTACCAAACCAAGACAGCCGGCGCCGACGCCCCCCAGCAGGGAGAGCAGCCAGGCCAGGGCCGTGCTGGCGGCCACCTGGCCGCGGAAGCGCAGCAACCGCTGTTCCGGACTGCTGGTGTCGGCCTGCCAGCCCCGCTCCGCCAACCACTGGCTCAGGCCGGCGAGCACCTCCAGGGCCGGCCGCGGCGAGTGGATCTCCACCACCGTGGTGCGGTCCTTACTGGCAGCCCGTAGGAAGAACACCAGGCCGATGGCGAGCAGCAGGGTGAGCAGCAGGGTGGAGCCCAGGGCTGGGGACATGGTGGCTGACACGGGCAGGACGTCCATTGTCCTCCAGCCAGAGGCGCCATGGGGGCTCAAGGGGTTGGGTGCGGGTCTGGGCGCCAGTCCCTGATCCGCGACCATGGCAGCAGTTCGCTTTGGCCCCATGGCTCCCGCCCCCGGCTCCGCCCCTGCCCGCTTTGCCGTGCTGGATGGCGACCTCTCGAGCGAATGGCATGGCCTGCTTGGGGCTGCCCAGGCCCTGGCGGTGGACACCGAAGCCATGGGGCTGGTGCATGGCCGCGACCGCCTCTGTCTGGTGCAGATCTGCGACGACCAGGACAACGTTTGCTGCATCCGCATCGCCCGGGGCCAGACCCAGGCGCCCCTGCTCAAGCAGCTGATGGAGGCGCCTGGCATTGAGAAGGTGTTCCACTTCGCCCGCTTTGATGTGGCGGCCTTGGCCGAGGGGCTCGGAATCGCCGTGGCGCCCCTGTTCTGCACCAAGGTGGCCAGCCGCCTGGCCCGCACCTACAGCCCCCGCCACGGCCTTAAGGAGGTGGTGCAGGAGCTTGTGGGGGTGGAACTGGACAAGCAGGCCCAGAGCAGTGATTGGGGCCGGGTTGAGGAGCTCAGTGACAGCCAGCTGGCCTACGCCGCCAACGACGTGCGCTACCTGCTACCGGCCCGGGACCGGCTCCATCTCATGCTGGTGCGGGAGGAGCGGCTGGCCCTGGCGGAGCGCTGTTTTGCCTGCATCCCCGTGTTCTCCGACCTCGATCGCGGCCAGTACGGCCAAATCTTTGAACATCGCTAGGCCGAACTAGGCCGAACTGGGCTGGGCTGAGAGCGGCCCAGGGCTGCTGGTCTTGGGGGTTGCGCTTCAGTCTTCATCCATGAAGTTGGCTTCCGAAGCCACAGCTTCGAGCAGGCCATCGAGGTGCAGGCGGGCGGCCTGACTGCCGGGCTCGGCCTCGGTAACAAGCCTTGCGGCTAGGGCAATGCGACCAGGGATATCGCGGATCCCTTCCTTCACGGCCGCCAGGTCGACCCGCCGCCGGGCGGAGGAAATGCTGATGCTCATCAGGCTGGCCAGGCGACTGCAGGCCGCCATGTAGTCGCGATCGGGGGGGGCGGCCATGGCGGGCATCTCTGGGGCTGGGATGGAGCCATCATCCCTGGCCCTAGGCCAGCAGCCGCTCCTCCACCAGGGCGGCTAGGGCCTCGCTACCGCCGGATTGACCCATCCGCCGCCGGCCGATGGCCCCCAGCCGCAGGCGTCCTGCGGGGTCCCTCAGGAGCTGCTGCAACCTCTCGGCCAGCGCCTCTTGGGTGCGGCAGACCTCAACGGCCCCGCCCAGAAGCCGGCTCTGGCGCTGGGCAAAACCAAGCTTGAACTGGGGGCCAGGTCCCGGCAGGGATAGGGCCCCAATCCCCAGGCCCACCAGCTGTTCGGTGGCGGTGCCAGCCGTGGCCAGGCCCAGCTCGCCCCAGCTGGCCCAGGGGGTGAAGCGTCCCGGACCGAGCAGCACCAGCAGGCCCCGCCGCCGCCAGGCCGCCTCGGCCCCACTGCCTGTAGGCGGCTCCACGGGCTGGAAGTCGCGCCACCGCAGGATCGGGGCCAGGTCCTTGGGGGCCGGCCGGGAGCCGCCTGGGGCGAGCACCACCACGGGACTCTCGCCACTCCCGTCCCAGCGTCCATCGGTCCAGGCCAGCAGCGCATCCAGCAGCCGGGCGAAGTTGGCCCGGGCCTCCGGCATGCGGCTACCTGCTAGAAGCACCAGCCGGCGATAGCCCCCGAGGCTGGCGGGTAGGGGCGCCCCCACCAGGCCATCCAGCATTGGGTTGCCGGGGGCAAGCGCCGCCACGCCATGGCGCGCCAAGCCCCGGGCCGTGAGCGGATCGCGCAGGGCCACCAGCCGGCAGCGGGGCCGCCCCATCAGGGCCCATTCCCAGGGGTCCCATTCACTGCCCTTGAGCCGGTGGTAGGCAGCGGCGGGCCAGGCCAGGCCGGGGCAGCTGCGCCAGGTGTAGTCGCTTTTGGGGGTACCAATGAAGCCATAGGGCGCCCCACTGGCCCAGGCCAGCAGCAACGGCAGCAGGTCCCCCACGGCCAGGACGGCACCGCCCTGGCGCCCCCAGCGCCGCACCAGCCGCCATTGGCGCCAGCTCAACAGGGGCAGGCCGGCGGCCAGGTCCCGGAGTAGTCCCCTCAGGCTCTGGTTGCTGAAACCGCCACTGGGCAGGGCCTGGCGGGGCCCGATCCGTTGCAACCAGCCCTCCGCTTCGGCCGCAGCAAAGGCGCTGCCTTCCCCCACCAGGGGCAGCACGGCCACGGCTAGCCCGGGCTGGTTGACCTGCAGGGCCTGGAGCACCCGCAGGGCGATCAGATCCTCCCCATGGCCATTACTGAGAACCAGCAGCCTGGCGGCCATCACACGGCTGATACGATCGTTACTTGGGAGTTTGCTCCCAGATGGCGGCATGGCCAAGTGGTAAGGCAGAGGATTGCAAATCCTTTACCCCCAGTTCGAATCTGGGTGCCGCCTTTTTGTATTTTAGTGCCAAATGCTTCATTGGCAGTCACTGGCGTTGCGCTCTTGGCGTGAAGAGCTGCAAATCCGTCGTTGAGAGGCGTCCGCCTTGGCTGGCAAGGGTGTGGGCAGTTTGCTTTGGTCGCCGCAGTGCGATGTTGATCCATTTTTTTGCCAACCAAACCCTCTGCCAATGCTGTTTTGAGTAGGTTGCTAGGAGCTCAGGGCGACCACAACACCCCCAGGGCCACCCTCGCCCAAGGAACAGCTGATCACTTCCGCTGATCAATTTATCTCTCCATCCATCAAAACTCTTATATGCCGCCCGGCGGGCGGTTCCTGGCCCCTAAGTCGCTTAAGGCTGCCCACGGTTAACCATGGGCAGCCAGGCGGAGACAGATCGTGATGAACCACCCTGAATGGATCCTGGTGCCCTGGGCGGTCTTTGCGGTTGGCCTTGCCCTCAAGGTATGGCAGTTCGGCAGTGCCCTGAAACGGCACCTGACAGGCCCAACCCCCAGCATCGATCAGTTCAGACAGATCTTGGAGAGAACCTGGAAGCAAGAAGCGACAGAGGACTCGACATGGAGAACCTGAACTGGGGATACCTCCAACTGGGTCTGGTTGCCCTTGCCTTCGCTGGTCTACA
>ERZ889217.608-NODE-608-length-20939-cov-11.840787_pt1 | contig 20939 bp, 17 predicted proteins | sample MGYA00521098_ERZ889217 | MGnify/ENA primary metagenome ERZ889217 (study PRJEB32303, sample SAMEA104408613) | aquatic metagenome | biome: Brackish water; feature: Pelagic; material: water | place: Baltic Sea | collected 2014-06-10T22:04:00 | depth 2,362 m ... | reverse complement strand
GGTCCCGTATATAGGGGTTCGAGTCCTCTCCCCGGAACTAGAAGTGGCGTGAGAATGGGTCTCACGCCCGCAAACTTGCGATCGTGTAGAAATTAAACATGCCGATTTACGCAATAGTCCTCGCCGCTGGTGAGGGAACCCGAATGCAATCGACTCGACCGAAGCCGTTGCACATGATGTGTGGTCGACCAATGGTGATTCACGTGATTCACTCACTTCAAGAAATCGAGATCACACAAACAGTTGTCGTGGTTGGTCACGCCGCAAAACAGGTCAGTGAAGTTGTGGGTCAGCAAGCACCTGAGTGGTCAAATATTTCTTTCGTTGAACAACGAGTTCAAAACGGAACTGGTGATGCAACGATCATCGGATTATCTGCGATTGATAAACAACTGGGCACGACAAGCGAAATTGAAGATACTTCGACGATCATCGTGATGCCAGGAGATACCCCTCTATTACGCGCTTCAACTATTTCGGCACTTGTGCGCGAGCATCAACAAACGAATAATGCCGCAACATTGCTAACTGCATTTGTCGACGAACCAACTGGCTATGGCCGAATTATTCGTGCAAAAGATGATCACATATTGCGAATCGTCGAAGAACGTGATGCAACTCCAGAGATTCGTTCAAATAACGAAATCAACACGAGTATCTATGCTTTTCGTCGCGATCTGCTCGGGCCGGCGTTACGACGTATCTCAAACAAGAATTCTCAATCAGAATATTATTTAACTGATGTTGTCGAGGTGCTCGCGAGCATGGGACACCGAGTTGGCTCGCATACTTCACCAGCAAACGAAGTCACCGGTGTAAATGACCGCTGGCAGTTAGCGCTTGCTGAACGCGAGCTTCGTTCACGCACAAATAAGCAATGGCTAATCAATGGTGTAACGATGTTTGATCCACGCCAAACATTTATTGATGTCACCGTGACTATTGGCAGAGACGTCACTCTGCTACCAGGCACGATATTGCAGGGTTCAACAGCAATTGGTGACAACTGTGAAATCGGGCCAAATACACGATTAATCGACACAGTTGTAGGCGCTGGATCACATCTTGAATCAACCGTTGCACGAAACGCAAAGATTGGCAAGAACGCCAAAGTCGGACCGTTCGCCAATCTGACCCCCGGCACCGAAGTCGCTGACGGCGCAATCACCAGTTCGTTCTATGATGGTGTGCAATGACTCCACCCAAAGAGATAAATAAGACAATTGACAAAGTAACCACGAAACGGATGGCGCTCTACACGGGTCGTACTCATCCTGCACTCGCCGCCGAAGTTGCACAACACTTAAATGTTCAACTTGGTGAAGCAAATATCGTTGAATTTGCGAACGGCGAACTTCGACCAAGATTCGGTGAGAGTATTCGCGGTGGCGATGTGTTCATCATGCAAACGCATTGCAGTTTTGACGGACGCAGTATCAACGATTCAATCATGGAACAATTAATAATGATCGACACCGCATACCGCGCGTCGGCAAAACGCGTCACCGCAGTTTGTCCTTTCTATGGATATGCACGGCAAGACCGCAAAGCCGAAGGTCGCGAACCGATTACTGCTCGATTGATTGCTGACATGTTTAAAGCAGCCGGCTCAAAGCGGATGGTTTCAATTGATTTGCATAGCGGTCAAATTCAAGGTTTTTTTGAAGGACCAGTTGATCACTTGACTGCGATTCCGGTTCTTGAACAATACGTTCGCGATAATGCGCGCGAAGGACTTGTAATTGTTTCGCCAGATGCAGGTCGTGTAAAAGTTGCCGAAAGATTCGCCCAACACTTAACTGACATGAGCGCTGACGTTGCATTCATTAACAAGCGACGTCCAAAAAATACGACAAATGTGGCCGAAGCAAAAGAAGTTATCGGAGACGTCGAAAATCGACTTTGCATATTGGCTGACGACATGATCGACACTGGTGGAACAATTTGCAGTGCGGCTGAGTTGCTATATTCGCGTGGCGCAAAAGAGGTTTGGGCAATGGCTACGCACGGAGTGTTGTCTGGACCAGCAATTGACCGTTTAAATAAGTCGCGAATCACCCGGGTTGTACTGACAAACACTCTGCCAATCGCACCTGAGAAGCGAATTGCCAAGATCGAGATCCTTTCAGTGGCCAAGATCCTTGCCGATGCGCTGTCAGCGGTGTTTGAAGACACCAGCGTCAGTGAGTTGTTCGGTGGCGAAAACCAGGCATAATTTGCTAGTTATTTAGCCAGATAGCAAGTCAACAAACCGCGTGGCAAGAGCTAGCACTCTCCCATAGAATAAACAGCCGTCAATCTGTTGACGTCTTATTCGACTTTCGGAGTTCTCATGGCTACAACCCTTAACACCCACATCGGCCGCAAAATTGGCAGTGCTGAATCACGTCGCCTTGTTGCAACAGACCATATTCCGGCTGTCATCTACGGTCACGGCATGGTGCCAGTAAAGATCACCGTTGAACGACGTGACTTGCGTGTGGCGCTTGCAGGCCCAGCAGGAGTAAACACGATTCTTGAACTTCAAGTTGGCGACACAAAATATCCGGCGATTGTCAAAGAACTTCAGCGCGATCCGGTGAAGCGCGTTGTGCGACATATCGACTTCATGCAAATTTCTCTCACTGAATTGATCACAATGGATATTCCAGTTCACCTTTCAGGAGTCGCAAAAGCAGTTTTGGCTGATGGTGGTCTTGTAGATGCAACTGTTAGCACGATTCAGATTCGTGCAACTGCGGCAAATATTCCAAACGAAATTTTGATTGATGTCACCGACATGGGAATGCAAGACGTTATTCGTCTTTCAGATATTGCATTGCCAAAAGGTGTTAGTGCTATCGGTGATCCAGATCTCGTAGTCGTAACAGTGCTCACTACCAAGATTGAAGAAGTGGCAGCAGTTGTTGCCGCACCAGTCGAGGGTGATGCCGCTGCTACTGCAACTCCAGATGCGGGCGCTGCTCCAGCAGGCGACGCCAAACCGTCAGCCTAAAACTAAATGGGGCTGTTCGGTCGCAAGAAGCGGCCCGAGCATCCTGAGCGTCGCGGAAAACCATTCGATGCTCTTGTTGTCGGCTTAGGAAACCCAGGCACAAAATATTCGCGTACCCGACACAATGTCGGCACAGAGACTATTGAACTTCTTGCAAAACGACTTGCGGTCACACTAAAAACCGGCCGTGACCGAGCGTTAACGAGTGAAGTGCACGACGGTACTAAACATTTCTTAATCGCGACCCCAACTACCTATATGAACGAATCTGGAAATGCAGTTGGCTCACTTGCGCGACGTTTTGCGATAGACGATCCATTAAAAATAATCATCGTTCATGATGAACTTGATCTTGAGCCAGGAGTCGTAAAAATAAAATCTGGTGGCGGACTTGCTGGACACAATGGTTTGCAATCAGTCACACAACATTTAAAAAATCAAGATTTTATTCGCGTACGTATTGGCGTGGGCAAGCCTGCATCAAAAGAGGCTGGCGCTGATCATGTGTTGTCTAAGATTCCTGCAGGCGAACGCGAGTTGCTTGACATTTCAGTGCAAATTGCTGCCGACGCGGTGCAACTAATTATTGCCGAAGGTCTTGATGCCGCAATGCGCAACATCAACGCCCGCTAGAGCACATTGCGATGACTGTTCTAGGTGAACTTGCATCAACGCTCAGTTTTGATCCAGCGCTAAATGCAGCGCTCGGCGCAAAGAGTGCATCAATTGTTTGTGCCGACCACACGTGGCCACTGTTGCTATCTGGGTTAGCCCAACGCACCAACGATGAAATCGTCGTTGTCGCTACCCCGACTGGGTTGATGGCTGGCCAATTGCATGATGACCTTGTCGCATTTCTGCCTGAACGCGATGTTGCGTTGTTTCCGGCATGGGAAACATTGCCATTTGAACGAGTGAGCCCGAATGTTGAAACGATGGGCAAACGTCTAGAAGTTTTATGGCGAATCAAAAATGATCGGCCAAAAATAATCGTTACTGGTGTCAGGGGTTTGCTTCAACATCTCAGCAACACAGTCGTTGAACCGCTAGTTGTCAAACAAAAAACACAAGTTGATATGGATGAATTAATCGTGACGCTTGCACGCTTCGGATATCGTCGTGAAGAACTTGTTGAACACCGCGGAGAATTCGCGCGACGAGGTTCAATCATCGACGTGTTTCCATCAACATCAGATACACCAGTTCGCATTGATCTATGGGGCGACGAAGTAGACCGACTGACTGCGTTTAATGTCAACGACCAACGCAGCACAGAAGATCTCGACACTGTGCAGATATTTCCGGCTCGTGAATTAATTATCAACTCAGATGTCGCAACTCGGGCACAAGATTTAATTGCCAAAGAACCCTGGGGACAAGAAAACTGGGAACGAATCGCGCAGGGTGCAACTTTTGACGGCATGGAGTCTTGGTTGCCATGGGTTGCCACTGATAGCGAGGTGCTCACTAGCGTTTGTGCCAAAGCAGCACCGATACACATAGTTTTGATCGAACCAAGACGAATGCGCGATCGTGCACGTGACTTGATTGCCGAAGAAGACGACCTCGCACGTGCATTGGCATCAACTTGGTCGCGTGACCCAGATCAGAAATACCCACGGCTTCACTCAGAGATTGAATCTTTTCTTGAAAATACCAATGCTGAGTCAATAATTTCTCTGAGTCCTGTCGCCGATTCTCCACGAGCAACAAGCATCGAAACTTCGACTTGGGGTCAAGCCACCGGCGACACTGAAGCACTCGCAAATCGAATTTTACGATTAGTCACAAAAAAATTCAGAGTCGTAATTGCAGCGGACACTCAAAGTTCGGCCCAAAGGTTTTTTGAAGTGCTGACTCTTGAAGGTGTGACCGTGCGTTCACTAGAGCAAAACCCGAGCTCAATTTCGAGCCCAGGTGTTTCGATCGTTGTTGCTCCATTACATAACGGGTGCATAATTAATGCACACGACCTTGCGCTAATAACTGAAAGTGACCTAACTGGTCGGCGTCGAACTCACCGTCATACAAAACCGGTTAAGCGAAGTTCGTCAAGTATTTTCGAAGATCTAAAGCCTGGCGACTACGTCGTTCACCATGTGCATGGAGTTGGCAGATACCTCGGCATGTCAAAGCAGTCGATGGGTGGAGTTGAGCGCGACTATATGCAACTGCAATACAACAACGGCAATTTATATGTGCCAACTGATCACATCGACGCCATCCGTCAATACATCGGTGGAGAAACTCCAACACTAAATCGCATGGGTGGATCTGATTTTGCAAGGGCTAAGGCCAGAGTCCGCAGTGCCGTTCGTGAAATTGCACAAGAACTTGTCGTTCTCTATCAACGCAGAGTTAGTGCGGCTGGTCATGCTTTTGCCAGCGACACGGCGTGGCAGCACGAAATGGAAGCAGCGTTTCCATTTGTTGAAACCCCTGACCAACGAATTGCAATTACTGACACAAAAAGTGACATGGAGCGCGAAGTGCCAATGGATCGTCTCGTTTGTGGCGATGTTGGATTCGGAAAAACAGAAGTCGCTGTTCGTGCAGCATTCAAATGTATTCAAGAAGGAAAACAAGTTGCAGTCTTGGTTCCAACGACGTTGCTTGCATCACAACACGGCATAACTTTCGGCACACGATTTGCCGGATATCCGATTCGTGTTGAGGTGCTCTCACGATTCTTGACAGCCGCACAAGCCAAGCAAGTCTTAAAAGGTCTTGAATCTGGACAAGTCGATTGTGTGATCGGCACGCATCGATTGCTGCAAGAAGGTGTCAAGTTTAAAGATCTCGGACTTTTGGTTGTCGATGAAGAACAGCGATTCGGCGTGCAACACAAAGAACAAATGAAACAATTGAAGACAAATGTCGATGTATTGACACTTACTGCGACACCGATTCCGCGCACTCTAGAAATGAGTCTCGTGGGTATCCGTGATTTATCTCTTCTGAATACTCCCCCGGCTGACAGACAACCAATATTGACATTCGTTGGCGAAGAAGACGACCGAGTTGCCACAGAAGCAATTCGCCGTGAACTATTGCGTGACGGTCAAGTGTTTTGGGTGCATAACAGAGTGCGATCAATCGAAGATCGAGCCCAAGAGTTGCGCGAGTTAGTTCCTGAAGCACGAATCATTGTCGCGCACGGACAAATGGATGAAGCAAAACTTGAGCGAGCTGTTCAAGATTTCTGGGAAGGTAAACACGACGTACTTGTTTGCACAACAATTATTGAAAGTGGCATCGACATGCCAACTGTCAACACCCTCGTAGTTGAACGCGCCGACTTGTTGGGTCTTGGTCAATTGCATCAACTAAGAGGTCGTGTCGGTCGAAGCGGACAGCGTGCTTATGCTTATTTGTTTCATCCCCGAGATCGAGCATTATCTGAAACTGCCTACGAGCGACTGCGCACAATTGGAGAAGCGACCGAACTCGGAAGTGGCTTTAAAATTGCGATGCGCGATCTCGAAATTCGCGGCGCCGGAAACCTGCTTGGCGAAGCGCAGAGTGGACACATCGCTGCAGTTGGATATGACCTCTACTGCCAACTTGTAACCGAAGCAGTTGCCGAGATGAAGGGCGAAGCTCCACAGATACCAATCGAATTAAAAATTGACGTGCCGATCACCGCATTTTTGCCAAACAGTTACGTTGCCAAAGAAGAACTGCGTCTTGATGCATATCGTCGCCTTGTGGCTGTAAAAACTCACGCCGATGTTCAAGACATAAAGGCCGAATGGGAAGATCGATTCGGAGAATTACCAGATCCTGCTAAGTCGTTGCTGATGGTTGGCGCTCTTCGCGCGGAATGTCACCGCATCAAGATTCGCGAAATTGTAGTTTCTGACAATCGAGCACGCCTCTCACCGATCACACTTAAAGCCAGCGAAGCAATGCGTCTTGTGCGATTGTCACCGTCGGCAAATTATCGCGAGCAAACCAACGAGTTAAATATCGCAATTCCGCGGGGCGAAGAGCCGGCAACATATTTGGTGGGCTTTATGCAAGAACTTGTTGAAGTTGTGGCACTAGGGTAAATGCGATGAAAAGCAACAATAAAACTCGCGCCCGCCTAACAAGTTCATTTCTCGTGGGTCTGCTAATTATCTCAAGTTGTGGTGCTACTTCTAACCCAGCCGCCAAAATTAACGGTGAAGAGATTTCGCGAGAAGAACTCGAACAAACAATTACCGAACTTAGCGACGCAGGACAAACGCCTGTTGTTGATGGCGAAATCGCCGGAGACACTGCACGCAGTGTGTTGGGTGCACTAATTCAAGGTCAGGCCTCGTTGCAACTGCTTGCAGACTACGACCAACAAATTACCCAAGAAGATCGTGACTCGGTTAAATCATCGCTCAGCCAAAATACTGACACGGCCGAATTTACAGATCACTTAAAAAATTTGATAATCAATTTAAATGCCGGAACACTTGCCCTCGCGCGAATTCTGCCACCCGATGCAAAAACTGTGGCGACAATGTACGAAAAGGCGCCAGCATCACTTGGAGTGATGTGCATTCGACATCTCGTTGTCAAAGAAGAAGCAAAGGCCAAAGAGGCGCTAAAGAAGTTTTCTAATGGTGCAGACTTCGCAACGTTGGCTGGCGAATATTCAATTGAGCCAAATGCTAAACAATCAGGCGGCGCACTCTCGGGTGCCGATAACGCTTGTATGAAACTCGGTGAATACCAAAGCGGATTTGATCCATTATTCACTGCCGGTGCACTTTTAGCGAAGCCTGGAGTTGCCTTTGGCCCTGTTAAATCAAGTTTTGGCTATCACTTAATTTATGTTCGACCATTCGTTGAAGTTGCTGAAGATATTTCGACGCTATTAACGAGCGCTACAGGCGAAACCCTTCTTGATGGCTATATTGCAACGTCGAAAATCGTTATCGACTCTGCCTATGGTCACTGGGATGCGGCAAGTGGCGCTGTCGTCACGAACTAATTTGGCACGCGCATGACAGCGCAAATTACGATCGTTGGTCTTGGCCCAGGATCTATCGATTCAATAAATCAACAAACGATAAATGCAATTGAGAGGGTCAAAGTTCGCTTCGTTCGAACAACACGACATCCAAGTTCTCACCTTGTAAAAGATGCGGTGAGTTTTGACGAAGAATACGAACGTCACGACTCATTTGAGGATGTTTATACAGCAATCACCAAACGATTAATTCAAGCAGCACATCAAAACGGCGAAATTTTGTACGCGGTGCCGGGCTCGCCACTTGTACTCGAACAGACCGTACAACAATTGCTAAAAGACGAGACCGTAAATATCGTTCTCGTGCCCGCAATGAGTTTTCTAGATATTGCCTGGACTGAACTTCGGATTGACCCAGTAGATGCAGGTGTGCGAATGATCGACGGTCACCGCTTTGCCGAACTTGCCGCTGGTGAACGCGGTCCATTATTAGTTGCGCAGTGTCACGCCAAATGGGTGTTGTCAAATATCAAACTTGCACACGAATCAGCGAGTGGTGATGAATCAGTTGTGATTCTTCACCATCTTGGTCTAGATGACCAGCGCGTGGTCACAACAACATGGCAGAACATTGATCGCGAAATTGAGCCTGATCATCTAACGACAATTTATATTCCGCAACTTGCTGAGCCGATCGCCGGTGAGATGGCACGACTGCACGTACTCGCTCGCACACTGCGTGAGCAATGTCCGTGGGATCGCGAACAATCGCACGACTCGCTTGTGCGCTATTTGATTGAAGAAACCTACGAAGTTGTAGACGCAATAAATGCACTCGATGCCGATGACCCATCGACTGATGACGCTCTAATTGAAGAACTCGGTGACTTGTTATATCAAGTTGAGTTTCACGCGACGATTGCCGAACAACAAGGGCGCTTCAGCATTGCCGATGTTGCCAATTCGATTCACGACAAACTCGTACGACGACACCCACATGTGTTTGGTGATGTCAAAGCAGATTCGCCCGAAGCAGTCGTGACCACTTGGGATGCGATTAAGCAACAAGAACGTGGCGATATCAATAGCAAATCAGTATTCGATGGAGTTGCCACTGCCGCCCCAGCACTGATGTATTCGAGCAAACTGCAAAAACGTGCAGCCGAACAAGGATTCGACTGGCCCAATAGCGATGGACCATACGAAAAGATCACCGAAGAGATCGCCGAATTACGCGAAGCCGTCCGACTAAATGGTGACCCACAAACTGTACGAATGGAGCTTGGCGATGTGCTGTTCAGTGTCGTCAATTTATCGCGCCATCTCGGCGTGGATGCCGAAACTGCACTGCGTAGCGCCGCCGAAAAATTTAAAATGCGATTTGAAAAAGTTGTTGAACTTGCAACCAAACGTAAAATCAACTTATCAACATGCTCGCTTGCTGAACTTGACGCAATTTGGGATGAGATAAAGTAAACAAGATGACTGCTATCGCTAATATCCTCGGACGCGAAGTCTTAGATTCACGAGGAAACCCAACCGTTGAAGTCGAAGTATCGCTTGAATCTGGAGCTGCAGGTCGGGCGATAGTGCCATCAGGTGCATCAACTGGCGAGCATGAGGCTGTCGAATTACGCGATGGCGGAAAGCGCTACTTAGGAAGAGGCGTGCTTCAAGCCGTCGCACATATCAACGACGAAATCTGTGATGCGATTATTGGCTTAGATGCACTCGACCAACTTTCGGTAGATAAAAAATTGATTGCACTTGATGGCACTGAAAATAAATCACGATTAGGCGCCAATGCAATGCTCGGAGTAAGTCTTGCTGTATCTCGAGCGGCATCTAGTGCGCGCAACTTGCCACTTTACAAATCAATTGGGGGTGATGCAGCAAATACTTTGCCAGTTCCGATGATGAATGTTCTCAATGGCGGAGCGCATGCCGACAACAACATTGACTTGCAAGAATTCATGATCATGCCGATTGGCGCTTCACGATTCAGCGAAGGACTGCAATGGGGTGTCGAGACTTATCACACTCTGAAATCTTTGTTACGTGCCAAAGGTTTATCCACTGCGGTGGGTGACGAAGGTGGCTTTGCGCCAAATCTCGCCAATAACGAAGAAGCCATTGAGTTTCTCATTGATGCAATCACGCGGGCGGGTTTCAAACCTGGGATCGATATTGCGATTGCGCTCGATCCGGCGATGAGTGAACTTTTTAATGATTCGCGATATCACTTAGCCGGAGAGAACAAAATTTTTACGAGCGACCAACTAGTTGAGTGGTGGACTTCTTTAGTTGACAAATACCCGATCGTCTCGATCGAAGATGGAATGGCACAAGATGACTGGGACGGCTGGTCGGCACTGTCATCTGAACTTGGCTCACGAATTCAATTAGTCGGAGATGATCTTTTTGTAACTAACACCAAACGCTTGCAACAAGGCATCGACCGAAAAATTGCAAACAGTGTGTTGATTAAAGTGAACCAAATCGGAACGCTTTCAGAGACTCTTGACACAGTCGCTCTTGCCAAGAAAAATAACTACACGAGCGTAATGAGTCATCGCAGTGGCGAAACCGAAGACACGACGATCGCAGATCTCGCTGTTGCCACAAATTGTGGACAAATAAAAACCGGTGCGCCGGCTCGTAGCGACCGTGTCGCAAAGTACAACCAACTACTACGTATTGAACAAGACCTTGGTAGAGATGCGAAATACCCTGCTTTGTTTAGGAACTCCCCCAAATAGCTCATCTGGCAAGCCACAATGGATAGATGGGCACAACGAGTTTGACCGGTGAGATTCGAGTTCCACCGACTCGACTAAGACGAAACGATTTGCCTAAGTCTGATCCGTCTATTCGCCCTAAACCAAGAAGTGGCGCTCGCTACGCAATCATTCCACTCGGAAGTTTGGTTGTCGGTGCATTTGTGTTGGCATTATTTGTTATTCCAATTCGCACTTGGACTAATCAGCGCACAGTTGTGGTGCAACGAACCGAACAGTTTGCCGCCTACGAAGACATCAATGACGTCTTACAAGAAGAAGTAGACGTTCTTCGAACTCCACAGGGAACTCAAGAAGCAATTAGGTCACAGCTGGGTTACTTGCTGCCGAGCGAATCCCGAGTTCCATTGCTGGCAACACCGAACGCCATCCTTACGCTGCCAGATCGTTGGCCCTACTCACTCGTTTCGAGAATTTTACAAATTAGGTCGGCACAGGCGGCATATAATTCAGGAATTGGAATACTAGATCCACTACAACCGTAAAATTGGGTCAACATAAATTAACTTAATTCATTTAGGGAGTAATAGTGGTCGGAAGCATTCTTGGTAATCGGGTTCTGCGCAAAGAAGATCCGAAATTTCTCACGACTGGTGGAAAGTACATTGAAGATCTCAATGAAGAGCCACGGTTTGCTGGCGCTCTGCATGTCACGTATGTGCGATCAACGGTCGCTCACGCAAAAATCACAAGCATTGACTTGTCAGAGTGCAGAAATTCGCCTGGTGTCGTAGCGGTATTTACCGCCGACGATCTTGGTCTTGAAGAAGAGCCGTCAGCTTTTAACCCACTTACAAAACGGTCTCACCTTGCAAAAGGCAAAGTTCGTTGGGTGGGAGAACTAGTCGCGGCTGTCGTCACCCAGCGACCTGATCAAGGCGAAGATGCAATTGAGAAAGCGATCGTTGAATACGAAACTCTTGAACCACTTATCGATCTTGAGCAAGCGATGGCGAGCAAAACTTTGCTTTACGAAGAGTGCGGCACCAACATCGTGATGGGCACTGTCGAAATGGGAATGCCAGATAACACTGGTGATGAAATTTTTAAAGACTGCGAAGTTGTCGTTAAGGGTCGTTTCATGAACCAGCGAGTCGCACCTTGCCCATTAGAAGCTCGCGGTTCTGCCGCAACTTGGCTTGACGGTCGACTAATTCAATGGATCTCAACACAACACGCCCAAGGTGTGCGTAACGAAGTTGCCAAAGCCAACAAGATTGATACAGAAAAAGTTCGAATCATCACACCAGATGTTGGCGGTGGTTTTGGTGCAAAGATCAGCGCATACTCCGAAGAACTATTGCTCGGCAATATTTCAAAACATGTCGGCAAACCCGTGCGTTGGCGTGAAACTCGTAGTGAATCAATGATCAGTCTCGGACACGGTCGCGCACAATTGCAATACATCACAATTGGCGGCACCAAGGCTGGGCGAGTTCAGGCATACCAACTGAAAGCAATTCAAGATTCTGGTGGCTGGGTCGAAGTTGGCACCGTGCTCGCACCGTTCATGACTCGACCGATGGCCCAAGGCGTCTATGACATCGAAAGAATGGAGTGTCGCACAACTTCTGTTGTTACAAATACGACACCGATTGTCGCCTACCGTGGCGCTGGTCGACCAGAAGCGACAGCAGCAATCGAACGAGCAATGGATTTATTTGCCGCAGAGATCGGCAAAGACCCTGCTGACGTTCGACGGATGAACTTGATTCCAAAATTTACGCAGCCGTACCAAACAAAAATCGGCCATGCATACGATGTCGGTGACTACGGTGCCGCGCTTGACAAAGCATTGGCTGTTGCCAAATATTCTGAGGCACGCGCCGAACAAGCCGCGCGACGTAAACGCGGCGACAAAGTGCAACTTGGCATTGGCGTAAGCGTTTATGTTGAAATCACTGGCGGCGTTGACCCAATGCAAGAGCACGCAAAAATAAATATTTTGCCGAATGGTCGTGCGGTTGTGTTTACCGGCACTTCGCCACACGGTCAAGGACACGTCACTTCGTGGGCGATGATCGCCAGTAGCGAAACCGGTATTTCAATAGAAGATATTGATGTTGTGTGGGGCGACACAGATCTTGTGCCAAGCGGTGGTGGCACGATGGGCTCACGGTCATTGCAACAAGGTGGTGCAGCAGTACAAAAAGTTTCTATCGAACTCGTAGATGAGGCCCGCAAACTTGCCGCACGATTGCTTGAGGCGAATGAAAGTGATGTTGTACTTGACAAAACGACTGGGGCGTTTCATGTTGCTGGCACGCCCGCAATCTCAAAGTCGTGGGCAGAAGTTGCGACTGCAGGCGACACAAAAACTGGTTTGACTCAAGAAGGAACTTTTGTTGCAAATTCAGCGACGTTTCCGTTTGGTTCGCATATCGCGATAGTTGAAGTCGATACAGAAACAGGCCAAGTCAAACATCGTCGACATATCGCATGCGATGATGCGGGCAAAGTTATTAATCCACTTATTTTGGATGGGCAAATTCACGGTGGCATTGCACAAGGAACCGCCCAAGCGTTGCTTGAAGAGTTTCGCTATGACGAAGACGGCAACCCAATAACGACAAATTTCGCTGAATACACATTTATTTCGGCGGTTGAATTGCCCAGCATCGAAATTGTGCACATGGAGACTCCAACATTTGTTAACCCGCTTGGCGCTAAAGGTATTGGCGAATCAGGCACAATTGGATCAACACCAGCGGTGCAATCTGCAGTGATTGACGCGCTTTTGCACTTGGGCGTTCGTCACATCGATATGCCGACAACACCTGAGCGTGTTTGGTCAGCAATCGCCAGCGCCTCTGCTTAACAAAAGCATTCGATCAACCAATAATATTTTGCCGTGACTAGTTCTCCGATTATTGCCGAAAATCTTGTTCGTCACTTTGGTGATGTACAAGCAGTTAAAGGAATCAATTTAGAAATCAAAGCCGGAGAAATCTTTGGTTTTCTTGGGCCGAATGGTGCCGGAAAAAGCACTGCGGTACGGATGCTGACAACATTGTTGCGTCCGACATCGGGCACTGCTCGAGTTGCAGGTTACGACGTTGTAAAAGATGCCGACATGGTGCGCCGCAGTATTGGCGTCGCATTGCAAGACGCCGCTATTGATCCATTGATGACTGGCGCAGAACTTTTAGCTTTGCAGGCGGTGCTCTATGGCATTCCGCAATCGCTGATGAAAAAACGGTCTGACGAATTGCTCGAACGAGTCGGGCTAACCGCTGCTGCTTCGCGCCGAGTCTCAACATATTCGGGCGGTATGCGTCGCAGACTTGATCTTGCGCTTTCGCTGATTCATCAACCAACTGTTTTATTTTTGGATGAACCAACAACTGGTCTTGATCCGATGAGCCGTCTGACATTGTGGGAAGAAGTGCGTCGCCTTAACAAAGAAGGCACGACCGTAATGCTGACAACACAATATTTAGAAGAAGCCGATCAACTTGCTGACCGCATCGCGATTATTGACCACGGCAAAATTGTGCGTGAAGGAAGGCCAGTTGATTTGAAAGCAGGTGTCGGTGCGCCGACCCTGATTATTAAAACTCATGCCGACCAAGAAGAGCGTGCCAAAGCCGTGCTCGAAACTTTCGGTGACTTGAGACCCGGTGCAGAGGGTGCACTTGGCGTTGGCTTGCGCGGAGGTGCGGCTCAGGTGACAGAAGTAGTTCGCAAACTTGACGAATCAGGCGTTCATGTTCAGCATTTAGAAATCAACGAGCCAAGTTTGGATGATGTTTTCGCTGAAGCCACCGGCTACCGACTTGAAGGTTCAGATAATGCGCCACCTGCTGGAGACAACGGAGTGGAAGAACCAGACAAAAAGAAAAAATCGCGTCGAGGCCGTAAGTGACGAGCACAACTGCAGTATTGAGCCAAACCCAAGTAACTCGTTCACCGGCGACTGCCGTGCGTCAAACGGTTGCCCTCGCAAAACGATCAACGCTTGAACTTTTCAGACAGCCGGCCACCGTGTTGCCGAGCATGATATTTCCTTTATTCTTTGCGTTTCTTGGTAACTCATCATTTGGCGGCACTACTTCATTGCCTGGGTTTCCCAAGGTCTCGTCATATCTTCAGTTTCAACTTGCAGGAACGATTACGCAAGGTGTTTTATTCGGTTCAGTGACTGGCGCTGCAGCCTTGGCTACTGATATTGAAAATGGTTTCTTCGATCGACTTCTTGCAGCACCGACATCTCGCACAAGTATTTTATTTGGTCGACTTGCAGGCAGCGTTTTATTTGGCGCACTTGAAACGGCTGTGTTTATTTTTGTGTTACTTCCATTTGGTGCAGATGTATCGGCAGGAATTCGTGGAATTGTGGCAATGATCGTCAGCGGTGCTTTGATTTCTCTTGCAGTAGGTGCACTTATGTCATCAGTTGCATTAAAAACTGGTTCTTCTGAAGCGGTTCAGGGAACATTTCCGTTGCTGTTTATTTTGCTGTTCTTCTCTAGCGCGTTCTTTCCGCGCGAAACAATGAGTGGTGTTTATAAAACAATTGCCGGTCTTAATCCAATTTCACATCTGGTCGAAGGCTTACGCGCTCTCTCGCTTGAAGGTTTCACTGCATCAGCAACTGCTCGAGCAATTTTAGTGCCACTGGCGATTGCGATTGTTGCGTTGCTTATTGCCAACAGACAACTTCGCTCACGACTGAAGTCGCACTGATGAATACTGCAACGCACACGTCGACACACACGATGATTCACGAAAAAGATCTGCACACAACAACGATGCGAAGTGCTGGTGAACTAATCAAGCGAAGTTTAATTAATACTCGGCGACTACCTTCGGCATTCTTTCCAACATTGGCGATGCCGATTTTTAATATGGTTTCGTTCTCTGGCACATTCTTTGCACTGACAAAACTGCCAAACTTTCCAACTGACAGATCGGTGAACTGGTTTATGCCACTCGGGCTAGCAATGGGTTCTGCTTTTAGCGGAGTCGGTCTGGGCTTCTCGTTAATCCGTGATTTAGAAAACGGTTTCTATGATCGCTTGCGAATGTCGCCGACATCGCGCGTCTCACTAATTGTTGGTCCTGTACTTGCAACATGGATTCGCGTGACTCTAGTTTCAGTCGTTGTTTTTATTGCAGGCTTTTTACTTGGTGCAAGACCAACTGCTGGCTTGCTGAGTTATGTCTGTGCACTTGCTGCCGCACTTGGTATCTCGACAATCGGTGCAGGTTGGGGGCTCGGTCTCGCCTATCGGTTTCAAGACATGCGTGGCGCTGCAATCATGCAACTTTCAATTTTTTTAACGATGTTTATGTCAACTGCACAAGTGCCTTTAAACGTGATGACTGGGTGGTTGCACACTGTCGCCCGACTTAACCCGATCACAAATATTTTTCGCCTGTCTCGATCAGGCTGGGTAAACCAAACTGATCCGGGATATATGAGCTGGTCAAATGCCTATGGTGGTTTGTTGGCTATCGGCGTACTCAGCGTTCTGAGTCTTATTTTCGCCTTACAGAGCCTGAAGAAAATAGATAATTAGCTTAATTTGTATGCTCGTGCCCGTTCGGGGCATGATTAGCCACGGGTAATCGTTCGGCAATATTGTTGAACCGAATTTGGGGGCTGATGATGAAGGTTTCAATCACGGTTAACGGCAAAAAACAAGATGGCGATGTCGAGCCAAGAACTTTGCTGGTGCATTACATTCGCGAATCACTTGGGCTCACAGGCACAAATGTCGGTTGCGATACTTCGAGTTGTGGCGCTTGCACAATTCATCTTGATGGTGAAGCAGTCAAGAGTTGCACCATGCTCGCGGTGCAAGCCGACGGATCAAACGTCACAACAATTGAAGGCTTAGCCAAAGATGGTGTGATGCATCCAATGCAAACAGCATTCATGGAGAACCACGGTCTGCAGTGTGGCTATTGCACACCTGGAATGGTGATGGCAGCAATTGGTTTGCTAAACGAAAACCCCAAACCAACTGAAGAAGAAGTCCGACTAGGACTAGAAGGCAACCTTTGTCGTTGCACTGGTTATCACAACATTGTTAAATCAGTGCTCGCCGCCGCGAGCGCAAAGTAAAGGGGTCGGTTATGACAATCACAGAGAACAAGCCAACCACAATCATCGGCACAAGGTTGTTGCGTCGTGAAGATCCCCCACTACTAACTGGCGAAGCGAAGTTCACAAACGACTTAAATATTCCGGGCGCACTGCACTTGTCAGTTTTGCGTTCACCATATGCGCACGCAAAAATTAAATCAATAAATGTTGCTGCGGCATTAAAAATTGCTGGTGTTGTTGCTATTTACACGGGCAAAGATTTACAAACATCATGGGCTGCACCAATGCCTTGCGCATGGCCGGTGACCACTGACATGAAGAACCCTGCTCATTATCCACTTGCAATTGACAAAGTTTGTTATGTCGGTGATGGAGTGGCTGCTGTGCTGGCCATAAACGAAGTCGCTTCGCGTGATGCACTCGACGCAATTGACGTGCAATACGAACCGCTCAAGGTTGTCGTTGATCTTGAAGACTCGCTGAGCGATAAGAATATTATTCACACAGATCTCGGCACCAACAAGAGTTACACCTGGCCACTATTAGTAGAAGAAACTCCTGGTTGTGTAGAAGAAGCATTCAAAAAAGCCAAATACAAAGTCAAAGAGCGATATGTTCAGCAAAGATTGATCCCCATGGCGATGGAGCCACGTGCAATCGTTGCAGTGCCACAGCCATTTGGCGGAGATATCACTCTTTATTCATCCACACAAATTCCACACATCTTAAAAGTGATGACTGCGCTCACGCTTGGTATTCCTGAGCAGCAGGTACGTGTTGTCGCACCAAGTGTGGGTGGTGGCTTTGGTTCAAAACTTGATGTCTACGCCGAAGAATTGTTGTGCATGGCACTCGCCCGCAAACACAATGCCCCAGTGCGTTGGGTTGAAGAGCGCACCGAAAATACGCAGGCGACGATTCAAGGTCGTGGACAAATTCAGCACGTTGAATTAGCCGCAGATGAGAACGGCAAAATCACGGCAGTTCGCGTACGGATTATCGGCGACATGGGTGCATATTTGCAACTCGTCACACCAGGTGTGCCAATACTTGGTGCGTTTTTGTATGCCGGCGTTTATGACATCCCAAAGGCTTACGACTTCAGTTGCACTTCGGTGTTTACGAACTTGACACCAACTGATGCTTATCGTGGCGCTGGCCGACCAGAAGCCACATACGCAATCGAAATGGCGATTGAAGCACTTGCTCGTGAGATGAAAATCGATTCGTTTGAATTGCGCAAACGCAACTACATCAAAAAAGAACAGTTTCCGTATACGGCATTCAGTGGCCTGACATACGACTCAGGTGATCACTTACTTGCTGCCGAAAAAGCAGCACAGATGACCGACCTAGCGGGTGTGCGTGTGCAACAGAAAAAGCAAAACGTGCCTGGCGCAACAAAATTGCTTGGTGTTGGCATGAGTTCATATTTCGAAATGTGCGGTCTCGCACCTTCGCGAGTTCTGGCTTCGCTTAACTACTCAGCGGGTGGCTGGGAAGCCGCAACTGTGCGTGTGTTGCCAACGAACAAAGTTCAAGTCATAACGGGCACATCTCCACACGGTCAAGGACACGAAACTTCGTGGGCAATGATCGCCGCAGAAAAACTGGGTGTTGCCCCTGAAGATGTGGACGTGTTGCACAGCGACACGGCGATTTCTGCACTGGGTCTTGACACATACGGTTCGCGAAGCTTGCCTGTGGGTGGCGTTGCAATCGCACTCGCCTGCGACAAGGTGATTGAAAAAGCAAAACTGATTGCAGCCCACCAACTTGAGTGCTCTGCTGACGATTTGCAATTCGTAAACGGCACATTCAGCGTCAAGGGTTCACCAGATCGCGCTCTGCCGCTGGCAGCAATTGCATTTGGTGCATTCACCGCACACAACTTGCCAGATGGATGCGAACCAAACCTTGAAGCGCAAGTTTCATACGACCCACCAAACTTCTCGTGGCCATTTGGCACGCACATGTGCGTAGTTGAAGTCGACACAGAAACAGGTGCGGTCAAGATTCTTAAATACATTGCGGTTGACGATTGCGGCAATCAAATAAATCCGTTGATTGTTGAAGGCCAGGTGCATGGCGGAGTGGTTCAAGGTATTGCTCAAGCACTATTTGAAGAAGCCGTCTACGACAGTGACGGCAACCTGAAGACATCGACGCTGGCCGAGTATCTCGTGCCTGCTGCATGCGACGTGCCGCCAATTACGACGGGTCACACGATTACCCCATCACCAACAAATCAACTTGGCGTTAAAGGCATCGGCGAGGCGGGCACGATCGGTGCAGCACCAACTGTGATGACCGCGATTATTGATGCGCTTTCGGGTCTTGGCGTAACAACTATGGCGATGCCAGCGTCGCCACAAACAGTATGGAAAACAATTAATGAAGCAACTCGTGGAGGTAAGAAATGATTCCTGCAGCATTCGACTATAAGCGTGCTTCATCAGCAGATGAAGCGATATCGCTAATCAATCAATACGGCAGTGACGCCAAGTTTCTTGCAGGTGGACACAGTTTGTTGCCGCTGATGAAACTGCGTCTTGCTCAGCCTGCAATGTTGATCGATATCGGTCGAGTCAAGGATCTTTCGTATATCAAAGATGCGGGTAACCATATTGCGATTGGTGCGCTTACACGACACATGGATGTCGAAACATCCAAAGTTTTGCATGAGCATGCACCATTGCTTGCACATGCGGCCAGTCATGTTGGTGATGCACAAGTTCGCCACCGTGGCACAATCGGCGGTTCAATTGCTCACGCTGACCCAGCGAGTGATTTGCCAGCCACAACGCTTGCACTCGGTGCGACATATGTCGTGCAAGGACCAAAGGGTAAGCGCGAAATCGCTGCTGCAAATTTCTACAAAGGTTTTCTCGAAAGCGATCTTGCCGCCGATGAAATGCTCATTGAAATTCGTGTGCCAAAGATGCAAGGCGCCGGGTGGAGTTTTCAAAAGTTCAATCGTCGAGCACAAGATTGGGCAATCGTCGGTGTGGCTGCGTGGCGTCGAAAAGGTGAAGCAGGAGTCGCACTCGTGAATATGGGCTCAACACCGATTTTGGCAACGAGCGTCGCAAACGCAATAGCCAAAGGTGCATCAATTAGTGACGCTGCCGCAATGGCATCTAATGAAGCAGAGCCCCAAAGCGATCTGAACGCTTCCACCGAATACCGCAAGCATTTAGCGTCGGTACTCGTTCGTCGTGCACTTGAGGCTGCTTCAAAATAAAAAATTTACGTCTAATTCGTTTTAGGCCAATATTAGTTTTCGTCTACTGCATAGTTTTTCTGTGGTCCGCTAAACAATTCGGGCTTCCAGTCGATCGCATCGCAGTCGTGTCATGGATTTTGGGCGCCCTGGTTTGTGGAAACTTTGGCAAGTCGTTGCATCAACAATATGAAATGGTTCGCGACTGGGCAATTTTGGTTGTGCTGCTCTTCGCATACGAATACAGCCGTGGCATTGCCGACCAACTAGGTACTCGAGTTCACATGACTGCAATTCGTGACGTAGATCGATGGCTATTTTTAGGCAATGATCCCAACGTCTGGGTTCAAAGTCATTTCAATGTCTCAAGCAAGGTCTCGTGGTATGAACTGCCACTTGCAGTTGTTTACATGACACATTTTGTATTTCCGGTCGCGCTCGCAGTGATCTTATGGTTGCGTAATCGCCGCCAATGGGCACGCTATATGCGGCGATTTGCACTGTTGCTTGGTTCGGGTGTGGTGACATTCGTTTTGTTTCCCGTCGCACCCCCGTGGATGGCAGCACGTGACGGTTATATGGGCCACATCGCGCGAATCACCGCGCGTGGTTGGCGCAGTATGGGACTTTCAACTGTCTCTAAAGTCTTTGATCGGGGCAAAGATATAACGAATCCAGTTGCTGCCTTGCCATCACTTCATGCTGCTTTTTCGCTTCTGGTTGTTGTGTTCTTGTTTGGTGTAATGCCGAAGTGGTTGCGTGTTGTTTCGTTGATTTTGCCGCTGTCAATGGCTTTCACGCTCGTGTATTTCGGTGAACATTATGTCACCGATATTTTATTGGGCTGGATTTATGTTGCTGCAGTAAGTTACATCGCCACAGTTTACGAACGCAAAAAACTTGCAACTAGTAACTAGTAACTA
>ERZ889217.607-NODE-607-length-20956-cov-15.573178_pt1 | contig 20956 bp, 16 predicted proteins | sample MGYA00521098_ERZ889217 | MGnify/ENA primary metagenome ERZ889217 (study PRJEB32303, sample SAMEA104408613) | aquatic metagenome | biome: Brackish water; feature: Pelagic; material: water | place: Baltic Sea | collected 2014-06-10T22:04:00 | depth 2,362 m ... | reverse complement strand
GTCGTGTACGGGTTGGAGTCGCTAAGCGAGGAGCTGGACGATGCATCGTGAGCAAGGTTGGCACCGAGAGATGCCGAACATCAGTGCGTCTCTGGACTCCCCGGCCGTACTGGCGTATGGTAGCCGTATGAGGCAACGAGAGGCACAACGGCGCATTGCGCTCAGGGACCAACTGCGGCCCTCGCTGGTCCCTGCGTTGGTCCCTGAACGAGAAAGGGGTTTCGCATCGCTGCGAAACCCCTGCTCATCGTGCGCGCCCGGAGAGAGTCGAACTCCCAACCGCTTGATCCGTAATCAAGTGCTCTATCCATTGAGCTACGAGCGCATGTATGTGAGTGAACAGTCTAAGCGGAAAGTCAGAAGACGCGACCAGAAGATTGTCTGGGCCCAATCACGGATTTCGCTCTCAAGAATCCGCCGGCACCGTCGATCAACCCTGTCGATAGCTCAGAAGCCCCAGGGGGCCCAGCCGCCAGCACGCTGGTAGAGTTCGTAGGCCGCACGGGCATTGGTCGCCGGGTCGTACAACTGCTGGCCGTCGGTGACGCCGATGTCGTCGAGCCAGCTCCGATGAACCTTCCAGTAGATCTGGAAGAGGCCGTAACAGCAAGCGTTCTTGGCGGTCGGCACGAACCGGCTTTCGCGATATGCGATCGCGATCGCACGCTCTTCGAGTTCGTCTGGCCAGACGTCGCGGATGATCTGCTTGACCTCGCCCGGCGTGGAGTGCGTACTCGACGGCGTCGTGGTGGTCGGCACAGTGGTGGGTGGCGTGGTGGTCGGCGGTGCCGTAGCCGTCGGTGGCACAGGCGTGGTGGCGCCGGCCGGCAAACAGATCGACGTACCGGGGTAGATCGGTGTCAACGACGTCGCTCCGTTTACTTCGAGTAGTTCAGCGAGCGGAACTTCAGCCGCGTCGGCGACACGGATCCAAAAGTCACCGGCGACGACCTCGTAACCGATGGCACAGATCCGCTCGACTCGCTCAGCCGGTGCGTGAGCCCCGGCTGCGTCGAGCGCGGCGCTGCCGTTTGTGGGCGTCGTTACCGGGTCGGCCGACCGTGCGGCTGCGACGGGTTCGGTGTTGAGTGCAGCGGCTCCGGCCACCGCTCCCGTCTGCGTGTTCACTGGAACGGCAGGCGGCAGATCGTTTGGATCGAGTTGGCCAGTCGGCACCTCGGCGATCGGCCCGTCGGCGGCCACAGCGTCGACTCTCAGCGGGTAGAAGGTCGCTGTCAACTCGCTCGACGATGACGACTTGATCAGCGATTCTGTACTACTTCCACGGAAGCTCGACAGGACAGGAACCAGGAGTGCGGCAACGAATGCCACGACACCGAGGCGCGTCAGCAGCGGATCAACGCCGGGCGGTTTGGTCCGGCCGGTTACGACGGGGGCTGGAGCAAACTCGGCGTCCCAGCCTTGCGGATCGGCGTCGGCGACTGGATCCGTCCGAGGCGTCGTCGGCGTCATGGCCGTATCGCCGTAGGTGTAGTCGAAGTCATCGAGATCGTCGAACATGTCGGCTGACGGTTCAACAGGGCGGGCGGGTGCAGAGCGCGCGGGTTCGGGTCGGACGATGCCGTGCTCGCGAGTGGGGTTGGCGCCGCTCGACAACAACTTCGACCAGCGACGCTTGATGCGTTGGCCGGGCCGCTCGGCTCCCAGGTCCAGCGGCACTGTCGACTGATGGATCGATGCGTCAGCGCGCAGGACGCGGGTGGTCGGTTGCGTGTCGGCGCGGTCCGACCAGTCGGACTGGCTGCCCCAGAAATCGTCATTGCTGGCACTCATCAACGGACTGTCTAGCCGGTTCGTCATCAAACCGCAACGTTGCTGTCATGTCGACGACATGCTTGTAACTTGTCCGATGCGGAGCCCACCCGGCGCGTCGATCCCGCAACCCCGGGAAGAAACGGAGCGCTTTCCGCCTCAAATCGCGCCGAGTTTGGCGAATGGACTCCGAGGTCAATGCCTGAGCAGGGTGACCTCGAGGTCGAAAACGCGGAAAGCCGGCCCGCTCGCACGCGCCGGTCTTCCATGGCGGAGAGGGTGGGATTTGAACCCACGGACCCCGGAGGGTCAATGCCTTAGCAGGGCATCCCATTCGGCCGCTCTGGCACCTCTCCTGGGAGAGTCGAGCATAGCCCGATATCGTGAAACGCGGAACGGTGGCAGAGCGGACGAATGCACCCGCCTTGAAAGCGGACGAACTGAAAGGTTCCGGGGGTTCGAATCCCCCCCGTTCCGCCAAGACAGAGCACGCTGACCTCGTGTGTTTCGGTTCGCAGGCTGTCAGACGTGGCACTATCTGACACCGTCTCGTGCCTGAATCGACGACCAGAATCTCTTTTCAACTTTCAATTGCAGCGCGCTCACAAGCGTGACAATGCGACGTCCACGCAGGGGCGTGCCAGCGCCCGAGTGTTCGATTCGTGGGAAACCGAAAGTCAATTCCCTCCTCAGATCTGACGGGCTCTGATGTGCTCTCGGATTATTGGATGCCATCCTCGGTCGGGGGCGAGGACCTCGAGGTCGCGCTCACCAGCGAGGCACTTCGCCAGTTCGTCCTCGCGGGTGGAGATGTCGGCGGGCGGCGTTCCGTCCGGGAATGCACGTCGCCATGGATACCGAGTGTCGACGATCGAGACGTGACGCCTCCCACGCTGCCGTCGGTGCTGTAGGACAGCTCGAAGGGCTGCCAGGCTGCGACCGTGGTGTCGGGAACCGCGACGACCAACCCGAGAGGAGCGCGAGTTCCCGACTCTTCGAACACTTCCCACACGACGTGCGCAGTGAGCGCATCGGTGTCCAAGTCGACCGCTTGCGCCTCGTCGGCGATGGCCCGGCCCCGCTGCGTCAGCGCTGCAACACGCGCACAGCGTCGGGCGGGATTTCGATGCCGACCTGCGTGCCCGGTGTGGGCACCGTCATCGCTCCGTCGTTCGCAACGACCACCTGCAACTCGTGGCCCGACACGTCGACGCGGATTTGGGTGGTCGCTCCGATGAACACGACATCGGTGACCGAACCGGCGACGACACCGTCGTCGACCGACGTGAAACGGATTCGTTCGGGGCGCACGAAGGCCGTGCAGTCGCCGGTCACGTCGCCCGTCGGCCCCGCGATGCTGCGACCGCTGATCTTGATGGTTCCAGGCGTCGTCACACGCGCCGGGAACAGATTTGCGAGCCCGAGGAACTCCGCGACGTAGGTCGATGTCGGTGAGTCGTACACCTCGCGGGGCGTGCCGACCTGCTCGATCTCGCCCGCATGCATCACGGCGAAGCGGTCGCTCATGGTCAGCGCCTCCTCCTGGTCGTGCGTGACATAGACGAAGGTGATCCCGACCTCGCGGTGCAGCTCCTTCAGTTCGAACTGCAGGGCGCGTCGCAGTTTTGCGTCGAGCGCACCGAGTGGTTCGTCGAGCAACAGCACTCGCGGCCGGAGAACGAGCGCCCGAGCGAGTGCGACCCGTTGCTGTTGTCCGCCCGACAACTGGTGCGGCTTGCGTCGGGCGTACTCGCCGAGGCGAACGAGATCGAGCGCATCGGTCACCCGCGAGGCGCGTTCGGATTTCGAGCAGTGCTGGAACCGGAGTCCGAAGCCGACGTTGTCGGCGACCGACAGGTGCGGAAACAGCGCATAGTTCTGGAACACCGTATTGACCGGACGTTTCTCCGGCGGAACGTTCGCGATGTCCACCCCGTCGATTCGAACCGAACCCGACTCGTTCGACTCGAACCCGGCAATCAGCCGCAGTGTGGTCGTCTTCCCGCAGCCCGATGGTCCGAGCAGTGAGAAGAACTCACCGGATTCGATCGAGAGGTCGATCCCCTTCAGGACCGGCTGCTCACCGTACGACTTGGTCAGATCGACGAGATCGATGCGGCCGCCGCGCTGTGTTTCCGTCGGCGACTCCGTGAGCATCGGAATTGTCTACCGCGTCCGCTCGTCGGACGCCAGGGCCGATCGGAGATTTTCGTGCACGAAGTAGACCCCGCGTTCTTCGAACGTGGCGAGCACTCCGTCGGCGTCGAGCCCTGCGTCGTGCGAACGCTGCACCGCCTCGCAGATGTCGACGTCCTGCTGATGCACGATCGCGTGGGCCCGCAGGTTGTCAGCGAGCCCGTCTCCGCGACGGCCAGGGAGGGCGTACAACCGCCGCTCGACCACCGTGCGATTCGGCCCCACCGGCTCCATCCACATGGCGAGGATTGCGTCGGGGAAGATGTTGATCATCGCATTCGGCCAGATTGTGAGGTACGAGCCGACGTCGTAGGGGCGCGTCGTGTCGGCGTCGAAGAGCCGCTCCCAGCCGGGCTCCCCGGGGAGCAACGAATGCCGAATCTGCTCGTCGTCGGCGGAGCCGGGCCGCAGGGGACGATCCCACGCGTACAGGACGGGTCCGTCGCTGACCATCGGATAGTCCTCGGTTGATGTCGTGTCGATCTCCGGATGCACGAAGGGCGTGTGGTAGTTCTCCGAGTAGTTCTCGAGGAGCGCCTTCCAGTTGAACCGGCGTTCGTCCGTCTCGCTCAGCACGAGCGTCATCTCCTCGATGGGGCACCGGTCGACCGCCGCCGCCAGTGGACCAAGATCGAGGGTCGCATCGGGATCGGCGAGGTTGACGAAGACCAGGCGTCGCCACGTCGCGACGCCGATCGGTTCGAGTGAGTACTCGTCGAGATCGAAGTCGGCGGGCGCGCCGACGCCCTGTGCCTTGGCGAGCGACCCGTCGAGCCGGTAGAGCCACGAGTGGTAGGGGCACCGAATCAGTGGCCCCTCGTTCGTTTCACCCTCCTCGCACAGCGGCGCCGCGCGATGGCGACACACGTTGAGGAAGCCGCGCAGTGCACCGTCGCGGTCCCGGACGAGCAAGATCGGGATTCCGCCGACCGTGCGCCCCGTCCAGGAGCCGGCCGGTGGGATCTCGTCGGTGACCCCTGCGCAGACCCAACCGCTCCGGAACACTGCGCGACGCTCGGTTGCGAAGAAGTCGGGATCGGCGTACCACGCGGCGCACAGCGTGCGGGCGTGGGCGATGCCAGGCGGGTCGGGGATCTCCCGCGGCATCGTGACATCGCTGATCGTCACGTCACCCCACCGACTTCGAAGAGCGCCGACACCTCGTCTCCCCGTCGGCTCAGCACGTCGGCGAGCTGTTCGGTGTTCGCGACGAGGCGCTCGCAGTCGGCCGAGGTGTGCGCGACCGAGAGAGTCCACGACTCGCTCTTCGCCCATGGTGCGATGAAGACACCGTTGTTGTGTTGGATCAGGTAGTTGAGGTGGCTAATCGCCGTGTCGATCTCGAGAAACTCGCGGTAGTTGGTCGCCGGCTTGTCGTGCACGACCACAGAGCCCTTGAACCCGTGCACGATCCCGTACGACTGGATGCCGTGAGCGCTGAGCGCTGCCGTGCAGCCGTCGAACAACTGGCGACCTAACGCCTCGGCCGCGGCATACGTGTCGGGCGTCAGCACTTCGGTCAGGACCGCACGGGCCGCCGCCATCGTGAGCGGGTTGCCGTTGAACGTGCCGACCTGGTCGTAGCGGCCGTCGGAAATCGCGCTCATCACCTCGGCGGTGCCGCCGATCGCGCCGCACGGCACACCCCCGCCGAGCGCCTTTGCCAGACAGATGATGTCCGGGCTGACACCGAACAGTTCGGTCGCGCCGCCCCATGCGACCACGAGCCCGGTCTTAACCTCGTCGAAGGTGAGCAGGGCGCCATGGCGATGCACGAGGTCACGGAGCCCCGCGAGGTATCCCGCGTGTGGGGGAATGATTCCGGCGTTCATCATCATCGGCTCGATGATCATCCCTGCGATCCGACCCGGGTGGTCGGCGAAGACGCGCTCGACGGCCGCGAGGTCGTTGAACGGGACGATCCGAACCAGGTCTGCAAAGGCCTGCGGGATCCCCGGGCCGGCCTCACGACTGGGGTCGTCGACGGGTCCGAGGTCGCCGAGCGAGCGCCAGAGCGAGACGTTCACCAGGTCGTGATGACCGTGGTACGAGCCCTCGACCTTGATGATCAGATCGCGTCCGGTGATCGCCCGCATCAGGTGGATGGCGTCCATCGTGGACTCGGTCCCCGAGTTGTTGAACCGCCACAGTGGCAGCCCGAACCGGTGAGCGAGTTCCTGTGCGACGACGATCGAGTCCTCGGTCGGTTGCGCGAAGTGCGTGCCCATGGTGACGCGGCGCTGCACGGCATCAACCACGGCGGGGTTGGCATGACCGACCACGTTGACGCCGTACCCCGCGTGCGTGTCGACGTACTCGTTGCCGTCGACATCCCAGACGTGGCTCCCTGCGCCGTGACTGATCCACACGGGAAACGGGCGCGTGCTCGACCAACTCGACGTGACGCCGCCTGGCATGACGGCGAGCGCCTGTTCGTACAGCTCGTTCGAGCGTCGATTCCGCGCCATGAACGTCGCCTCTTCGGCGAGGATCCGTGCGTCGATTGCGGTCGTTGCGGTCGTTGCAGACATGTTGTCTCCTTGTCCTGACTGATCAGTCAGTCTAGACTGTCTGTCGAGATCGAGCAACGAAATCCCCGAGCTTGCGGACCCACCACGCAGCCGGACCACACAACGGATCAGGAAGTCACCACGCAGATGTCGGCATCATCACCAACACCCACACTCACCCGTGCCGACTACATCTCTGCGGACGTCTTCGAACTGGAACGCCGGCGCATCTTCCACGGGGGGTGGTTCTTCGTCGGCCACGTCGCGTCGATTCCTGCCGGATCGTCACGCGTGCTCGACGTCGCCGGTGAGCAGGTCATCGTCACCTGCACCAGGGCGGGACAGTTCCACGCCTTCGCGAACGCCTGCCGCCACCGCGGCGCGATGTTGGTCGACCCGACCGACCCGACGGTGGTCGCTCCCGAGTGTGGGGCAGCGTCCATCCAATGCCCGTATCATGCGTGGACCTACGGGCTCGACGGTCGACTCCTCGCCACCCCACGGGTCGACCGCGACGACGTCGACCGCGACGCGACCGGGCTGTGGGCGTATCGAGCTGACGTCTGGAACGGCTTGGTCTTCGTCTCGCTCGCCCACGACGTGGCCCCGTTACGCGAGTGGCTCGTCGAGTCGAATCCCGCACTCGTCGGATTCGAGCACCTTGCGATCGCGGACATGGCGTTGGTGCAACGGACCGCATCGTCGGCTGCAGCAAACTGGAAGATCGTCGTCGAGAACTACCAGGAGTGCCTGCACTGCCCGGTCGTGCACCCCGAACTCGTCGAGGTGATCCCGCACTACCGAACCGGAGAGGTGGTCGATGCGGCGCGTCCCGACGGAGCTGTCGAATTCCTGAACGGGGCCAACAGCTACATGCAGGCGAGTACGGGAGCTGCGGAACTCCCGCTCCTTCCCGGTGTCGCGCCATCCGACGAGGGCGTCTACAACGGAACGAGCGTCTTTCCCAATCTGTTCTTCGACCTCACGGCGTCGGGCCTTGTGCTCACGACGCTCTTCCCGGTCGATCCCGACCGCACCCTGATCGTCGGGGAGTACCTGTTCGCGCCCGAGGTCGCAGCGTCGTCCGAGTACGACCCGACCGACGAGATCGCCTTCAACGAACTGATCGGCGCACAGGACATCGCCGTGTGCGAGCGGGTCCAGCGCGGGGTCGCATCGCGTGCCTTCACGACCGGGATTCTGACCACCAAGGACGATGCTGTCGTCGACTTCGACCGACAGTACCGGTCGGCGATGGACCCGCTTGCGCACCCGTTCCAAATCACCTAACGTCACTGCAATCATCTGACCCGGCGGCGGGTCAGATCAACTGAAACTGGGGAATCCATGGCCACTGACCGCCGACAGTTCATTCACCGCAGCGCCCAGTTCGGCGTGCTCCTCGGGGCCGGGGTCCCGCTGCTCCAGGCCTGCGGGAGCAGCGACAGCGGCGGCGACTCGAAGGCCGTGACCGACGCGATCGAGGACGGGCTCAAGCCGGAAGGCGGCCCGCTGCGAATCCTCAACTACGCCGACTATGTCAACCCCGACACCGTGGCCTCCTTCGAAGCGCAGTACGGCGTGAAGATCGAGATCACCACCTTCGACGTCGACGCCGAAGCGGTCACGAAGCTGGCCAACGGGTCGGTCGAGGTCGACGTGTTCCAGTCGGCGGCACCGAACACCCTCGGCCGGCTGATCGCCGGCGGCCTGCTGCAGCCCCTGAACGCGTCGTACATCCCGAACAAGGCCAACGTGCTGCCGACGTTCGACAACCCGTGGTACGACGAGGGCTCCGCGTACACCGTGCCCTACACCGTCTTCTCGTCCGGCATCGGCTACCGCACCGATCGCATCGACCCCGCCAAGGTCGAGGAGTTGGGCTGGGAAATCCTGTGGGACCCCGAGTACAAGGGCGTCACGTCGATCCTCGACGACTATCGCGAAGGGCTCTCGATGGCGCTGCTCCGTCAGGGCATCACCGACGTCAACACCACCGACAAAGCGTTGATCGAGCAGGCCGGCGCCGACCTCGGCGAGCTCACCGGGCTGATGAACATCAAGGTCAACATCGAGGGCTACAAGGACATCCCCGAAGGCGCGACGACGCTCGCGCACACGTGGAGCGGCGATCTGTTGGCGGGCGCCTACTCATACCTGCCTGAGGGCACCGACCCGTCGGTGCTGGGCTGGTGGTATCCGTCGGACGACGTCGGCGTCGTCAACAACGACTGCATGACCGTGACGGCGAATGCGAAGAACCCCGTGCTCGGCCATCTCTGGATCAATCATCTGATCGATGTCGCCAACGCCGAGGAGAACTTCAGTTGGAACGGCTACCTGCCTCCGATCACGGGGCTCGACGCCGACTACCTCATCGAGAACGAGTACGCACCGGAGAACCTGCGCGCCGCCGTGCTCGACGACGCGATCATCTCGAAGGGACTTCGATTCGAGCCCCTCGACATGGAGACCAACCAGCTCTGGGAACGGACGTGGTCAGCGTTCACCGCCGGCTAGCACACCCGGCCTGCGATGGCTGACGCCACCACCGCAGCGGTGACCGGCGGAGACGCCACGGCGCCGGGCGGGCATCGGTCGGGCACGGCGTTCTGGGCGGCGCTCGCATCGCCCGGCTCGCTGCTGCTCGTCGCGCTGTTCGTCGTGCCGGCCTATGCGATTCTCGCCGTTGCGTTCGGTGGCATCGACCCGATCCTGCGCACGACAGTGCCGGCCTGGAATCCGCTCGACTGGGATCTCGAGCGGTTCGGCGACGTGGTGAGCCGGGTGTTCGGCGGTGATCTCACCCGGGTGTTCCTCCGCACGGGGATTTTCGCCGGGCTCGCCCTCGTGGGCTGTTTCGTCATCGGCTACCCGGTCGCGTACTACGTCGCCCGCAAAGCCGGTCGAAATCGTGGCCTGCTGCTCGGACTGCTCGTGCTGCCGTTCTGGATCAGCTATCTGATGCGGATGCTCGCGTGGGTGAACCTCCTGCAGACCGACGGCTTCATCAATCGCATCCTTGGGTGGCTCCACCTCGGCTCCGGCAACCGGAACTGGCTCGACGGTGACTGGCCGACCGTGGTCTTCGGCCTCGTGTACGGATACATCCCGTTCTTCATCCTGCCGTTGTACGCAGCGCTCGAACGCCTCGACGGTCGACTGATCGAAGCCTCGCGGGACCTCGGTGCATCGTCGGCGTCGACGTTCCTGCGGGTGACGCTGCCGCTGTCGATCCCCGGGCTGATGGCCGCCTCCGTAATCATCCTGCTGCCGATGTGCGGTGACTACTACACGAACACCTATCTGACCGGTGGTTCGCCGCGGACCGAGATGGTCGGCAACCAGATCGAGTTCTTCCTCCGTGGATCGAGCCAACCGCAGGCCGGCGCGTCCCTCGTGATCATCCTGATGGCGTTCCTCACGATCGCCATGGCGTACTATCTCGCCTCGGTCGCACGCAGCCAGCGAGAGTCGGCGAGTTGATGAAGCAGCGTCGGTTCGGTCCGCTGGCGATCGTCACGTGGCTCTACGTGCTGTGGTCGCTCGTGCCGGTGCTCATTGCCGTGCGCATCTCGTTCAACTCCGGCAAGAGCCGCTCGGCCTTCCAGTCGACGTCGTTCCGGTGGTACTGGGATGACCCCGCTTCGGTCTGGCAGGACGACGCGCTGCAGACAGCGCTCACCAACACGCTGAAGTTGGCCGGCCTCACGATGTTGATCGCCACCCCGGTCGGTGTGGCGATGGCCATCGGGCTCCAACGCTGGCGCGGTCGTGTGTCGCGCGGGGCGAACAACCTGATGTTGTTGCCGCTCGTCACGCCCGAGATCGTCGTCGGCGTCGCGCTGTTCCTCGTCTTCAGTCAGATCTACACCTCGGTTCCTCGTGGCTTCACGACCCAACTCCTCGGGCACATCACCTTCACGATGTCGTACGTGGTCATCATCGTCCGCGGACGCCTGATGTCGATCGGCACGCACTTCGAAGAGGCCGCCCGCGACCTCGGCGCGACTCGGACCCAGGCGCTGCGGATGGTGCTGTTGCCACAGCTCGGGCCCGCCATCTTCGCCAGCCTGATGGTCGTGTTCGCCACGTCGGTCGACGACTTCGTGATCTCCTCGTTCCTGTCGACCGGCGCGTCGACCGAGACCGTGCCGATCAAGATCTACGCGAGCGCGCGCGCCGCGGCTACGCCGTCGGTCAACGCGCTGGCAACGGTGATGCTGGTGATCACGCTTGCTGCGGTGGGTGTGGCGGCGCTGGTGATGCGTCTCCTGCGACGTGCGGGCGTCGGTGACGGCTCCGGCCTCTCCAGCATGACGGGCTGAGGCCGCCGGCCGGTGAGCAGCGCTGTACCGGTGGGTGGCACTCGGCGACGTCGTCAGGCGCGCGGCCGACGTGCGCGGAGATGGTGCGGACAGTGCTCACCCGATTCGAGCACGGGGATCATCGCCTCCCAGGTGCGGATCTGTAGGGCGAGTTCGTCGGCTCCAATCGCGGCCTCGAACGTCGCTCGTTCGCTTCCCGTCAGCCGCTCGAGCTCTTCACGTGCGACCACTCGATACCACGGATTCCGATCGACGAGTTCGATGTCGACGAAACCTGCGGCACGCAGCGCCCGTCGGTAGCGTGCCGGCGACGCCATTCCGAAGTCGAGGTCCTCGGCCGCGACGTACGCCTGCATCTCCGCCGACATCTCTCCGTCGTGTGACGTCAGCCAGTCGGAGGCGAGGAACCACCCGCCCGGGCGGAGGACCCGGAAGACGTCGATGGCGAGGGACTCCTTGTCGGCGATGTGCACGATCGAGTCCTTGCTGAACACGACGTTGAAGCTCGCATCGTCGAACGGGAGCGGACCGGGCTCAACACGTCGGATCTCGACGCGGTCGCCGAGTCCCTGGGCGTCCAGTCGGCCGCTTGCGATCTCACAGACCGGAGCTTCGACGTCGATGCCGATGACCTTACCCGCGTGCCCGGCGCTGACCAACACGCCCGTCGCGCCGCCGATTCCGCACCCGATGTCGAGCACGGTCAGCCCGGTGAGGTCAACACCCGCGATGACTCGCATCACCTCGTCAGCGCCTCCCGGGGACAGGAAGCCGTCGCCCCAGAGTCCTTCGAGGAACGTGATCATCCGCTCCGGGTAATGCAGTTCGTCCGAGCCGGCCACGTCGTCGTTATTCAGGCCGTTGCGAGGTCGCGCAGGATCCGCTGACTGGCGAGCCACCCGGGTCCGCCGCTCACGCAACCGCCGGGATGGGTGCCCGATCCACACTGGTAGTAACCCTCGATCGGGGTTCGGTACTGACTCCAGCCGGGTGCCGGCCGGAAGAAGTACATCTGCGGTGCAAAGAACTCGCCATGGAAGATGTTGCCCTCGGGCAGGCCGGCGACGGTTTCGATGTCGAGCGGCGTGACGATCTCGCGTTGGAGGACCAGGTCGGAGAAGCCGGGGAAGAACGATTCCAAGGTGGCCTGCACGTTGTCGGCCATGTGCTCGCGCTCGGTCGGCCAATCGCTGCCCCTGAGTTCGTACGGCGTGTAGTGAATAAAGCACGACATCACGTGCTTTCCCGGTGGGGCCATGTCGGGGTCGATGGTCGACTGGATGGCGCCGTCGATGTACGGTCGGGTGGAGTACCAGCCGTACTTCGCCTCGTCGAAGGCGCGTTCGAGGTACTCCATCGTCGGCGCGATGTTCGTGAACCCGCGGAACATGTCGGTGCGCTCGCCGAGCGAGGGGTAGGTCGGCAGCCCGTCGAGTGCGAAGTTGACCTTCGACGACGTGCCTTGGTAGCGGTATCGGCGGAGGGCGTCGACGAGATCGGCGGGCAGTTCGCGTGGGTCGACGAACTTCGTAAACGTTCGGCGCGGGTCGGCGGCCGAGACGATCACCTTCGCCGACAACTCGGTGCCGTCGGCTAGGGCGATGCCGGTTGCGCGACCGTTCGACGTGATCACCCGGTCGACCTCGGTGCCGAGCTTGATCTGCGCGCCGAAGCTTTGGGCGGCCCGGGCGAGCACCTGCGTGAACTCTCCGTTGCCGCCTTTGTGGAAGGCCCACGAACCGAGGCTGCCGTCATGTTCGCCCATTCCGTGGAACAGCAGCACGAGCCCCGAACCCTGCGACATCGGGCCGACCTTGGTGCCGATGATCCCGGACGAGGCGAGGTAGCCCTTCAGGATGTCCGACTCGAAGTAGTCGTCGAGGAAGTCGGCGGCGCTGCCGGTCAGCAGGCGCACGAGGTTGTGGAGCACGCCCTTGTCGACCCCGCGGAGATGCTGTGCGAGTTCGGCCAGCTCGGCCACGCCGTCAGGAGAAGTCGCGAACAGGTCCGGCGGCGCCTTGTCGAACAGTGGCTTGACGGCCCGCACGACCATCTCAATGTCGTGGCTGTACTGGTCGTAGGCGTCGGCGTCGTGCTGCGAGTGTCGGGCGATCTCGATGATGTTCTCGTTGCGATCGGTGCCCATCACCAATGCGTCACCGTTTTCCATCGGGCAGAACGAAGCCGGCATCAGCAGCGGCATGAAGCCGTGTTTCACGAGACCGAGGTCGTGGATGATGTTGGGGCGGAGCAGGCTCAACGCGTAGGAGAAAGTGGTGAACTTGAAGCCGGGGCGCAGCTCCTCGGTGATCGCTGCGCCACCGACGAAGTCGCGGCGCTCCACGATCAGCGTACGCAGCCCCGACTTCGCGAGGTACGACGCGTTCACCAGTCCGTTGTGGCCGCCCCCGATGACGATCGCATCGAACTCTCGGCTTCCAGCATCGACCGTGGGAGTCGTCACCCCGTCCTGTAGCGCGCTGCTGTCGGTCATGGCATCGACGTCTTTCTCTCGGGGGCGAAGAACGGGGTGTGGGTCACCTCGGCGGCGACCTGTTCGTACCGATGGTTGATGGTGAACTCGAGGAACGCACGGGTCCCGGTGGTGGCCAGGTCAGGTCGGATCCGGGCGAGCGCGATGTGGCGCTGCAGCACCGGCGAGTAAACGAAGCTCGTCGCATAGCCGACCCGCTGGCCGTCGTCGTCGTACACCATCATGTCACCGCTGACCGGCGTGTGATCCTTGGGCGGAACCATGCCTGCGGCGGTGAACTTGCGGTCGTAGTCGAACGGGTCGACCATCAGCCCCGTCATCTTCCAGCGTGACGTGCCATCGGCTCGCTCGCGCCGAATCGCTCGGCGGCCGATGAACGGGCGGCTGTCGTCGTCGATGCCCTTCAGCATCCAGCCCAGCCCGAGCTCGAGGGGGGTGGATCGATGCTCGTCGTTCTCGGCGAGTCGGCTCGCCTCGAAGTCGACGTTGATGAGCAACAGACCCGCCTCGATGCGCGCGATCAGCAGGGCGGTCTGCCCAAACGGCACGATCCCGTGGGGTGCCCCGGCCTCGGCGACGGCGTCCCAGATCACGCTGGCCTCGTCGGAGGCGGCGAAGATCTCGAACCCCAGATCGCCAGTGAAGCCGGTCCGTGAAATCGTCACCGGCACCCCACGAATCTTCGCGGCAGTGTGCTCGAAGTAGCCGAGTGAGTTGATCTCGGGCGCCAGTTCGCCGAGGACCGCTCGGCTGCGCGGGCCCTGCACCGCGAGCGTCGCGTAGTCGTAGGTGACCTCAGTGACCTCGACGGCGAGCCCGCCGACCAGATCCTGGAAATACGCGAGGTTCGGCTCGGCGGCGGTCAGCAGGAACTCCCCGGGCCCGTGACGAAACACGACTCCGTCCTCGTTGACGTATCCGCGGTCGTCGCACCAGATGGTGTACTGCGCCTCGCCGGGGCGACAGGTGCGGATGTCGCGGGCGAGTACGCCGCCGAGAAAGCGCTCGGCGTCGGGGCCGACGATCCGGTACTTGTACAGCGGCGACGAGTCGAACATCGCCACGGCGTTGCGAATCGACACGTACTCGAACTTCTCCGAGGACTGGTACTTGTCGACCACGAGGTGGCCGGACCAGTGGCTCCAGAGTGAGGTTTGGTTCGCCGCCGCGACTCGATTGTGAAATGGCGACTCACGCAACATGGCAAGAGAGTAGCAACCGGTCAGCGGCATGCGACGACCTGGTCGGGGTCCTCGTGAGTACCCTTGCACGCGTGAGCAGGCCGACTTCTGATCAGCGCAAGGCGGCGATCCTCGATTCCGTCGTCCAGGTGATCATCGACGTCGGTCTGACCTCGATGACCGTGGCTGACGTCGCCCGGCGCGCCGGGGTGTCGACGTCGCTGGTGCACTATCACTTCTCGTCGAAAGCCGAACTGATCCTCGCCGCACTGCAGGTTGCCTCACTCGACGACAAGGAGTTCCGCGACGAGGTGGCTTCGGGGCCGAAGACACCGCTCGAGCGCTTGGAGACCATGCTGTGCGGGACGCTGCCCGTCGACGCCGATGACGCGTCGTGGTTGCTGTGGATCGAATCGTGGGGAGAGACGCGTCGCGCGCCGAAGATCGGTGAGGTCATGGCGGATCTCGACATGCACGAACGTTCCGCGATCCGCAAACTGCTCGCCGAGGGCGTCGCGGTCGGCGAATTCACCTGCCCGGACCCCGAGAGCGTCGCGGCCCGGCTCACTGCGTTGCGCGACGGTCTTGCCATCCAGTACACGCTGTTCGGCGCGGAGCACACCGCCGACGAGTCCGCCGACCTGTTACGCGGTGCGATCCGCAACAACCTCGGCCTCGGCGAATTGGCAACCCACCGGTGACCGGACCGCGTCGGCTCAGCCGACGCGGATGAGCTTCTTGTTGACGAACTCGTCGGCGCCCCATCGGCCGAGTTCGCGGCCCGAGCCGGACCGCTTGACGCCACCGAAGGGCAGCTCCGGGCTGTCGGCGCCGACGATGTTGACGTACACCATCCCGGCCTGGATCGCGTCGGCGACGCGCTCCGCCTGCTCGGGATCGGTCGTGTAGAGGTACGAGCCCAACCCGAACGGGGTGTCGTTGGCCAGCTCGATCGCCTCGGCCTCGCTGGTCACGCGGTGGATCATCGCCACCGGTCCGAAGAGCTCCTCGTGGTACGCCGGGTTGTTCCGATCGACGTCGGTCAGCACCGCGGGTGGGAAGAACGCGCCCGATCGCTCGCCGGTGGTCACGATGGTCGCTCCCGCTGCGACGGCGGCGTCGACCTGCTGGCTGAGACGGTCGGCGGCAGCCAGCGACGACAACGGCCCGATCACGGTGTCGGGGTCGGTCGGGCTGCCGACCGGTGTGTTCAGCGCTGCCGCCGTGAACTTTTCGACGAACTCGTCGTACAGCTCGTCGATCACGATGAATCGTTTCGCCGCGTTGCAGGCCTGGCCGCAGTTGTCGAGGCGAGCCATGACCGCCGCCTCGATGGTGGCGTCGAGGTCGTCGGTCGACAACAGGATGAACGGGTCGGAGCCCCCCAGTTCGAGGACGACCTTCTTCAGATGCCGTCCGGCGACTTCGGCGACCGCGGCACCCGCTCGCTCGGAGCCGGTCAGCGACACCCCCTGGATGATCGGGTTGCCGATGATCGTCGCGATCTGATCGTTGGTCGCGTAGATGTTGGTGTACGCGCCGGTCGGGAAGCCGGCATCGGTGAACATCTGCTCGATCGCCGCAGCTGACTCGGGGCACTGGGGCGCGTGCTTGAGCAGCACCGGGTTGCCGATGATGAGGTTGGGGCCGGCGAAGCGTGCGACCTGGTAGTACGGGAAGTTCCACGGCATGATGCCGAGCAGCACGCCGAGGGCGCTCTTGCGCACGATGGCGCTGCCTTCGCCGCCCAGCAGCTCGATCGGCTCGTCGGCCAGGAACTCGCTCGCGTTGTCGGCGTAGTAGCGGTAGATGTCAGCACTGAAGTCGACCTCGCCGAGTGAGTCACCGAGCGGCTTGCCCATCTCGCGGGCGATGATCGCCGCGAGTGCATCACGCCGCTCCACGTGCAGGTCAGCGACCTTCGAGATCAGCGCCGCCCGTTCTGCGACCGTGGTGATCTGCGACCAGCCGCTGAAGGTCTGCTGGGCGCCCGCGACCGCGTCGTCGAGGCCGACGTCGGTGATGGTGGGATAGGACTGCACGGTCTCGCCCGTGGTGGGGTCGACGACGGCGTATTCGGACATGAGGTCTCCTTGTTGTGCGTTGGCGCCACGCTAATTCGCCGGTGGCGGTCAGGCGGGGAAGCCGAACTGCTCGAACGCCTCCGTGTCGAGAAAAGCGTGGACCGCCTCGATGAGGTCGTCGCGTCTGTGCAGCCACATCGCAGCGGGCGGCATGGTCTGCGCGACGTCGTCGTGGAGCGGCGCAGCAAGTGCGGCTGCAGAAGGGCCCCACCAAGTTGCAGCTCCGGTGCGAGACGGCCCCGTTTGAGGGTCCAGTTGACCGAGGCGCAGTCAGTGAGGCGACCCAGTCACGCACCGCTTCACCCGGCAGCGAATCATTGAGTTCTGCGAGCGACAGGAACTTGGGCAGCGCCATCACCCAACCGCGTGTCGAGCATCACCATCGTCATCACAAAACGAGTCCGGTTGTGACTGTAGATGGTCAGGATTTTGACCGGAATGACGGTGGTCAGCTCGGCGTGTGGATGTCGACGCCGAAGATCTCTTCGAAACGCGTCATGTAGGCGTCCAGATCGTCAATCCGACCCAGTTCGAGCCAGTCGGCGTGATCGATGCGGTCGTGGAGCGCGGCCATCTCGGGGCCAGCCCAGCTGACCGCGTACCGCAGTTCGGGTTCGTTGGTCACAATCGAGTGATGGATCACCTTGGCGACCTCGAAGGGGTCGGTGGCGCTCAGATATCCGGCGGTATAGAACTGGAACATGTTCTGGTAGTGGGCGTCGTAGGCGCCGGTCGAGTTCGGCGCATCGATGTTTTTGGCGAAGATTGCTGACTTCGTCACTCCGGGCTCCACGATCGCCACACGCACGTCGAACGGCGCCAACTCTTGGGCCATCCCCTCGCTGACACCTTCGAGCGCCCACTTGGAAGCGACGTAGGGCGACTGAGCGAGTGCCGCAATGCGGCCAGCCACCGAGGTGATGTTGACAATCGTGCCGGAACGACGCTCACGCATGCCCGGCAACACCTGCTGGGCGCAGCGAACAGCGCCGGTGACGTTGATGTTGAAGACACTGTTATACAGCTCCGACGGGCACTCCTCGGCAACGGCGTTGCCGCCGACTCCGGCAGAGTTCACGAGGTGATCGACACGACCCGCAGCGGCAAGAATCTGTGCGAAGCCCGCCTGCACCGACTCGTCATCAGCGACATCGAGTTCGGCGAGTTCGACGGCGACACCGGCATCGGCAGCCATCGCCAGCAGCTTCTCGGCCCTGGAAGTAGAGCGCACCGTTCCAAACACGCGCATCCCTTGCTGAGCAAGGTGGACCGCGGCCGCGCGACCAATCCCTGAGTTGGCACCGGTGACGACTGCGACAGGCTGTTCCGACATGACGCCGAGACTAACGGCGCGGTATGTCCACTTTTGACCCGAGGGGAAGTGGACGGGGAAGTAGCGAGTTAGTTGATCTGAGCGCGGATGGCCGCAAGCCAGGCGTCAGCGACATCCCAGCGCCCACCCGCGTCGGCGCGGGCGACATCGGCATGCTCGCCGACGGCCGGATACGAGCCCAGAAACTTCACGCGGCCCTGTTTCGCGTGGAGCGACCGCATCGTGTCGGCGAGGAGTTCATCGGACACGTGGGCATCGGCATAGACGATGAAGCAGTAGTCACCGAGGCCACCGTCTTTCGTCGGACGGCTGAACAGGTTCGACAGGTTGATCCGGCGAGCGGCAAACTCCTGGAGAATCGAGATCAACGAACCGGGTTCATCGGCACGTTGATAGATGACCAGCGCCGTCTTGTCGTGGCCCGTTGGCGCGGGGACACCGTCGCGCGCGACGAGCAGGAAGCGGGTCTGGTTGCCCGCGTGGTCAGCGACGTCGGCAGCAACCACGTCGAGGCCGAAAAGATCAGCAGCGACCCGCGGAGCAAGCGCAGCGATGTTCGTAGCGTCCGATTCGGCAACGGTTTTAGCAGCGTCAGCTGTGCTGTTTGCCGCGCGAATGTCAGCCTCGGGCAGGGTTTCGCGGAGGTAGCGGTGGCATTGCGCCGTGGCGACGGGGATCGAGTAGATCGTCGAGATGTCGGTGAGTCTGACGCCCGGGCGGGCGACGAGGCAGTGCTCGATGTCGATCACAACTTCGCGCTGGATAACGAGGTCATGGTCGAAGGCGAGCGCGTCCTGCGTGAAGTTGACCATGCCTTCAATCGAGTTCTCGATCGGCACGAAGCCGACGTCAACCACGCCGGCCTGCACTGCATCGAGAATGTCGGGCACCGTGCGAAATGGAATCTGCTCCGCTGCAGCCAGGTCGGCCTGGGTCTGGAGTGCCTGCTGCGTGAACGTGCCGAACGGACCGAAGAATCCCACGCGTCCAAACGCCGTTACCTGTCCACTGCCACTCTCGTTCATCTGGCTGAGCGTAGGCCATAGGCCCCGAACTGTCGCCCAGAGAAACCGACCGGCATGGCGTTGCCCATTCCTTCTGGCACGATGTGCCCAATGGACGAACAGGCGCTCCGTGAACTCGTCGACGGTATCCGGGCAGGAACAACTCACCCGGACGATGCGGTGAAGCGCCTCCGCCGGCTTCCGTTTGCCGATATCGACGGCGCGCTCGTCGATCATCACCGCACGCTTCGGCAAGGCATGCCCGAGGCGGTGTACGGACCAGGTAAAACCGTTGAGCACTGCGTCAAGATCGTCGGGGAACTGTTGGAAAACGGATCAGGCCCGGTGCTCCTCACCCGAACCGACAACGATCAGCGCACTGCATGCCTCGCAGCCCACGGCCCAGCGATCGAAGCAAACGGATCACTGCTGTGGCGCACACCCGAGCCAACTCGGACTTCCGACATACTCGTCATCACTGCCGGAACGAGCGATCTCGCTGTGGCCCACGAAGCCGAGCTGACCCTACGTGCCTACGGCTTCACACCTCGGCTGATCGCCGATGTCGGCGTCGCCGGCCTCCACCGGCTGCTGGCGCGCCTGGACCACGTCACCGCGGCCGACGCAGTGATCTGTGTTGCTGGCATGGAAGGCGCATTGGCGAGCGTTATTGGTGGGCTCACTTCCGTGCCGGTGGTCGCCGTCCCGACCAGCGTCGGCTACGGCGCCGGGCTCGAAGGTGTCACCGCGCTCCTCGCAATGCATGCCTCGTGCGCGTCAGGCATCTCGGTCGTCGGGATCGATAACGGGTTCGGCGCAGCCTGCGCAATTGCCAGGATGTGCTCGTGACACGCACCGCATGGTTCAACTGCCACGCGGGTGTCGCCGGCGACATGGCGATGGCAGCGCTCGTCGATGCCGGTGCTGACATCGACACGATCGCCGACACGATCGCCGGGCTCGGCGTCGACGGCTACGCCATCTTCTTCGAGCGCGTTCAGCGATGCGGGGTCGGCGCGACGTGGGCCAACATCGTTACCCACGACGAGTTACACGCCCACGACCGTGAGCACTCTGAAGATGCGGCGCCGCATGTCCATCGCCCTGCGAGCGAAATCTTTGCACTGCTCGATGCAGCCGACCTCCCCGACCGGGTGCGTGCTCGGGCCCGCGCCGTCTTCGAACGGTTGGCTGCCGTCGAAGGTGCGATTCACGGCATCGATCCGGCCGACGTCGAGCTGCACGAAGTCGGTGCGCTCGACTCGATCATCGACGTCGTCGGCGTCTGCGCCGCACTCGAATCGTTGGGCATCGAACGTGTCGTGTGCTCGTCGATCGGCCTCGGCAGCGGCATCGTGCAAACAGCACACGGAGCGCTCCCCCACCCGGCCCCGGCAACACTTGCGCTTCTCACTGCAGCTGGCGCCCCGACGCACGGCTTGCCGATGACACTGGAAACCGCGACGCCGACAGGTGTTGCATTGATGACGACCCTGGCCACCAAGTTCGGCCCGATGCCGTCCGGGACCCCGATCAGCGTCGGCTATGGCGCGGGAACTGCCGACCCGCCCGGACGCGCCAACGTGGTCCAGGTCACCATCGTTGAAGCCGCTGTGTCGGTTGCTGCTGACGATGGCGCTCCGATCGTGCAGCTCGACGTCAATGTCGACGACGTGACCGGCGAGATCATCGCGCACACCATCGATCGGCTGCTCGCTGCGGGCGCCCACGATGCGTGGGCCACACCGATCATCATGAAGAAGGGCCGACCCGCCTACACCGTGAGCGCGTTATGTGAGCCCACCATGCGCGACACCGTGCGCGACGTGCTGGTGCACGAAACCGGTTCGCTGGGCGTACGTGCAACTTCGCTCGTGCGCTGGCCTCAGCAGCGCGAGATGACGAGCGTCGTGATCGACGGTCACACCGTCGGGCTCAAGGTCTCAGCCCACCGCACCAAAGTCGAGTTCGACGATGCTGCACGAGCGGCCGAGGCGCTCGGTATACCGGTCCGCATCGTCATCGAACGCGCTGTCGCCGCTGCCGAACATCT
>ERZ889217.605-NODE-605-length-21000-cov-10.356935_pt1 | contig 21000 bp, 19 predicted proteins | sample MGYA00521098_ERZ889217 | MGnify/ENA primary metagenome ERZ889217 (study PRJEB32303, sample SAMEA104408613) | aquatic metagenome | biome: Brackish water; feature: Pelagic; material: water | place: Baltic Sea | collected 2014-06-10T22:04:00 | depth 2,362 m ... | reverse complement strand
ATCTCGTCATTAAAAATTTAATGATGTTCGATATGTTCAGCAATATTTTGTTTTGCTGCTAATAAATATGTTGTCAAAGTTAAAATTGCTGGAATCATTAATAACCAAACAAAAATTTCTGTTCCAGTTATTTGCATAACAAATCCCATTAAAGCTGGTGAAACTGTTGCACCAGCAAGTGCTGCAAACATCATAAAACCTGCAGTTCTTGGATCCCCCGGATTTATTCGTACTGCCCACACCATCGCAGTTGGAAAAACTGGACCACACACAAATCCCATGATGCTAAATCCAATTAATGGATAGGGCAAAAATGCTAATAAAATTAGGCTAAAAATGATCAAAATTACAGAAGTGATAACAATTTGTGTGGGGGAATATTTTTTTGCTAAGGGTAATATCACAATTCTTCCAGCCGCTAAAGCTACGAAAAATAACGCTAGAGCAGTAGCACCCATCTGAGGTGAATAATTTTGGTCAATCATGTAGGTGGGAATCCACCCCGTAGCCCCAACTTCAACTCCAACATAAAAAGCAATTGCTAAAAGCATCATGGCAAAAACAAACTTGTGCCCCTCTGGCTTATTTGTTGAGTGATCACGTTTTAAATAACCAGAAGTATTTGAAATAAATAAGTAACCCACAATTACAAATAGTGCAGCCCAACTTATTAGTAATTGTGGAAATAAATCTGGGATAGCTCCTGCTATTAATACCGGTCCCACAACTGCCCCAATGGCATAACCTGCATTTAAAATATTTACTAATCGAACCGCCTTTTCACTGCCCCCACGGGATAAAAATTGGCTAATCGTTGCATCGCATGCACCAAATCCGATTCCCACCACACTAATTCCTAATAAAGTTAAACCCCAAGTAGGAGCTGTGCCAATTAATAATGCTCCAACTCCCATAAGTGGTGCACCAAATCCGCCCACATAAGCTGCTTTGAATTTTGAAACAGTTATTATCCCAATAAAGATTCCCAGTAATGCTGTGATTCCATGAGCAAAAAAGATAATTCCACTTTGGGCAAGATTTAAAGAAAACTTGTCTCTGAAGAAAGGAATCATTACTCCATATGATGAAGTAAATCCTCCCATTACTGCAAAAATTGAAATACCTGAATAAACAGATAAATTATTTAATTTTAAAGGCGTATGAATCGTAGTCATTGTTCACAACCTAGCAAAGAGTTAAATTATTTATAGTGATGACATTGGGGCATCTGGAGCCGGTGGTCGAGATAACAAAATTTCAATTTCACCACTAATTGACCATGAACCTGATTCAAAAGGAATAATAAAAGCATCCCCGTTATTTATTTCAAAATTTCCTTGTTTCTCAGTGCTAATAACACCTTTTCCTTGCATTGCCAAAAGAATACAAAAACCTGGAGGAAATTCTAGTGAAGCATTCTTTGGTCTTAATAAATGTGATCTAAAGTATGGATCTGCTTGAACCGGCAACATTGATGTCATTAAAGATGACTCATTTTGGGTGTTAACTATTAGTTTTTCAACATTATCTTTACTTAACGCTGATAATTCTAAAGCTTGTAATGCCACATCAAAGCCAAGATTTAAATGACCATCTTTTACTCCATCAACAGCAAAACCTTCCCATTCCAAAAGGATAGAAAAATCTGTTGGTTCTTGTAATTCCAGAATAAAAATTCCTGCTGCAATCGCATGAGGTATTCCTGCGGGAACCAATATCCCTTCACCTGCTTTTACTTTTCTTTTGTTCAAAGATTCGACCAAGGCACTTGAATCTTCATTCTCAACCATGTTTTTAACATTTTGCATGGTCATATTTGATTCAAAACCAATTCCTACCCATGCATCTTTAGGTGCTTCTAAAATTATCCATGCTTCAGTTTTTCCATGCGGAACACCTAAATGTTGTTTAGCAAAATTTCTTTTAGGATGAAAATGGACTGGCAGTCTTTGATCAGGGTCAAGTAACTTAACAAGTAATTCAATACTTGGACCATATCTTGCAACATGAGCTTTACCTAACCAAGATTCAGGATTAGTTAAAACACTTTCTCTTAAAGTTGTTTCATCTTCTAAAACTGTTAAACCTTGAGTCGCTGCACCAAATCTGGTGGTTGTTGAACCTAGCCATTCTTCAGGTCGCATAGGTCCACCAGGACCATTTCGAAGTTTGCCAATTTTATTGCCACCTTTATAAAAGTGATCAAATTGATTAGCAGGTAATTTTATTGGTTTTGCTACCAGCAATTAAAAACCCCTTTATTTATTTCTTACTCTTGTTATAAGCATCTATTATTTTTTGCTTTTCTTCAATAAGTTTTTTCAACTTTTCTTCAGCTATTTGAGCATCAGCCAGGGCAGATTTAGCATTTTTCAAAGCAGCATTTGCCTCAGTTAATAGTTCTTCTAGCTCACCTTTTCTAGCAGTTGCTTCTTGTTTTTGCTGTTCTAATAGTTTAATAAGTTCGATAGATCTCTTCATAATTCGATCTTGAGATTCAGCAAAAAAACTTAAATTAATCAGGTTTTCTGTGAATTCACTTGGTGAAGCTGAATTTAATAACACAGAAACTGTGTCAAGTGTTCCTTGCATATAAAGAATTCTAATTGAATCTGTAACCTGAGACTGGGCATTTCTTGCTTCAGCTTCTCGTTTTTCTATGTCTTTTATTAATTCTGCTAATTCATTCTGTGCTTTTTCAATTTCCTTTTTGATATTTAAATATTTTTTTCTTGATTCTGCTGCTTGGGCTGCTGCCTGATCTGCTTTTTCACTAGCTGCTTTATATTGTGGTGTTAAAGCAGCAATATCTGCAGCAGCTTGTTGAGCACGGTATGCAAATTCATCAAATCCACTTTGTGTTGGAATTCCACCCAGTGTGTCAGCTAATGCAATATCAACAGCGCCAACAATATATGTTGACTTTAATTTCATTCTTGCTTGAAAAGTTCTTCCAGTTAAAGAAACCGATCCTCCATTTGAATCTTTGGCAATTAAAGTTTTAGCAGCACCACTTGAAAATCTTTCCACCACATCAATTGTTTGCACATTACTTAATCCCAGTGCTGCAGCCATCGCAGCTTGTGACATACGCACACCCCATCTTGCATTTGGGTTTCGCGCATTAATTGACCAATTGTCCTCAACTGATTGACTCCAAGCAACATTTCCACCCCAAGCATCCCTGGTACTCATAGTTCTGCCACCCGTTGAAGAAGCAAAATATGCTGTTATTGCTTTTCCATTAAAAGTTAAAATTGCAGGTTGGCCTGAAGCAGTTGTTGCAGAATTAACTGCATCTCGCCATGCATCACTTTCTTTTGAATAACCAATATAAACTTGATCACTCGTGTTGTTATAAACATGGCATCCACAATTTCCTCTTAATCCACTATTAACTTTTCCCAATCCATAAGAGCGTGATGCAACAACTTGTGCCACTAATGCAGCTTTTGGCCAAGAAGAACTCATTTCACTAACTCCTAGGGGATATTCATCAACTAATCTCATTGAAATCGAGGTGTATAAATCTGGTCGACCATCATTATCGCCACCATAAACAACATTTAAAGTTCCATATCTAAATCGATGTCCTGGGGTTGATAAAGATGAATTTGGGTTTGTTTCAGGAGTTCCACTAGTTGTATTTATTAAACCTGATCCTGCACTAATTCGAAAAGAAATTCTTTTTCCACTTCCCCTTGATTCAGCTCTGCCATCATCCCCACCACTTGTAACAACTGATGCTCCATTTGATTCAATTCGAATAATTACCCCACTACCAATAGTTGCAACCGGATTTCCATCAATCGACATTTCTAATTGAGCATCATCAGAAAATTTATCTAGTCTGACAAAAACTGCAGTTTTATCTTGGCTAATCCCAACTGTTATTTGTTTATCATTTGGAGCATCACTTAAATTTGTGGCTGGGTAATAGTGGGCCAAGATATCTTGCCAACTTCTTCCTTCCAGTGCTTGTCCTAATGCACCGTATTGACTTAGACCAACACCATGTCCCCAGCCTGAACCAACGATTATCCACTCATTTGGAACAGCTTGAGCAGGTGTGACAAATAAATTAGTAGTTATCAGGGAAAAAATCATACTAATAATTAGTACCAGGCGCTTACGAATTTTTATTTTCATATTCGCCCTTTTTTTAAGTTGCAGCTGGGTAACCGGCAAGAGCAAGTAGTTCTTCAGCAGTTCCTGCAAACACATTCAAATCAATGCCTCTTGAGGAAACACCAAATTTTCCACCTGGTCCAGTTTGGGAATACTGCCAAAAAGTCCAACGCAGATTACAGCCATCACTTGTCCAAATAGTGTTTATGCATCCAACTTTTGGTGAAACCCCAGGATTTGAAACATCAAAATAATTAGCAACCCATAACGGATAACTTGCTAAAGCAGGATCACTATTTAAATAATTTTTGATAAATGTGGGATTGGAATAAACTATAGGTTGTTTTCCTGTTGCATTAGTTACCTTTTCTAACCAAGTTTTTGTAAAAACAACTGCTTGGGCAGCTTTTACACCTTTTCGAAGTCCTGATTGCTCAATATCAAAAACTATCGGCAAAGTCCCCGGTGAATAACCACCATGGGCATTCCATCTACCAATTATCAAATCTGCTTGCGCATTTGCTGCCGCAATAACAACATTAGTGTCATCTGTTGCTGGAATTTGTGCAAAGTGATACTGGCCAACCAGTAATCCTGCTGCTTTTGCTGCTGAAATTCTTGGATCAGCGTAAGCAACAGCGCGATCGTGAGCAACTGAATAACCGTCAGATGATTTTATGAAAACATATCTTGCCCCTGCTGCATACATTTTTGCAAAATCAACATTGCCTTGGAAACGAGAAATATCAGTTCCTAAAATTCTTCCATTTGGTCCTAGACCTTCAATTCTTGGAACTACCGCAACTTCTTGTTCACCACTTCGAGTTGCCACAGTTATTCCCGAGGTTGTTACAACCCGATATTTATAACGAGCAGTCTTTCTTGAAGCATTTATCGTAAAATTAAAAGTTCCATCAGAAGCAGTTTTTGATGAAGCTTTTTTTACCCATTTCTTTTTCTTTGCGTCATAAACTTGAAGTTGTACTCCAACTTTATTTGCTGGAGGATTTAGGGTGCCAATAAATCCAATAGGGTTAGCAGGACTTACTGCTGCGACTTGGGCAGTTAAGTTAACTTTTGCTTTCTTAAAAACAATTGTAAATGAATCACTTTTAGGTTTATCCCCACTATTTACCACAATTCGATAAGTTGTTTTACCTTTTTTAACAGGAGCTGTGGTTGACATTCTCCAGGTGCCATCTTCTTTAGATTTTGTGGAACCAATAGTTGACCATTTCTTTCCTTTTTTAGTTTGTCGAAGAATTGTCACACTTTTTTTAACTGGATCAATATTTCCACTTAAGGAAAATTTGGCACCCAATGAAACTTCAGTTGGCACAGGATTAATAATCAAACCTGCTTGAGAATTGATGTTTGCGATTAATGGATTTACTGGGACTTCTTCTGCTTGGGCAGGAGTAATAAGGCTTAAGCCAAAAAATACAGATATAAGTAGTGCTAAAGATTTCTTAAAAAACGACAAAGTAAAACTCCTCGAAGATTATTGGGCTATATATTCAAGGTAACACGAGTTACTGGTGTGACTAGGCTTACCACACCTAAAAAGGTCAAAACCAAGGATTAATTAAGAATTAAATGCTCTATTTTCGATGTGCTTGCTTGGACATGTAAATTGCCAAGACTAAAGCCACCACAATTCCTGCATTCACACCTAATTCCAAAAGTGATCTTGTGAAAGCTTCAGGATCTTTAGTTGAACCCAAAGTAAGTGATGCTCCCACTGTCAAAATATGTCGAACCGCTGCAATGACACCAATTATTAAAAATTTATCTAATTGGTAAACACCGTCGGTGAAACGGGCAATAACAGTTCTTAGTATTTCTAAAATAATAACAATAAATAAAATATCGTTAACACCTTGAATCATTCCATTAGGAAAAAATGGTTTTGTTTCAAGTAATCTTTCAATACTAAAAAATAGTGCCCCAACTGCGATAAGAAATAGTGTTATACCTAATAAGCCATGGAAAATATCTTCAGCGTAATCGACAATTTTTACAGGTAATATTGATCTTTCTTTTGAATTTGGGTCTTCAAAATTTTTACTCATAACTCACCACTTCCTAAAGAGAGGTGACTTAATATTAATCTATTTTTTAGAATTTAACTCACTGAAACGAGTTAATCCTTCAATTATTAATTCATGATCTTGCACTTGGGGTAACCCACTCACCGCAACAATGCCTACTCTGCCCTGATTTCTAACCACAATAGGAAACGCTCCACCATGAGCTGCATAAAGTTCTTCCTCTAAACCTGAGTGTTCTTCAAATGTTTGATCTTTCTCTTCAAACATAACTCTGACATAAATACTTGAATGACCAAATTTTTCCACTACTCGACATTTTCTATTTATCCACCATTCATTCTTACTGCTACTTCCTGTTAAAGCGGTATGAAAAATGGTTAACTCCCCAATTCTTACCTGAATAATAACTGGAGCTTTTTGTGGTAAAGCTATATTTAATAATTGTTGACCAAGACTAATTGCATCTTCATTAGTGAAACTCTCAAAAATAAATCTTTCTTCTTGTGCCAATAATTGCTGTGTTGAAAGATCACCCGTTGTCATAGGTTTTAGCCTAAAGTGTGCTCTAGTATTTACCTGCATTTACATCCTCATTGTCAATGTTTTAGCCTTAGATTCATACAATTAATTCTTCAAGGAGATATTCTAAATGATTCCAGTACGCGCATACGCAGCACAAAAAGCAAAAGCTGATCTAACCCCTTGGACATTTAACAGAAGAGCATTGGGTCCCGATGATGTTTTAGTTGAAATAGTTTATTCAGGAATTTGTCACTCAGATATTCACCAAGTAAGAGAAGAATGGGGTGAGGCAATATTTCCTATGGTTCCAGGACATGAAATTGCTGGAGTTGTTAAAGAAGTTGGATCCAATGTTAAAAAATTCAAACCAGGAATGAAAGCTGGTGTTGGAGTATTTATTGACTCATGTAGAAAATGTGAAAACTGTTTAGCAGGAGAAAATCAATACTGTTTAGAGGGAATGACTGGAACATATAACGGTTATGAAAGAGATGGAAAAACTGTTGCCCAAGGTGGTTACTCTTCAGCAATTGTTGTTCATCAAGATTATGTTTTACAGATCCCAGACAACTTAGATATGGCAGGAGTAGCCCCACTGCTTTGTGCAGGCATTACTTTGTATTCACCCCTTAAACATTGGGGAGCAGGTCCTGGTAAAAAAGTTGGCATCATTGGTTTAGGTGGACTTGGACACATGGGAGTTAAGTTTGCTCATGCACTTGGTGCTGAAGTCACAGTCTTATCTCATTCAGCAAATAAAGAAGCAGATGCCAAAAAAATGGGTGCAGATCATTTCATTTTAACCAAAGATGAAGAAGTATTTGAAAAATACAAAAATCATTTTGATTTACTAATAAATTCTGTTTCAGCACCCCTTGATTTAAATCTTTATCTAGGTATGTTGAAATTAAATGGTTCACTTGTGATGGTTGGTTTAAGTGGCCAACCATATCCAATTGATGCTTTTTCTATGCTAAATCAAAGAAGAAGAATTGCTGGATCCATGATTGGTGGGATGAAACAAACTCAAGAAATGCTTGATTTTGCAGGAAAACATAACATTGTTAGCGATGTTGAAATCATCACAGCAGCAGAAATCAACAAAGCATACGATCGAGTTGTAGCAAGTGATGTTAAATATCGTTTCGTAATCGATGCCAAAACCATTTAAAATAAGGCCCGCACAATCAAGTGATTGTGCTCAAATACTTGAGCTGATTAAAGAACTTGCTCTGTATGAAAAAGATCCTGATGCGGTTGAAACAACAGTTAAGGATTTAGAGGAAGCCTTATTTGTTGGGTCAACTTCATTAAATAATCTTCCAGCTTGTTATGCAATTGTCATTGATGATGAAGAAAATCCAGTTAAATTATCTGGATTTGCACTTTATATGTTGCATTTCTCAACTTGGACTGGAAAATATGGAATCTATTTAGAAGACTTATACGTCAAAGAATCTAAACGTGGTTTAGGAATGGGAAAAGCTTTACTAGAACATTTAGCACAAATTTGTCTGAAAAAAGGCTATGCCAGATTTGAATGGTGGGTACTTGATTGGAATAAACCTGCCTGGGATTTCTATTTATCTAAAGGCTCAATTCCAATGACTGAATGGACTTTGCATCGCATGCAAGGACAAGCTTTAAAAGATTTAGGAAAGAATTAACTCTTTTTTTCTGCTAACACAGCAGCCAATATTGTTGTGATTGGCACAGCTAAAACTAAACCAATAGATCCCACTAAAGTTCTGACAATTTCTTGCGAAATTGCTTCACTACTGATGATAAAACCTGTGGGTCTATCTGCTAACACAATTAGCAATAAAGTTGGTAAAGCAGCACCTGCGTAGGTGAATAGCAATGTATAAACAGTTGAGGCAATATGGTCTCGACCAATTCTCATACCTGATACAAATAACTCTTTATAAGAATAATTTGGTTGCGATTCTTTAATTTCCCAAACGGAACTTGCTTGAGTAACAGTTACATCGTTTAGCACACCAACAGAAGCAAAAATAATTCCTGCTAACAACAAACCATCTAACCTAATTTGGGTGACTCCTGCTAGAAGAAAATCATCATCACTAGAAATTCCTGAAAAGTTTCCAAATTCAACAACGAGATAAGAAATAACAGCAGTTAAACCAATGCCAAAAAGTGTGCCCAATACGGCAACAGAAGTTCTAATTGATAAACCATGCGCTGTGTAAAGCAAGATCAGAACTAATCCAGAAGCTGCCACAACTGCAACTGCTAAAGGACTTTTGCCTTCTAAAAGAGCTGGGAACATAAAATAAAGCAAAACTAAAAACGTTAAAATTAATCCAACAATTGCCCCCACGCCTCGCCAGCGGCCTATGAAAATAGTAACAATGGCAAAAATTATTGATACCCAAATTAAAAGATTTGATCTATTTAAATCCATAAATAAATAAGTGTCATCACTAAATTCTGGTTCCGGAATGCGCAAGAGTTGCATTTTTGTTCCTTCGTTTATTTCCACTCCCGCATTGGCATAATCGAATTCCACAAAACCTTCTGTGCCCTCTTTCTCACCACTTGTAACCAACACTCTTAAAACATCACATCTTCCACCGGCAACTTGGTCAGGATCACTTGTTTGTTCAAATCCCATACATTTTTCTGAAGTGATTTCTAGAACTTCGGCTGTGACATATTCAGATCCGGCTACCGCATCTAAACCACCAGAAAGTCTATTAAAAGTTCCATCTGGTCTTAATATAAATGCACCAATCAAAACAGCAATACTAGAAATAATAATTGCAAATATCGTAATTTTTGTTTTAGTGGTTTTCATAAATTTTTAACCGGTGATCTCAATGCCCATTGAATTAATGGTATCTGCAGGGGCAATCTTAACCATGAACCAATTATTAATATCCAACTTGATTCAAGATTCCAAGTCACATCAATTGCATACCACCAATTACCAACCCAAATAACAAGAAGCACAGCTGCTGTTAATTTTGGAGCCCACTTTTGCTTAGTTAGTAATCCAATCGCGCAAACTAATTCTAAGATTCCACTTGAAATGATCCAGAAGTTTTGCATTCCTAAAATTGGGGGAATAAGTGCTTGGAAAACTCCAGGATTTATTAAATGAAAACTTCCGCTGACTAAAAATATTAAGATTAATATTTTCGTTCCTACAGGCAACTCTTTTACAACCAAGCCAGTTTTCATAGAAACGACTCTATCTTAGAACCCGCCAATCAAATCTGGATTAATATTACTTAAAGTAAATTTTAACCAGTTCCTTAATTATGGATATCGTTTCTTCATGAAATTAATCGCTTTATCAGCCAAATCGTGCGAATCTGTCCATAAATTTCTCCAAATTCTTAGAGCATTAGACAAAGCAGGATCAACAACGGCTGAAGAAAATGACTCAAAAGTTACTGGTCCTTGGTAATTAATTTTTTTCAAGGCGCCAAAGAAAGAATCAAAATCAACGTTTCCTGTACCTAAATATCCACGATGACTTTCACCAATATGAACATAACCAAGTCGATCTCCTGCAGCTAAGACTCCATCAACCATGCCGTCTTCTTCAATATTCATGTGATAAGTGTCTAGATGTAGGTAAACATTTGGTTTATCAACTTCTTCCAAATAAAGCAGTCCTTCGTTTGCTGTATTCATAAGATTGCTTTCATATCGATTAACTATTTCAATATTTAAATTAATATTTTTATCAGCCGCATAATCAGCAATTCTTTTCATCGCCCCTACAGAATTAGCGCGATTTTCTTTTGTTGCAGGTTGCTCATAAGGTTGCAGACTTGATGCAAACGGTCCATCCAGTTCAACGCCACCAATTGCTGCAAGTTTGTCAATTGCTCTTTTCGCTAAATCTTCTCCAGCTTGGACAATTGATTTATCTGCACTAGAAATATCAGTTTTTGCATTAATCACAAAACAGCCAGAAGCTGTCAAATTAAATTCTGCAAGTAAATCTTTTGTCATTGCAGCATCTATTTTTTCAGGCTCTGCAATCAAAATTTCAATTAGATCATAACCGGCTCTACTCGCACTACTTGCTGCAAATCTTGCGTTTTTAGCTGACCAGTCTCCGGCCCAAACAAGTGAGTGACCACCAAATAAAAGTTTTTGTTTTTTCTGTGACATTATGACCTCTTTCTGATTAGAACTAGACTGTTAAAAGTTTCAGACCTGAAGAAACTTTTTTTCTAGTCCCTGTAATTGATTCTAATTTAGTGAACAATTATTATCTTTGCAAGAGTCAATTTTGAATAAATTGGTATACAGAATTTATTGTATACAGTTATATCAAAATGTATACAATAAAAATGGCCGTATACACTTTAAAAGAAACGGTATACAAACTAAAGTAAAAATGGCCAAATATTTAGAAAGGTAAAGATGGGCGTCATATCTTTAAAAGAGATTCTTAAACCTGCTTTTACTGATCGATTTGGTGTTCCAGCAATTAATATTTTTAATGACTTAACACTCGAAGCAGTTCTGGCCGGGGCTGTGCAAGCTAAATCTCCCGTAATAATTCAAACCTCTGTAAAAACTGTTAAAAGTATTGGGGTAAAAGTTTTAGCTAGCATGTGGCGCTCCATGACTGCCGGAATTGAAATTCCTGTGACCTTGCATCTAGATCATTGTCCTAATCGTGAAGTAATCACATTGTGCTTAGAAAATGGTTGGAACTCAGTTTTGTTCGATGCATCTGAATTACCAGTTGAAGAAAATCAACGACAAACAATTGAAGTAGTAAAGGAAGCTAAAAAATATGGGGCGTCGGTTGAAGGTGAAATTGAGGCAATAACTGGAGTAGAAGATGATCATGGCTCTGATTCATTAGCAAAAAGACATTCACTAGAAACTTCCTTAAAATTTATTCAGGCAACTGGAATTGATGTTTTTGCTCCTTCCATCGGCAATGCCCATGGCACTTATAAATCCACACCAATTATCGATTACGACCGAGTCTCAGAAATTGTTGCTGCCAATCCCATCCCAATTGCCCTACATGGTGGAAGTGGTTTAACAAACGAACAATTTGATGAATTAATTAAGCGTGGTTGTGCCAAAGTTAATATCTCAACATCATTGAAAGAAACTTATATGAAATCAACTCTTGATTTTCTTCTGGAATCTCAAAAAAAGAATAAATGGGATCCCCCTTCACTATTTTCAGCAACAAGACAAACAGTTATTAACATGGTTATAGATTTAACTCAACAATTTGGAAGTAAAGGCAAAGCTTGGTGAAAATATAATGCCGGCACTAATTTTTGATTGCGATGGAGTTTTAGCAGACACTGAAAAAGATGGACATCTACTTTCTTTCAATAAAACTTTTGAACATTTCAATCTACCAATAACCTGGAGCCTTGAAGACTATGCAGAAAAATTAAAGATCGGGGGCGGCAAAGAAAGACTTAAAAGTTTACTTACCCCAGATTTTATTGCTAAGGCAAAACTTCCCAACTCTCCAGAATTACAAACTGAAGAAGTAGCAAAGTGGCATAAGTATAAAACTAATATTTATACGGATTTAGTCCAGCGCGGAGTAATGCCAGCTCGTCCAGGTGTTGCTCGAATTGTAAAAGAAGCTCACGCAGCAGGCTGGACCCTTGCTGTGGCTTCAACTTCTCAAGAAGAATCTGTGCGAGCAGTTCTGGTGCACGCCGTTGGAAAATTTTTAGCTTCACACTTCACAGTCTTTGCAGGCGACATTGTTTCCCAAAAGAAACCTGCCCCCGATATTTATCTTCTTGCAATAGATAAATTGAACTTAAATCCTGACGACGTAATAGTGATTGAAGATAGCAATAATGGTTTACAAGCTTCCCTTGCTGCAGGACTTAAAACCATTGTGACAGTTAGTAGTTTTACAACAAAAGAAGATTTCTCTGGAGCATCTCTTGTGGTTAGTTCTCTAGGTGATGCAGATGGTGAAAGAACAAATATAATAAGTAATCCTTTAAAATTTGACATTAAAGATGAAGTAAATCTTTCACATTTGAGTCAAATTCTAAAGTTACCAACAACTGTCTAAAATTAAGACCTTAAAAAGAATGAGGAGTAATGCCTACAAAGAAGAGTCTTGAGTCAGCTGCTCCTTGGGTTGAGATTGAGTCAACACAAAAAGATTGGGATGAAGCCGATCCCAAACTTTTAAAAACTATGCTTACCCAACTTCATTTAATTCGTGCCTTTGAAGAAAAAGCATTGGATTTTTCTGGTCAACGATTAGTAAACGGTCCACTTCACTCAAGTATTGGTCAAGAAGGTGGTGCAGTTGGATCAATTATTGGCCTAACTGCCCAAGATCAAATAAATGGTTCACACCGAGGTCATCATCAATTTTTAGCTAAAACTCTTGGCTTTATTGCACCAAATGGATTAGATCCCAATAAAGATTTTTCTGCAGAAGTTGTAACTGTTTTAAGAAAAAGTCTTTCTGAAATTTGTGGTTTAGAAGATGGTTTTTGTGGTGGTCGTGGTGGCTCAATGCATTTGCAATGGAAAGAAGCAGGGGCAATGGGAACAAACGCCATAGTTGGAGGTGCTGTTCCTTTTGCTGCTGGTTTTGCTTGGAATCATAAACATGCAAAAACAGATTCTGTGGCTGTTACATATTTTGGAGATGGCGCCATAAATATTGGTTCAGCTTTAGAAACTATGAACTTAGCTGCTGCTTGGAAAATACCAATTTGTTTTTTTATTGAAAATAATAAATATGGTGTTTCAACAACAGTGGAAGAAGCAACTGGAGAACCACGGTTATCAGGACGCGGTCCTGGCTTCAACATTGCAAGTTGGAAAGTAGATGGAATGGATACTCTGGCAGTTCATTTAGCGATGCAAGAAGCACTTGAACATATGAGATCTGGCAAAGGACCAACCTTAATTGAAGCAGAGGTTTATCGATATTTCCACCAAAATGGACCATTTCCTGGAAGTGCTTTTGGCTACAGAGAAAAAAGTGAAGAAGCAGAATGGAGAAAAAGAGATCCTCTGCAAATGATGGAATCACATATATTGCGTCGAGCATTAATGACAAAAGATGAAATCACAAAACTAAGAGAGAAAAGTCAGAAAGTAATGGCAGATGTTGCTGATCAACTACTTGAAGCAGACCCAAATGAGACAGACAAACAAAGATTTAAACCTGAGCTTTGGCCAAATCCTGATTTAATTGATGAGGGAATCAGAGGTAATCTTTCAGAATTTGATGGAATTAAATTTAAAGAAGCTCAAGATTTTATTGGTAATACTGTTAGCAAAAAATTCGTAAACACGGTTGCTGAAGTTATGTTAAGAAGAATGCAAACAGATGATTCGATAGTGGTAATGGGTGAAGATATTCACAAATTAAATGGAGGCCCGCGCGGTGCAACAAAAGGATTAAAGAGTGCTTTTCCTGATCGAGTATTAGGAACCCCAATTAGTGAAAATGCTTTTACTGGTCTTGCTGGTGGGATGGCACTTGATGGGCGCTTCAAACCAGTTGTGGAATTAATGTATGCAGATTTTATTTGGGTAGCCGCAGATCAACTCTTTAATCAAATTGGTAAAGCTCGACACATGTTTGGTGGAAAACATGACATGTCGCTTGTCTTAAGAATAAAAATTGGAACCAGAACTGGTTACGGTTCGCAACATTCCATGGATCCAGCAGGAATCATCAACACCTCCCCTGGTTGGAGAATTGCTGCTCCAGCAACACCTCTTGATTACATAGGAATGATGAATAGTGCACTACTTTGCAAAGATCCTGTTGCTGTTTTAGAACATGATTCAGATTTATATAAAATTTCTGGAGAAGTTCCAGAAAATGATCTTGATTTCTATATTCCAATTGGCGTAGCTGCTATAAAGCGTCCTGGTTCTGCAGTAACAATTCTTACTTATCTTTCTATGGTACAAAAATCACTAGATGCTACTGAAGAAAGTGGAGTTGATGCAGAAGTAATTGATTTGCGGTGGTTGGATGCTGGAAGTATTGATTGGGACACCATTGGTGAAAGCATAAAGAAAACTAGTAATGTTCTAATCGTTGAACAAGGATCAAGAAGCACATCCTATGGAGGTTGGTTAGCTGATGAAATTCAACGCAGGTATTTCCAATGGTTGAAATCTCCTGTGCAGCGAGTTTCTGGTTCCATTTCTGCTCCAAGCGTGAGCACAGTATTAGAAGATGCAGCATTAGCCAATACCGAAACGGTGACAAAGTTTTTGAAACAAAATTACCAATCAAATAAGGAGACTGATAATGGCTAAATTATTTCGCATGCCAAGTATTTCAGCAGACACTGAAGAAGTAGTACTTCTTGAATGGTCTGTTACCCCTGGAACCAAAGTAGAAGTTGGCGGAACTATTGCAATTGTTGAAACAGATAAAGCCAATGTTGATCTTACGGTTGATCAAACTTCAATCTTTTGGCGCTCATTAGTTGATCAAGGAGCTTCCTTAGAAGTGGGAACTCCTATTGCAATTTTGCTTGGCGAAGATGAACAGGTAACGGATGAAAATGCACTTCTGGCATCTTTAGGAATTTCAGGAAATATTTAGTTTCAAAAGTTGGCCTTACAAGAATTTCAGTGACTACCTGTTTTCCATGTCTTTTTTAAATAAATCAATATCTTTTCTATTTAATTCATAAGGTATGGCTCGATAATTAATTACGCCTAAAGGGTTCATTAAAATATTGGTTTCAACGTTTTTATCATTGATTGTAGAAATCACACTTGGGACATCTAACCCGAATCTAAAATCTCCGCCCCAGCTCACCAGCCATTTATCATCTGATAATTTTCTAGCAGACCCACAACAATTAGATTTATCTTGAAATGTACTTGCATAAGAACTAATTACTTCAGCTTCAAGATTTTTTTCATCAATTTTTAATTCAATTATCCTAGGATTTCTATTTGCATACGTTCCGTTATCAAAAATACTTAATATCCTGGATGGGTACAGTCTTGCATCATGTTGTGAGGAAATAATGTTTGTAAATTTACCTAGGTTATTAACTGATTTATTCAGGCCAAATTCAGATTTAATCTTTAAATCTTTTTCTGTGTTGTAATTACCACCAATTCTCCAAACAACTTCCCCGGTATCCAAGTTGATTTTATGTACTGCGTCTATATTTCTTGAAGAGACAATAACTGAATTTCCATCTAGCTCAATCGAATTTAAGTGGACAAAATCATATGGTGGTGCATTAACACCGTAAAATTTTAATATTCCAAGATCGATTTCTTTGGGGTCAATCAATTCCATCATAGAGATAACTCTATTTTCTGTACCATCAGAATTTAGTAGAACAATTTCGCCATCCACAATCGGTGTACCAAGATTAATTCCAATTTCAGTCAAATCCAAATCTGTGCGTACCTTATACCGCATACCAATTGCCGTACCATCAGATTTTATGATCAAATCATGTTGATCTAAACTCCCATTTCCTTTATCGTCTCGATAACCAAAATATTTTTTTACAATTTTACTCTCTTTTAGATCATAAATAAAATATTCTCCATCTGAATATCCTCTTAAAACATCCCTTGAGGCATAGAACAAGACTTGTGTATTATTATTTATTAACTTTGGGTCGCTTACAAAGTTATATTTCTCTTTTGCAATAGCTGAACTTTTCGTAGATATCCACCAAATAGATGTACCTTGCGAGTCTCTTAGAACTATCGCGCTGTCGTAAGTACTGCTTAAATTATTATTAAGAAGTAGGGAGTCTGTAAGTGCGAAGTAGTCGTCATTTGGTTCAGGGTTTACCACTTTATACGTCGGAATCGCAGTAGGTAAACATGTAATTGTGTAAGTATTATTCTGGACAAGGTTTTTCCTGGCGAAAACATCTATGTAGGGAAAGGAAATTGTCAGACCAGATAAATCATTCCTATTATCTAAATCTTTAAAACTATTTTTATCACAATCAAATGTGTAGTAATTATAGATTTCAGATTTAAACTTTGGATTTATGTTTAGATTTAATTTTCTTATTGTAGCTTCAGCGGTAGAGTTACCACCTGAGTAATTCGTTACTATCAGCAGAAGTATTAAACTTAGCCCTAACACAAGAGCTAACAGAATTGGTGTGAGTCTTTTTCTCATTCACCAATTGTTAACCCAAAATTTACTTTTTAAAATTTTGACACACCCATGGAGTAGATTCCCTCCAGTACTAGTGGGCCCTGTCGGGATCGAACCGACGACCCACAGATTAAAAGTCTGTTGCTCTACCGACTGAGCTAAAGGCCCGCTGGACTAATGCTAGTCAGATTGCGAATCCTGACTAAAAACGGCTTAAAGTTCTAAGCCTTATCTTTCTATTTTTCCGGCAATAAATAGTTCGGTGTTATCGCGTGCTTCGGAATCATCAAATTGCACCGGTGGCGATTTCATTAGATAGCTTGATGAAGAAATAAGTGCTCCACCAATCTTTCTATCCATGGCAATCTTGGCGCAACGCAATGCATCAATGATTACTCCTGCAGAGTTTGGTGAATCCCAAACTTCTAATTTGTATTCCAAATTCAATGGCACATCACCAAATGCTCTACCTTCTAGTCGAACATAGGCCCATTTGCGATCATCAAGCCAAGAAACATAATCACTTGGTCCAATGTGAATATTGCCTTTACCCATGTCGTGATCAATCTGAGAAGTAACAGCTTGGGTTTTGGAAATCTTCTTTGATTCCAAACGATCTCTTTCTAACATGTTTTTAAAGTCCATGTTTCCGCCAACGTTTAGTTGCATGGTGCGATCTAATTGCACACCACGATCACCAAATAGTTTTGCTAACACACGATGAGTAATAGTTGCTCCAACTTGGGATTTAATGTCATCCCCAATTATTGGAACCCCTGCATCTTTAAACTTCTTTTCCCAAACAGGATCAGAGGCAATAAAAACAGGTAACGCGTTAACAAATGCAACTTGAGCATCGATTGCGCATTGGGCATAATACTTTGCTGCTTCTTCTGAACCAACAGGTAGATAACAAATTAAAACATCAGCTTTTGTTTCTTTCAAAACTTTAACAACATCAACTGGTTCCTCAGTTGATTCTTGAATCATTTCTTTGTAGTAGCGACCTAAACCATCAAGAGTTTTACCTCTAGAAACCTTTATTCCTAAGGGTTTTACGTCAGCAAATTTAATTGTGTTATTTTCACTTGCCCACATTGCATCAGCTAAATCAAGTCCAACTTTTTTACCATCAACATCAAAAGCTGCTACAAATTCAATATCTCTAATGTGATAATCGCCAAGTTGTACGTGCATCAAACCTGGAACTTCTTCATTAACATTGGCGTTCTGGTAATAAGTAACACCTTGAATCAATGAATTAGCACAATTTCCTAATCCAACTATTGCAACCTTAACTTTACTCATGCTTGCTTCCTCTCACTAGAAATCATTTCATCAATCCATTTCAATTCACTTTCCACAGAATCCAAGTTATGGTTTTGAAGTTTTATGGTGTATTGATCCATTTGTTTTTCTGTTTTTTCAATTTGGGATTCAAGTAATGCCACACGTTCTTGCAAACGGGTGCGTCTTCCTTGCAAAATTTGTAATCTAACTACTGAAGCAGTTTTGGCAAAGAAGGCAAAATATGTTAAAAAGTTTTCATCATCCCAAGATTCAGGCCCTGCCTCTTTTAAGAGGGAAGCAAATTTTTCTTTACCACTTTTTGTGATCTTGTAGGCAATACGAGCTCTTCTAGTTAAACCAATTTCTGATTCTTGAGCATCCTCATCAATAAAACCTAAAGATTGCAGTCTTCTTAACTCTGGATACAAAGATCCATAAGAAATAGCAGAAAGAGGACCTAGGGTTAAAGAAACTCTTTTGCGTAGTTCATATCCATGCATTGGACCTTGGGAAAGAAGTCCCAAAACTACTACTTCCAAGGAAGTATTTTTCTTGGCCATTTTAAGCGTTAATCCTTTACTGATATATCGACTAGATATATCAAGATAGCATCTAACCCATCTGGGGTACTAGATGCACTTGTGATTGGTGGCAACGGCTTTGCGTACACTTAAGTGCTCACCTAAAAATAATTTTTAGGAGAAAAACTGGCCTAATTAGATCAGGCCCCTGTCGTCCAGTGGCCTAGGACGCCGCCCTTTCACGGCGGTAACGCGGGTTCGAATCCCGTCGGGGGTACGTGCAATAAAAGCAGTATGAAGAAAAAAGTAAGGCCCAGTAGCGCAGTTGGTTAGCGCGCCGCCCTGTCACGGCGGAGGTCGCGGGTTCAAGTCCCGTCTGGGTCGCTTAAATTCGGCAAATTAGTTTTTTAATTTGTTTGCCGCATTTAAGGCCAGGTAGCTCAGTCGGTACGAGCGACCGCCTGAAAAGCGGTAGGTCACCGGTTCGATCCCGGTCCTGGCCACAATTATTTTTTAAACAACTTCCAAAACATTATCGCCATCAATTTTAATATTTATTTTCTTTAATGCTTTTTCTGTTGGTCCACTTAAAACATTTCCTTGGCCAGTTTCATATTCGGCACCATGGCAAGGACAAACTAGTTTGTTTTGACTCAAATCAAAATTAACTGAACAACCTTGGTGAGTACAAATTCTTGATAATGCATAAACTTTTTCATCACTGGTTTTAAATAAAATTGCATCAGTGCCATCATTTGCTTTGAAATTAAATCCTTCACCTGCGACAAGTGCTGAAACTTGGGCAATTACTACTTCTCCACCTTGTGATTGAGTTTCTTCCGGTGCATTCTGAGTAGGAGTATCTTCAACTACTGCTTCACTAGTTGACTCATCATTTACTTGACCAGTTGCCTCTTTTGTTTCTTGGCTAGTTGGTTCACTTGTTCCACTTACAGCTTTTGTGCACGCAGTGATGATGAAAGATACTGCACTTATCGCACCAATTTTTAGAAGTATTCTTCTACTACTCATATTTTATTTCTATCACACTTTCGCACTTTGTGGAACTCCACTTAATAATCTTTCAACTACTTCTTTAGCACTCCAACCATTTGGGTGAGTTTTTAACATATCTTCCACATCAGTTGTGGTGGCACCTAAAGTTAACAATGGAGCTTCTTTGTAACCATCTGGTCTTTCTTGACCTAATCCAACTGCTGCTAATAAACCATTGCATAAACACATTCTTGCGGCAAGTTCTTTTTCATCCCCACGTTTTTTCAAAAACGCAGTTTCAGGTTCTGCAGCACAGGTATAAGTAGCTTTTCCTGTCTCATCTAATTTGGAAGTTCTTAAATAACCAAGATCACAAAGTCTTGGTCTTGCTTTATAGGTTGATTCTTCACCCACGGTTCCTGGCATTTCTACAACTTTGAAAGGAAAACCTGTAGGAGAAGCTCTGTGATCAGTTCTAACTTTTAGATTTCCTTTTCTAGCCGCATCAAGCATTTGTTCTCTGTATTTGGGCAACAAACCTGAATCATTGCTTAACGCAAACAAAGTTCCAACTTGCACACCTTGGGCACCTAAATCAAAAGCTTCTTTAACTGCCCCTGGTGTTGATCTTCCACCAGCTAGCCAAAACGGTAATCCAACTGCTTTCATTTTTTCAAAATTAACTTCATCAAGGGGACCAAAACCAGATTCGGTTTCAACTTTTCTTCTAGGTGGTGCATTATGTCCGCCAGCTTTCCAATGTTCCACCACAAAACCATCAGGTTTGGTGACATCGTTTCGTGCTAAATAAGAAGCTAAAACTTCGGCAGTAATAATTGCTAAAAACATTGGTCTTTGCAATTGGGGGGCTTTACCAAAAGATTCTTGTGGATCAAAAGTTAAAGTAGGAGCAGCCATACCACTTGGTCTTTCACTATCAACACTTAAAGTTCCAGCTTTACCTTCTGCAAAGTCTCTAATGATTTGTGGAATTTCTCTGGGAATTCCAGCACCCATTAATACTGCATCTACACCTGCGAGCATCGCACCATAAAGTGCTGCTGGTGTTGCTGTTTGTAATTTTTCTAAAAAGTTAATTCCAACTTTGCCATTGTTTGCTTGTTTGGCTAACCAAACTTCCACAAAGTTTGCTGCTACTACTAATTGATCATGCTCGGTGTGAGCATTTAAACTTATGCGTCTCATTGGTCTATATGGTTGACCATGTCTTCCTTCAGGTAAAAACCATTTTTCTAAAATGTGTGCACTTACTTCTGGGTAAGGAAAATGATCTAGTGCTTGTCTCATGTGACCACCTGCGTCACCATCTTGTAAACGTCTTGCCACCACTGATTCAAGGGCAGTGCCAGAAACA
>ERZ889217.604-NODE-604-length-21019-cov-11.458834_pt1 | contig 21019 bp, 13 predicted proteins | sample MGYA00521098_ERZ889217 | MGnify/ENA primary metagenome ERZ889217 (study PRJEB32303, sample SAMEA104408613) | aquatic metagenome | biome: Brackish water; feature: Pelagic; material: water | place: Baltic Sea | collected 2014-06-10T22:04:00 | depth 2,362 m ... | reverse complement strand
TCCTCGCCACGCACCCGCCCTTCCAGATCGACGGCAACTTCGGCTACGCCGCCGGAGTTTGCGAGATGCTGCTGCAGTCGCAGACGGGCGAAATCCAACTCCTCCCCGCCCTACCCGAAGCTTGGCCGGAAGGAAAAGCCACCGGCCTCATGGCACGAGGAAATATAACTGTCGATATCGAGTGGAAGGACGGCAAGGTCGTGAACTACCGCATCTCCTCCCCCGAGCCGCGCGAAGTGAAAGTCCGCGCGAATGGCGAAGTGAAGACGGTGATGCCTGTCCATGAAAATGGCGCAGCCGCCACGCAACCGGAGGGGCCTGTGACGCGGCTGTATGTCTTCGGCGATAGTTACTCCGACAACGGGGCGGGTTATGTCGATGGCAACGGGCCCACCGCCGTCGTTTACCTCTCGCGGAAGCTGGGCCTCGAATTGATTCCGGCCACGGAGCCGGGCGACGCGGCGCGGAGTCTCAACTTCGCGGTGAGCGGTGCGCAGACAGGAAGCGGCCCATGCAGGAAGATCAAGGATGCGCTCCTGGGGCGCGGAATGATGGACCAAGTGGAGGACTTCGTGGCGCGCGTGCAGTCGGGGAGCGTGGCGTTTGATCCCAAGACCACACTGTTCTTCCTCGCGGGGGGATTGAACGACGGCAAGCTTCCGGGAGCGGAGACCGTGGCCAATTTAGAAAACCAGATTCGGAAACTTTACGCCGTCGGGGCCCGGCGCTTCCGCGTGGCGTTGATGCCGGAGGCCATTCCCGAAACCAAAGCTCTCGGCGTGCGCCTGAACCCCGAGTTACGGCGGATCCCGGAGGAAATGCGCTCGCAACTGCCGGACGCCCGCATCGCCTTGAGCAACTGGGGCGCGTTTTTCGATGAAATCATGAAGAACCCCGCCCGATACGGCATCCAGAACACCAAGGACAAATGCGCCGGCAGGGCTCTCTTCAACCAGGACGCCACTCCCTGCGCCGATCCCGCCACCTATTTCTACTACCACGAAGGTCACCCCTCGACGGCGGTCCATAAAGCGGTTGGGGACAAACTGTATGAAGAGTTGGCCGAGGGGCGGTAGCGGTTCACTAATAATCACTCCATGAAAAAAATAATACTCGCACTGACTCTTTCTGCGTCACTCCACGCTGGGGAAAACCTCGAGCAGCAATTCCAAAACCCGCCGGATTCCGCGAGGCCGCACACTTGGTGGCATTGGATCAATGGAAATGTTTCCAAGGAGGGGATCACAGCTGACCTCGAGGCGATGAAACAGATTGGCTTGGCGGGCGCACAGATTTTCTCGGTGGGTGTCACCCCAATCCGAGGGCCCGTTGTTTTTAGGAGCCAGGAGTGGAGGGATCTCGTGAAGCATTCCCTGAGTGAGGCGGAGCGTCTGGATTTAAAAATCACGATGCAAAGTTGCGATGGGTGGAGTCAATCGGGAGGGCCATGGATCCAGCCGGCGCAGTCGATGCAGAAGGTGGTTTGGAGCGAGAACCAGGTGGAGGGTGGAAAGACAATTCCCCTGACCCTGCCGCAGCCGGAGACGAGTGAAGGGTTTTACCAAGACATCGCCCTGATCGCTTTCAAAGCCGCCGCTGGCGATCCCCGTGTGGACAATCCCGTGGCCCGCGCAGGCATGGAGGTGAAGATGAACTTGCCCTTTGCCAACCCGGCCAAGGCGCTTGCGGGCGCGGGCGCGAAAGAGATCATCGACCTGACCGGCAAGACGGAATGGGACGCTCCCGCAGGCCAGTGGACGCTTCTCCGGATCGGCCACACCAGCACCGGGATGAACACCAAACCCTCCACCGCCAAGGGCCTCGAGTGCGACAAAATGAGCGCGGAGGCGGTGAACTTCCACATCGACCAGATGTTCAAACCTGTCTGGGAGGATTCGCCTGAGAAGGCCGGCAGCACTTTCAAATACCTGCTGCTCGATAGCTGGGAGGCGAAGTGTGCGAATTGGACGCCGCGCATGCCCGAGGAATTCCGGAAACGCCGTGGCTACGACCTCCGCCCCTGGCTGCCAGCGCTGACGGGTCGCATCGTGGGGAACCAGGAAGAGACCGAGCGTTTCCTCTGGGATTACCGGCTCACGATCGGTGAATTGGTCGCGGAGAACCACTACGGCGTGACCCAAAAGCGGGCCCGTGAAAAAGGCATGGGGCTGATGTCCGAGGCGGTGGGAATCTTCATGCCGACGGTCGCCGAGCAGCTCCTTTGCAAAAAATACACCGATGTGCCGATGGGTGAGTTTTGGAGCGGCGGCCAGAATGACCTCAAGGAGGCCGCTTCGGCCGCTCACATTTACGGCCAAAATATCACCGCAGCGGAATCGTTCACTTCGGGTCCCGACATCTTGTGGCGGACCGATCCCTACCTGATCAAGGCGCAGGGGGACTGGGCATTTTGCATGGGCATCAACCTCCTCGTTTTCCATCGCTACGCCCACCAGCCTTGGCTCGATCGGAAGCCGGGAATGGTCATGGGCCATTGGGGAATGAACTTCGAGCGCACGAACACTTGGTGGAACCAGGGCTCGGCGTGGATCGATTACATCACGCGGTGCCAATCGCTGCTCCAGCAGGGCCGCTTCCAAGCCGACCTCTGCTACTTTTACGGTGAAGGGGCGCCGCTCGGCTTGGTCTACGAGGAAATCTCCCCGGCGGTTCCGAAGGGATTCGATTACGATGTCTGCAATGCCGACATCCTGCTGAACCTGATGGAGGTGAAGGACGGCCGGATCACCACCCCGAGCGGCATGAGCTACCGCGTGCTGGTGCTGCCGCCCGGTGACCGCATGACTCTCCCAGTCCTGCAAAAAATCGCCAAACTTGTCCGCGACGGAGCGGTTGTTTATGGACCGAAGCCTCTGCGCTCCCCGAGCCTGTCCGGCTATCCCGGGGTCGATCAGGAAATCGCAAAACTCGCCGGCGAGGTGTGGGGAAACTGCGACGGCAAAACCGTGACCCAACATGCCTTCGGCGCGGGCAAGGTCGTTTGGGGCGAACCCCTCGAAAAAGTGCTCGGCGTTCCTGCGGATTTCACCGCGTTCCAGGGCAACCTGCTTTTCACCCACCGCAAGGATGGCGAGACCGATATCTACTTCGTCTCGAACCAAGGCAAGCAAGCGGTCACGGCCGAATGCTCCTTCCGCGTCGCCGGCAAAGTGCCCGAGTTCTGGCATCCCGACACCGGCCGCCGCGAGCGCGTTGCCCTCTACTCGGAGAAGGATGGAGTCACCAAACTTCCGGTCGCCTTGGATCCCAGCGGATCGGTTTTCGTGGTCTTCAAAAAAGAGCCGACGCCCGTCCCGCCTCTGGTCTCGTTTGAGGTCAACGGCCGCAATCCCTTTGCCGAACCAGGCAAGGTCGGGATTCCGGAATTTTCGGAGAAGGGAATCACTTTCACGAGCACCGAGCCGGGAACCTACCAAGGCACCACGGCAAGCGGAGCCACGGTGAAGGGCGAAATCCCCGCGCCGCCCGCGCCAGTTGTGATCGAGGGTCCATGGGAGGTCGAATTCCCGCCCCTCGCGCCCAGTGACAAAGAGCCACTGAAAACCACCTTCGAAAAACTCGCCTCGTGGAGCGATTCCACCGTTGAGCGAATCCAGCATTTCTCCGGCACGGCTACCTACCGCAAACCCTTTCAAGTTTCCGGTCTCAAATCTCCGACATCACGAATCTTCCTCGATCTCGGAAATGTGAAGAACCTCGCCGAGGCCACCCTCAACGGAAAACCCCTCGGCATCCTCTGGAAGGAACCCTTCCGCGTGGATGTCACCGACGCCCTCGTCGAAGGCAAAAACGAACTCGTCATCCAGGTCACCAATCTCTGGGTCAACCGCCTCATCGGCGACGAAAAGCTCCCCGAGAAAGACCGCGCCACTTGGACCAGCGGCCATCCTCTCAAGGCAACCGACCCGTTGCTCCCCTCCGGCCTCCTCGGTCCAGTCACCCTTCAAACCGAGACGACTGTGGAAATTCACTAACTCTAACCATGAAAAAAGCCGCACTGCTGCTCGCCCTGATGGCATCGATGGCTTCGACAAAGGGAGTGGAATCCCAACTCAAACCGATTCCTTTCGAAGATCAGACTCCTGACGGATTGCTAAAAGCTCGCGCCGAGATGTCGTTCCGCCGCCTGCAGGAACCCTACTTTCAGTGGGACAATGTCTCCCGCGTCAATTTCGGGCCATTCCCCGGCGACGCGCTCGGCCGAACCATCAACGGACTCACGCTGCTCTCGCAGGCGCTGCACCAACCCGAACCGGCCAGCCTGAAGGAAATCATGCGACGCGTTCCGACGCTGGCCAACCCCGACGGTTATCTCGGGCCGAAGTTGCCGGAGTCTCGCGCCAACGAAGACACGATGGCTGGGCATAACGGGTATACCTACGGTCTGATGGAATATGCGCTGTGGACCAAGGACCCAGCCGCCAAAGAATCGCTGCGACGCATGGTGGCGAACCTCTTTGTTCCCGCCCGCGCCGCCATCGCGGGCTATCGGGAAACCTCGGCGAGCAAAGTCGACTGGCATCTCTCCGGCGGCGATGTGGGCCAGTTCTTCACGACGCTGGATGGAATGACGCGCGCCTATGCTTTGGTGCCGTTGCCGGAATTCCAGGCGACGATCGAGACTGCGATTGAGCGGTATCGCAAACTGGATCTTGTCGGCCTCAGCGCCCAAACCCATGCCATGCTCTCGGCCGCCACCGGCATCCTGCGCTGGTATGACATGCACCGCCGCCACGAGGACCTGGCGTTCGCTGAGGCGCTCTATAAGAACTATCGCGCGTTGGCCATGACCGAGACCTTCGAGAACTACAACTGGTTTAAAAAACCAAGTTGGACCGAGGCCTGCGGGGTCATCGATTCATTCATCCTGACGGTCAACCTCTGGCGACTGACAGGGAGGGCCGACTATTTGGAAGACGCCCACTTAATCCTGTTCAATGGCCTGCTGCCCGGCCAACTGCACAACGGCGGATTCGGCACCGGGCCTTGTGTGGGCCACGCCACGGGAGCGTGCCGCACCAAGCCTCACTCGGAAGCGGCTTTTTGTTGCTCCATGCGGGGTGGCGAAGGGTTGGCCCGCGCCATCCAATACAGTTATTTCCAAGACATGGAAACGGTGGTCCTGCCCTTTTATTCGAATGGCACGGCGACGCTGCGTTTTGCGGAGGGGACATGCAAGGTTCGCCAAGAGACCGGCTATCCGCACAAGGGACAGGCGCGGCTGGAAGTCCTCGAGAGCCAAGTGAACAAAGAAAAGCCATGGCGCTTCTTCGTGCCTTCGTGGGCAGTGAAGGACAGTTTTGAGATCCACGTGAATGGCAAAAAGGTGGAGTCGCGTCTGGCCGATTCCTTTGCCGAGATCGAGGTCCCGCTTGTTGCTGGCACCGTCGTCGAGGTGGCGTTCCAACAAGAGCGTGGACCACGCCCGGCGGTGCAAGCCGAGATGTCGAAAGGGGCCACCCGATATTTTGATGGCCCGCTGCTGTTGGGATCGGCCACAGAAAATGCAGGTGAGCCGCTCGTGCCGATTCTGGACCTGCTGGCGGTGGGCGGCCGCGGGGGCGAGCCTTATGTTTACTTCCCGAAGCAGAAGTCGCAACCGGCCGTGAACGCCGGAACCGCCGGAAAGGCGGGGAATTTGGCGTCCGGCGCTCAGGTTTTCCAGCGCGATATGGCCGCAGACAAAGTGCCGGGCGAAGTCGGGAAATTGTTCGGCGCGCTCAAACATGACCGGGCTTTGGCGATCATAGGATGCATCTGGTCCAAACCGCAAAAGGTGCGGCAGGTCATTCTCCAGTGGCCGGAATCGGGGGCGATGCCAAAACCCGAAGAGATCGCCTTGCGCTGGTCGGATGCCGGAGGCCTGCAAACTGCCGCGCAACCCGGAATCATCGGAAACGGCCGCCAGTGGGTCTACACGCTGGGCAGCGCTTCGGAAGGAATCACAGTCGACAATCTCGTGCTCGCGGGAAAGAGCACCGAGGGAATCCCGGCAGGTCTCGCAGCGCCCGAGATTGAGATTATTGGCCAACCGTGATCCGTGGGTGAATTGAACCTTAAACCGAATCAAACCATGAAAAAAATCGCACTCCTGCTCGCCCTCGCGGCGAACGCTCCGGCCTCCGAGCCGCTGCCGCCTTTTATTTATCCGGGAACCGTTCCAGCTTCGAGTTGGTCAGCAAAATGGATCGGGGCGAAGCCGGCTGCTGACACGAAAAAGCAAAACCTCTGGACCGCCTACAGGAAGGAATTCGACCTCGCCGCAAAGCCCGAGAAGGCCCTCGCGCGCATCGCGGTCGATTCGAAATACTGGCTTTGGGTGAATGGAGAGTTGGCCGTGCGCGAGGGTGCGTTGAAACGCGGACCGACTCCGACGGACACCTTTTTCGACGAGGTCGATCTGGCACCGCATTTGAAGCAGGGAAAAAACACGGTCGCGATCCTCGTCTGGTATTTCGGCAAGGAAGGTTTCAGCCACAAGAGCAGCGGCAAAAGCGGGCTGTTGTTCCAGATGGAGGCCGGTTCGGAGAAAGTGGCGAGTGATTCCTCGTGGTGCGCGGTGGTGCATCCGGCCTACGGCGACACAGGCGAACCGCATCCGAACAGGCGGCTTCCCGAATCCAACATCCGCTACGAAGCGGGCAAGGAAATGGCAGGTTGGGAAATGCCCGGCTTCGACGCGGCAGCGTGGGCACCGGCCGAGGAATTGGGCGCGCCGGACAGCGCTCCATGGGGGCGATTGGTCAAACGCCCGATGCCGCTTTGGAAAGACTTCGGCCTGCAGCCCTACACGAATGCCCCCGCGCTTCCCGCCGTCTCGGATGGGCAACTGATCAAAGGAAAGCTCCCCTACAACGCACAGGTCACCCCGTATTTGAAAATCGATGCCAAGGCCGGCCAGACCATCAAAATCCAAATGGACAACTACCGCGGCGGCAGCGAGCCGAATGTGCGGGCCGAGTATGTGACCCGCGACGGCGAGCAGGAGTTCGAGTTCCCCGGTTGGATGAACGGCCATGAGGTCCACTACGAAATTCCGGCGGGCATCCAGGTGCTCGACCTGAAATACCGCGAGACCGGATTCGACACGGAATTCGCCGGGGAATTTACCTGTGACGACGATTTCATGAACCGCCTCCGCACGAAGGCGCTGAGGACGCTCTACATCACGATGCGCGATACCTACATGGACTGCCCGGACCGCGAGCGCGCCTTGTGGTGGGGCGATGCCGTGAATGAGCTCGGCGAGGCGTTCTACGCTTTCGACCGCCGTTCCGACCTCCTCGCGCGCAAATGCATCTTCGATCTTATCGCGTGGCAAAAACCCGACGGCGTTTTGTTTTCGCCGGTGCCGACGGGAAATTGGGACAAGGACCTGCCTCTGCAAATGCTCGCAAGCATTGGTAGCACGGGTTTCTGGACCTACAGCTTTTTCAGCGGCGACATGGAAACGCTCGGCACCGTGTATCCCGGCATGAAGCGCTACCTCGAGATCTGGGACATGCAGCCGGATGGGCTCGTCGTTCCACGGCGCGGCGGGTGGGCGTGGGGCGATTGGGGTCACAACATCGACATGTCGATCCTCTACAACGCCTGGTATCACATCGGTCTGCAGGGGCTGCGAAACGCCGCGCTCGCGCTCGGGAAGGATGCCGATTTGCCCTGGATCGACGCACGGATGAAGTCGATCGAAGCCGCCTTCAACAAAACCTTCTGGACCGGCACCGAATACCGCTCGCCGGGCTACGCGGGCCAAACCGACGACCGCGCCAATGCCATGGCCGTCATCGCGGGATTCGCCGGACCAGACAAATACCCGGCCTTGCTCGAGGTTTTCCGCAAGCAGGCCCACGCGAGCCCCTATATGGAAAAATATGTGCTTGAGGCGCTCTGCATCATGGACGAACCGCAGTTCGCCCAAGAGCGCATCAAGCAACGCTTCGCCAAAATGGTGGACCACCCCGAATACACCACGCTCTGGGAGGGGTGGGGGATCGGGAGGGAAGGCTTCGGCGGCGGAACGATCAACCATGCGTGGAGCGGCGGCCCACTCACGATCATGTCGCAATACTTCGCCGGCATCGCTCCGACCGAGCCTGCGTTTTCCAAATACTCGGTCTTCCCACAAATGGGCTCGCTTGGAAAAATCAGCACCAAGGTTGTCACGACGAAGGGCGACATTTCGCTGCACTTGAGGAAAACCCAAGAGAGCTTCGCGATGGAGTTGACCTCGCCCGCCGGAACGGAAGCGACTGTCGGCATCCCGGTGCCAAAAGGAGGGAAAATCTCGGAGGTGAAAGCCAACGGCCAAACCGTTTGGAGCAATGGCCAAGATGATTCCAACATCCCCGGCCTGCGTTTCGTTGAAACCACTCCGCGCTATGTGATCTTCGCCGCCGACCCCGGCAAATGGACCTTCGCTGCATACATCAAAAAGCCTACCCCCATCCCTGCCAACCAGCCTGCCCAAATCGAATCCCAACCCTAGCCTTGAGAAAAACAACACTCCTCCTGAGCCTCGCGCTCACAGCCTCACTCCTTGCCGCCAAACCCATCAACCCATGATAAAACCAACCCGCACCGCACTCCTGGTTTTTGCCGCTTTGTCAGCGTCTGCGTTTGCCCAGCCCGCAGAGCCCCTGCCAAAATCGCGGTTTGTCCAAAACCTCGAAGCGGGGCGCAAGCAAACCCTCGTCGCCTACGGCACCAGCCTCTCCGCGATCGGCGCTTGGGTGGACCAACTCCGCGCCGTGGCTGACCAACAATTCCCCGCTCCACAGTGATCAACGGCGCCCAAGGTGGGGCGAACTCCGACTGGGGGCGCGAGAAACTCGAAGAGAAGGTGCTCTCGCACAAGCCCGACACCGTGCTTCTCGAGTTTTCGGTGAACGATGCTGTGGGGCCCGATAAAACCCCCGCCCGCACGCGGTCCAACCTGGAACACCTGATCGACCGGATTTTGCAGGCGAATCCCGAGTGCGAGATCATTCTGCAAGTGATGAATCCGCCGGTCGGCCACACCAAGACCGAGCGCCCGAACCTTGCCGCCCACGACCAAGTCTATCGCGATGTCGCCAAGGAACGCGGCCTGCGTTTGATCGACCACAGCCCCGCGTGGATGGCTCTCATGAAAAAAGACCCCGTCCAATTCATGCTCCTCAACCCCGATTTGATCCACCCCGTGCGCAACGGCGCGTTGGAAATTTCGACACCCGTCGTGCTCGCCGGCCTCGGCCTCGCTCCAGTCACCCCCTCGGCCTCCACCGAAGACCCCTGCTGGAAATACCTCCGCCATCTGATGAATACAGACAAAGATGCACTAGTCACCCGAGCCGAGTTCGATGCCTTTTGGACCATGCATTTCAAAAAAAGCGACACGAACGGTGACGGCATCCTCAGCGCCGAGGAATTCCATTCCGAAGAACTCGCCCGGGGTCTCGACAAAAACCGCGACGGGAATCTCGAACTCCCCGAGTATGTCGCGACTTTTGAGCCGTTGTTTGAACCCGCCAGCATCACCCCAGTCCCTCGCACCGAGCTGGAGGAAAAATGGGTGAGCAACCATGAAGCCCGCGTCGCTGCCGCCAAGAAAGGCGACATCGATGTGATCCTGATCGGGGATTCGATTACCCACTACAGCGGAGGCTGCCAGCCCTACCAACGCCACTTCGGCGCGCGCAAGACGCTGAATCTCGGCCAAGGCGGCGACCGCACCCAGAATGTCCTGTGGCGACTGCAAAACGGGGAAGTCGAGGGCATCCAACCCAAGGTTGCGATGCTCATGATCGGCACCAACAATGTCGGCCGCGGTGAATCGCCCCGGGATACCATTCTTGGCATCAAGGCCATCCTCGCCGAACTCAAGAAGCGCCTGCCGAACACCAAGGTCGTGCTGTGTTCCATCCTCCCGCGGGACGGTGCGATCATGGCCGCCGTGGACAAGGCCAACGCCCAGCTCCGGGCACTTGCCGATGGCAAGCAGGTCGTCCATGTCGACCTCACGGGAGTTTTTAGGAATCCCGACGGATCCCTGGAAGCATCGCTTTACCACACCGACAAAGTTCACCTCAGCAGCGAGGGCTATCGTGTTTGGTTTGAAAAAACCGAGCCGCTCATCGCCGCCGCCCTAGGCGAAAAACCGTTGGCAGCAAGGCACCGAATGAAACGGACCTCCACGACATGACCGGAAATGTGTGGGAGTGGTGCTGGGATCAAGACACGCAATACTTCTTCCGCCGAATCCGCGGAGGCTGTTGGGACACCATCGCGGCCTTCTGCCCTCTTGCCCATCGCGCCATCGGAAACAACCCGGCCAAAGGCGCCCACGATCTCGGCTTCCGCGTCGCCCGAAATGTGGCTCCCTGAGCCTTCCAGTTTCAAAATCATGAATAAATTCCTCCTCGCCCTCGCGCTCACACTTTGCGGCTCGGCCTTGCTCCACGCGGAGTCTGCAACGCCGGCAAATGCCCCCGCCGAATTTCCCCTGACCCTCGCTGACATCCGTGTGCGCGACCCGTTCATCTTGCCGGAGGGCGGGATGTATTATCTCTACGCGCAGGGCGGCAACCCGGCGCTCAATGACAACGCGGATCTCGGCGTCGAGGTCTACAAAAGCCGCGACCTCGTTCATTGGTCCCAACCGAAGCAGGTGTTTGTGCGACCGAAGGAGGGTTTCTGGGGCAACCCGCCGATCTGGGCGCCCGAGGTGCACAAGCTCGACGGGGCCTATTACATGTTTGCGACCTTCGCCGGACGCACCGGGGGGCGCGGCTCCCAAATCCTCCGCGCCGAGTGCCCGGAGGGGCCGTTTGTGGTGGTTGGCGACGAGGCCAGCACGCCGGCGGAGCAGACCGCCCTCGATGCCACGCCGTTCATCGATCCCGATGGCACGCATTGGATGGTCTACGCCCACGAGTGGGCCCAAATCCAAGACGGCACCTACCTCGCCGTGAAAATGAAAAACGATTGGAGCGCCCGCATCGGCGAGCCGGTCTTGTTGTTCAAAGCCTCGCAAGGGCCGTGGGTCCGCCCACATCCTCGCGCCGACACCTTCGTCACCGACGGTCCGTTTTTCCACCGGATGAAAAACGGCAAGCTGGCCATGGTCTGGTCGAGTTTCGTGAAAGGCCACGGCTACGGCATGGGCCGGGCGATTTCCGAGAGCGGCACCATCGCCGGACCTTGGCGGCATGCGGAGAAGCCGTTCTTCGGCGGTGATGGCGAGGACGGCGGCCACGCCATGGTCTTCCGCGATTTCTCCGGCGAGCTTTTGATGGCCCTCCACCAACCGAACGGCGGCAACCGCGAACGGGCCAAAATTTTCCGCCTGAAAGAGGACGGCGACCTGCTCGTCGTCGACGGGCCTTGGACGCCGAAGGCTGAACAGAATGCGGTTGCCCCCGCCACTGAAACCCCGCAACAACGCGATGCCCGCATGGCGTGGTGGCGCGAGGCGCGCTTCGGGATGTTCGTTCACTGGGGGCTTTATTCAGGCTTGGCCGGAAATTGGGACGGAAAATCGCAGGGCGCGAACGGCGACATGGAGTGGATGCAAAACCGGGTGGGCGTGGACACGAAGACCTACGCTGATGCGGCCTTGCCGAAATTCCAGCCGGTGCCGGGCTTTGCCAAAGCGTGGGCGAAGTTGGCCAAACAAGCCGGGTGCCAGTATGTCGTTTTCACCACCAAGCACCACGAAGGCTTCTCGCTCCAGGATTCCAAATTCTCGGACTTCGATGCGGGCGATCATCTGAACCGCGATCTCGTGAAGGAAATCACCGACGCCCTGCGCGCGGAGGGGCTACGGGTGGGTTTCTACCACTCGGTGATCGATTGGCACCACCCCGACTACGATTTCCAGAAAGCCAAGGGCCTGCCGTATCCCACCGAGGCGGCCAAGCTCGCCACCGCGCCGCGCGACCACTCGCGCTACATCGATTTCCTGCACAACCAGACCGAGGAACTCACCAAAAATTACGGCCCGGTCGACATCCTCTGGTGGGATTTTAGTTCTAAGGAATTTCAAGGCGACGACGCCTGGCGCTCCTGCGAACTCATCAAAAAAGTCCGCGCCAACCAGCCGGGCATCATCATGAACAACCGCCTCTACCGCATCCCCGAGGCAGGCTTCACCGGCCCCGGCACCGGCGATGTGGTGAACCGCATCGACCCGCAATACGGCGACTTTGTGACGCCCGAGCAGCACATTCCGCCAAATGGCCTGCCCGGCGTGGATTGGGAGACCTGCATGACGCTCAACACGACCTGGGGCTACAACGAACACGACAGCTCCTGGAAATCCCCCCGCGACATCATCCGCAACCTCATCGACATCGCCAGCAAGGGCGGCAACTACCTCCTCAACATCGGCCCGAAAGGCGACGGCACGATCCCCGAGGAAACCGTCACTTGCCTCACCGAGGTTGGAAAATGGATGGATGTCAACGCCGAGGCCATCCGAGGCACCACCGCCACGCCGCTCCCAAGCCTGCCCTGGGGCCGCTGCACCATGAAAAAACATAAAGTCGGCACGACGCTTTACCTCCATGTCTTCGACTGGCCGAAGGAAGGCGAACTCCTCGTCCCCGGCCTCGAAAACGAAATCCAATCCGCCACCCTCTTGGCCAACGGCAAGGAATTGGAATTCGAAAAAACCGCCGCCGGCTTGGAAATCGAACTCCCCGCCCAAGCCCCCGATCCCAACGCCACCATCATCAAACTCGAGATCACCGGCGCGTCGCTCCTTGTGCCGTCGGTCATGCTTCACGCGGAAAATGCCGCACCAGCACCGGCCAAACCCCTCCGCATCCTTTGCGTGGGTGATTCCATTACGGCCGGTTACACCGACAACCCGACTTGGGATGTGCCTTTTGAATTTGGTTACCGCCAAGGACTCTTCGAGCGCCTCCAAAAAGCCGGATACCAATTCCAATTTGTCGGGGATTCGCCGGAGCCATGGGATGGACGGTTTGGTCTTCCGAAAAACTCGCCCTCGCCGGATTTGAGAGCCATTGGCCAAGACCGCCACGAGGGCCATGGCGGGTGGAATACCGCGCAAGTTTTGCAACACATCGACCAGTGGATTGCAAAAAGCCAACCCGACATCGTCCTCCTGATGATCGGAATCAACGACGCAGGCAAGCCGCCGGCGGCCGAGAACCTCAAGGGCATCGTGGAAAAGATCGTTGCGGCCCGCCCGCAGGCGCATGTGGTGGTGGCCCAAATCACCCCTCGATCGGAATTCACCCAAAGCATCGCAGACTACAACACCAGCATCCGCACCACGCTGGTGCCGGAATTCCAGCGCCAGGGAGGCAAGGTCACCACCGTCGATCAATACCGGAACATGCTGAAACCCGACGGCACGATCGATCCCGAGCTTTTCTCGAACAAAATCAACCACCCCAACGCCACCGCCTACGACCGCATGGCGCAAACTTGGTTCGAGGCGATCCAGACCATTTTCCCTCCCATTAAAAAATAACCAGCACTTGCGCGCAGCGAAACACTCGAGCAGTCCATCCCAAAGCCCAGCGACCCCAAGAAAATCGCTTCCTTCTCCGGCACCGCGGTTCCCATCATGCCGTAAGGGTGATCCCTGAAGCTAAGAGGATTCGCTCGGTCTGCTCTCCTTGAGTTTCTTACGGTAACTCCCGGGCGAAAAACCCGTGTGTGCGCGGAAGACACGGTTCAAATGATTCGCTCGCACGAAGCCTGATTCCTTGGCAATGGCGGCGATGGGGGACTTCCTTCCCGCCAGCAACTCCTTGGCTTTTGCGATCCGGATTCGAGCGATTTCCTGGTTGATCGTGCGGCCAGTTTCGCGCTTGAAGGCGAGTTCCAGCGGCCGTCGCGACATGCCGGTTGCTGCGACAATTTCCGGCACTTGCAGGATCGATTTTTCAAAATGCTGGCGGATATATCCGAGGGCGCGCGCAACCCCGAGGTGTTCGACCGACGGCATGTCCGTGCTGCGCCGTGACACGATGCCTTTGGGGGCAATGAGCGGAGGCTTTGGGTGGTTGGGCTCGCGATTCATCAAGCGCTCGAGCAACAGAGCGCCTTGGTATCCCACCTCTTCCAGATCGTGAACAACACTGGTCAGCGGAATCGTGACGGCATCACAGAGAAGCTCGTCATTGTCCACCCCGATGATCGCCAGTTGCTCGGGCACGGCGATGCCCAATTTCTGGCAAACATTCAGGATATTCGCGGCGGCACAGTCGTTGTAGCAAAAGACGGCCACCGGCTTGGGCAGGGCCTCCAAGGAGCGGGCAATCCGCTCCTGGTTTTTGGCCCAGTTCTCGCGCCATGTGAACTCCCTCAACTCATGCAGCGGCGGCAAATCGACAAGCCCGAACCCCTCCTTCGCGATGGTCTCTAAAAAACCCGCCCGCCGTTCGTCGTTGAGCGGATCGTTTGTGAAAGGAAACCAGGCGAAGCGGCGGTATCCGCGCTCCATGAAATGCTGCGCCGCCAGTCTCCCGATCGCGCGGTGGTCACCATCCACATAGGGCAAACCCAGATCCTTCCGAACCATGGTGAGTTCGACTCGCGGACACCGCGCCGATCGCACAAAGTTCGCCAATTCCTTCCAGTATCCCACATGCGAGATAATCCCATCCCCCTTCCATCCGCGCGGAATGGTGGCGGCGTAGAGCATGTCGGTCGTCAGATGCCAGTTGTTCTCGCGGGCAAACCGCGCCACGCCTCGATAAAAGCCATGGTGCGTCGTCGTGAGGGCAAGTAGCACATTTCGCTTGGGAATCATAGGAGGCAATAAGCCATCCCAGATTCCGGCGATTCCATCAACGCAATTTGTTAAGTTTTAAAACGCAAATGAGTCATATTTTTCCAGCTCCGTTTTGGTATGGTTTCTCTCCATCCAAGCTATGACCCTCGATTCAACTGGTATCCCCCCCGAATCCGTTCGCTCCATCACACTGCCTTCCGGCCGCGCCATGCCCGTCGCCGCATATGGCACCTTCCACTCCGACTGGGCCCAGGCGCTGATGAAGGAGGCGACGGTCGAGGCCATCCGCCTCGGGTGGCGCCACCTCGACACCGCCCGCGCCTATGAGAACGAAAACCTCATCGGCGAATCGATCCGCGAATCCATTAAGCGTGGTCACATCAAATCCCGCCAGGAATTGTTCATCACCGGAAAACTCTGGAACGGTCACATGACGCCGAAGGATGTCGCTCCGGCGCTGGAACGCACCCTCCTCGATCTCGGCATCGATGAGATCGATCTCTACCTCAACCACTGGCCGTGGCCGAATGTCCACCCGCCCGGCTGCACGGGCGACCAACGCAATCCCGACGCCGTGCCCTACATCCACGAGTCGTTCCTCGAGACCTGGGCCGAGATTTGCAAACTGAAGAAAGCCGGAAAAATCATCGACATCGGCACTTCGAACCACACCCGTGCGACGATGGAACTCCTCCTGCGCGATGTCGGCGCGGATGAGCGCCCGGTCTGCAACCAGATGGAACTCCACCCGCTTTTCCAGCAAACGGAACTCCGCCGCTACTTCGAGTCCGAGGGCATCGTTTGCACCGGCTACATGGCGATGGGTTCGCCGAAGCGCCCGAGTCGCGACAAATTCAAGGAGCACCGCTCGGACATGCACGACCCGGTCATCCAGGAAATCGCCCGCGAGTGCGGCGTCTCGACCGGCACGGTCTGCCTCGCTTGGGCCGCCCAGCGTGAGAACCACAGCGGCGGCTATGTCGTGATGTCCACAAACTCCGACCGCATCCGCGAAAACCTCATCCCCGCTACCAAGGATATCCTCAGTGCTGAACAAATGCTCCGCATCGATGGCGACGGCACCGAGGCAAATCCCGGCATCGACGCCAACAACCGCCTCATCTGGGGGCAGGTCTTCCTCTGGCCCGAGGCGGATGGCGATTGGCGTCTGCTCTGGGATGATTCCGAGGTTTTCCTCACGCGCGACGGCTACCGGAAATTCAAAACCTCGTGGAACGCCCACAACGCCGTGCAACTCGCCACCACCCACAGGAGGACCAAATGAAAGAGGTCGGAATGCTCAATGGCCACATCGACTCGGCGCTGACCCGCCAAGGCCACGGTGATTTGATGATGGTGGTGGATGCTGGATTTGCCTGCCCGGATCATGTCGAAGTCATCGACATCGCCCTGCGCGAGGGCGCGCCCACGGTGCTCGAGGTTCTCGCCGAACTCCGCAAGGTCCACTCGGTCGAGAAAATCGTGATGGCGAACGAAACCCGCGAACACAATCCGACGCATTTCAAAACCGCCGCGAAGGCCTTTGGCAAAGGCGTCGAGGTCGAGGCCATCCCCCACACTGAGTTCAAACAACGGAGCCACCAGGCCAAAACCATCGTTCGCACCGGCGACTTTACCGCGTGGGGAAATGTGATGTTGGTCTCCGGCGCCGGCACCCGCTGGAAAATGGAAAAAAAGTAATCCTATGAGACAAGCCATCATGACCAAACCCGGACACATCGAGTTCGGGACAGCCCCGGAACCCGTCGCGGGTCCTGGCGAAATCCTCCTCCGCATCAAAAAAATCGGCGTTTGCGGATCCGACATCCATGTCTGGCACGGCGAGCATCCCTACACGCCTTATCCCGTCATCCAAGGGCACGAATTTTCCGCTGTCGTCGAGGCCGTCGGCGCGGGCGTCACGAAGGTCAAACCCGGCATGAAAGCCACCGCCGCTCCGCAGCAGGTCTGTGGCAAATGCAATCCCTGCAAGCGCGGCGATTACCATATTTGCGACAGCCTCAAGGTCCGAGGATTCCAAGCTCCGGGCTGCGCGCAGGATTTGTTTACCACCACCGAGGAGCGCATCGTTCCTTTTCCCGAGAGCCTCAGCTTCGAGCAGGGTGCGCTCATCGAGCCTGCCTCTGTCGCCGCGCACGCCACGAACCGCGTGCCGACCCTCAAAGACAAAAATGTCCTCGTCACCGGCGCGGGCACGATCGGCAACCTCGTCGCCCAGGCCGCGAAATGCCGGGGCGCAAAGAAAGTCCTCATCACCGACCTGAGCGACTTCCGGCTCCAGAAGGCCCTAGACGCCGGAATCGACGGCGTCTGCAATGTTCGAAACGAAAAGCTCGCCGAGAAATGCAAGGCGTTCTTCGGCGACGAGGGATTCGATGTCGCCTTCGAGGCCGTAGGCCACGAGCGCTCACTCGATGACGCCATCCAGAACATCCAGAAAGGCGGCGACATCGTAGTGCTGGGAGTTTTTGGCGGGAAGCCCAGCGTGGACATGTCCACCGTCGGCGATCGCGAGATCAGCCTCATTGGCACCCTCATGTATCGCCAGGACGACTATGCCCAAGCGGTCGAGTGGATCGCCTCGGGCGCGATGAAAACCGAACTCCTCGTGACGAAGCATTTCGCCTTCGAGGATTACGAAAAGGCCTACCACTTCATCGAAGAGGAAGCCGACAAGACCCTCAAAGTCGTGATCGATCTCGACTAACCCCAACAGCAACCCTCCAACCCATACAAAACCCATGAGCATCTCACCCCTCGATGTGGCGGTCATCGCCATCTACCTCGTCGGCATCACCGGATTCGGCATCTGGGCCGGCTACCAAAAGAATGCCTCGGCCGATCAATACTTCCTCGCCAACAAATCGCTTGGCTGGTTCACGATCGGCGCGGCGGTGTTCACCTCGAACATCTCGACGATCCACCTCGTCGGCCTCGCGGCAGGCGGCGCGGAGGACGGCATGGTCATCGGCAATTTCGAGTGGATGGCCTGCTTCACCCTCATCCTGCTGGCACTCGTCTTCACGCCGTTCTATGTGAAATCCGGGGCACACACTTTGCCCGAATTCATGGAGCGCCGCTACTGCCCCTCCGCCCGCACCTTCATGGCGGTGATCGGGATTCTTGGCGCCCTCCTCATCCACATCGGCATCAGCCTGTTTGCCGCCGCGAAAGTTTTCCAAAGTTTCCTTGGGGTTCCGATGATGACGACGATTCTCGTCCTGTCGGCCTTCACCGTAGTTTACACGGTTCTCGGAGGACTGAAGGCGGTCGTTCTGACGGAAAACATCCAAGCCGGACTCCTTCTCTTCGGGGCGGGGTTGGTCACTGTCCTTGGCATCATGGCCCTCCCGGAGGTCGGCATCCGCGATTTCGCGTCATTCCAACTCGCGGTGAAACCCGGGCAGATGAACATGCTCCAACCCATCCACAGCGCCGACGGCCAGCTCAACCAATACTCCTGGCTGGCGATCCTGCTCGGCTACCCGATTCTCGGCATCTGGTATTGGTGCGCAGACCAAACCCTCGTCCAGCGCGTTCTGGCGGCCCATTCGGTCAAGGAGGGCCAAAACGGCGCGCTCTTCGCGGGCTTTTTGAAAATCACCCCCGCTTTCCTCATGGTCCTGCCCGGCGTGGTGGGCTATGTGCTCTGGCAGAAGGGCGCCTTCGAACTTCCCCTGCTCTCCGGCACCGGCAAGCCGGACTACAACACGATGCTCCCTGTGTTGATCAACCACCTCGTGCCAGCCGGCCTCAAGGGACTTCTCGCCGCCGGGATGGCGGCCGCTCTCATGAGCACGATCGCTGCGGCACTCAACAGCTGCGCCACACTGGTTTCCTTCGATATCGTCAAGCGCTCCCGCCCGGACATGCCCGACAGCGAGGTGGTCAAGGCCGGTCGCGTGACGACTGCCGTTGTCATGGTCCTCGCCATCCTCTGGTCCACCCAAGGCGAGCAATTCGGCACCATCTTTGAAGCGATCAACAAAATCCCGATGACCTTCGCGCCGGCGGTCACGACCGTCCTCCTCCTTGGCCTCCTTTGGAAACGCGGCACCTGGCAGGCCGCCATGACCACCCTTTATGTGGGATCAATCATTGGCGTGGTCTATTTCATCGTGGACATGCCGGTGGTCGGCCAACTTCTCGCCGGAATCCCGCCCGAAACCTCCTTCAAAGGCCTCGTCGGCGATCCGAAGCTCGGCTTGGGACTTCCTTTCATGCTTGTCGGCCCAATCATCGCCGGCCTCTGCATCGCCCTCTACATCATTACCAGCCTCGCCACCCCGGCCATGGACCGCGAACGCGTGGAGAAGGTCTGCTGGGCCAGCCCGCTGGAATTTCTCAAGGGGCCAATCGCCGGCCTCACCGATCCCCGCATTGCCACTCTGATCCTTCTTGGAACCGTGGCATCGCTCTACTTCCTGTTGGCGTAATCATGGCGGATGCCCCAACAGTCATCGGCCTTGGCGAAATTCTGTGGGATGTCTTTCCCGAGGGAAAACAACTCGGCGGCGCTCCGCTGAATTTTTCTCATCACGGCGCTCAACTGGGAGCCGACGCCTACCCCGTCAGCGCCGTGGGAGCGGATGCCAATGGCGAGGAAATCCGCCAAATCCTCGCCGCAAAAAACCTGCCGGACATCCATGTCCAAACCGATCCTACGCATCCCACCGGCCGCGTGAATGTGACGCTGCGGGACGGCAAGCCGACCTATGAAATCCTGCGCGATGTGGCGTGGGACAACATCCGCTTCACCCCAGCCCTCGCCGAACTCGCCGCCCGCGCCAATGCCGCCTGCTTCGGTTCGCTGGCGCAGAGAAATTCGGTTTCGCGGCACTCGATCCATGCCTTCCTCGACGCCATGCGCCCCGAGTCGTTGCGGATTTTCGACATCAACCTCCGGCAAGATTTCTTCAACCGCGAGATCGTCGAATCCTCCCTGCGCCGCGCGAACATCCTCAAGCTCAGCGACGAGGAATTGCCCGTCCTCGCGCCGATGTTCGACTTGGTGGGCGATGTTCCCACCCAACTCCGCCGCCTACTTGCACTCTTCGATCTGCGCCTCGTCGCCTACACGCGCGGCGGCAGCGGCAGTCTGCTCCTCACCGCCAATGAAACCTCGGAGCACCCCGGTCTCCCCACCGAAGTCATCGACACCGTTGGTGCTGGCGATTCCTTCACGGCGGCACTCTGCACCGGACTTCTCCAAGATCTTCCCCTCGCCGAAATAAACTCCCACGCCAACCAAGTCGCCGCCTTTGTCTGCTCGCAGGCGGGTGCGACGCCAACCCTTCCGTCACGAATCACCAACTTATGAAATACTTGCTTCTCCTGCTCGCCCTCTGTGCAACCACCCATGCGACTGAATTCAGTGCTTATTATACGAAGATCGATTCCGGCGAGGATTTCGAAAGATTCTCCCGCACCAGCGACGAGGCGGACATCGTTGTTCAAGGTGTCGCAGGGGATTCGGGGCGTCTCGTGTTCAGTCGAGCCACCAGCTATCTTCCGGTTTGGGAAACGGGAAAAAACCGCCACCCGTTCAAGGAACTCACCCCCCGCAGTGGCGATGGACCCGCCACGCGTCCCGACAAGGTCAACACCTACTCGGTGGCGAGGATCATCGAAAGCTCATCGGAGCGTGTGGTCATTCACTGGCGCTACCTTCCGAAATTCACCCCCGGCAATCCCCCGCCCACCAAGACCAACCTGCCTTACTTCCCAAGGACGCCGGAACCGGGAACCCAACTCGACTTCGTGACGAATGACAAATTTGTCGACGAGTATTTCACCGTGACCCCCGACGGAAAGGTGGAGCGCACCTTCCGGGCGGGCACTCCAAAAACCGAGGACTGGACGGATCCGCAAAATCTCTCCTCTTCCACCCTCCAACTTTCGTCAAACGGCATTCAACCACTCGGCGAAAAACCGCCCGTTCGCTCTGCCGCCAAACCGCCTGTCGCCGGTTCTCCCGTCATCGAGCGCACCATGATTCCGCCGGTCCGCTGGTGGAAATTCGACGAAGGCGCGGGAGACAAGACCGCCGAAGCGCTCACGGGCGCCTCGAGCGCCATCGAGGGTCCGATGACTTACTGGAGAAAAGGAATGTCGGGCACGGCGCTCGCATTTGACGGATACAAAACCACCCTGCGCGTGCCGGTGGCGGATGTTCCGCTCGGCGCCAATGGACTCACCATCGAAGCCTCGGTGGCCCTCGCCGCC
>ERZ889217.603-NODE-603-length-21093-cov-10.150537_pt1 | contig 21093 bp, 21 predicted proteins | sample MGYA00521098_ERZ889217 | MGnify/ENA primary metagenome ERZ889217 (study PRJEB32303, sample SAMEA104408613) | aquatic metagenome | biome: Brackish water; feature: Pelagic; material: water | place: Baltic Sea | collected 2014-06-10T22:04:00 | depth 2,362 m ... | reverse complement strand
GTAGTTGCTCAATCGAATGTGCTTTTCCTGTGGCAACTACAAAATCATCTGGTGTTGGCTGCTGCAACATCATCCACATTGCTTCGACGTAATCGCCAGCAAAACCCCAGTCGCGTTTGGCTTCAAGATTGCCAAGCACAAGTTCACTCTGTAAACCAAGTTTAATTCGAGCCACTGAATTTGTGATTTTTCGCGTGACAAACTCAAGTCCACGGCGTGGTCCCTCGTGATTAAACAAGATTCCCGAGCAAGCAAACATTCCATAACTTTCGCGATAGTTGACGGTGATGTCGTGGGCGAAAACTTTTGCCACCCCATATGGCGAGCGTGGATGAAATGGGGTCATTTCTGTTTGTGGAGTTTCACGAACTTTGCCAAACATCTCTGAAGATGATGCCTGATAGAAACGAATCGGATTCTTTCTTGCACCGCCGACGAGGCGAATCGCCTCAAGCATTCGCAACACGCCAAGTCCCGTGATGTTGCCTGTCAACTCGGCTTGATTAAACGACATCGCAACGAAAGAAATCGCACCGAGATTGTAAACCTCATCGGGTTGAGACATCTCAAGAGCACTAACAAGACTCGAAAAGTCTGCAAGGTCACCCGGCACGAGCTGTACAAATGGAAACTCATCGCGAATTGACTCGGCTTTTGGATTGTTCTGACCCTTAACCAGACCGAACACCTCATAGCCCTTGCCGTGCAAAAATTCGGCGAGATGACGACCGTCTTGCCCTGTAATGCCAGTGATCAGTGCGCGCGCCATAACGATCTCTCAATCTACTAGCGATTTACCGCTCAGATCTTCTCTGCAAACGTACGGCTCTAGTACCACGACCCGAGCCGTACGCTCAATAGCCGTGGTATTTAACTCAGAATCAAGTTCAGTAGTTGTGCTTGCCGGCGGAGTTGGCGCCGCACGATTTCTGCGTGGGCTTGCACTCGTGCACAATCCAAAAGCAACAACAGCACTCGTAAATACTGGTGATGACACCATTTTGCATGGATTAAATATCTCCCCTGATATTGACACTGTGATCTACACACTGAGCGAAGCGATAGATCAAGTACGTGGCTGGGGACTTTCAAATGAAACTTGGCGTGCAATGGAGTCGCTCAAAAAATATGTTGATGTGCGACCCGATGGATCATCTGCGGCCACCGAATGGTTCAACCTCGGTGACCAAGATCTTGCCACTCATTTTTATCGCACAGCAAGACGAAGCGAAGGCGCTGATGCATCGCAGATAACAAGCGAAATCGCTCGTGCTTGGAAGGTCGCACAGCGAGTTGTGCCAATGACCAATAATGATGTTGCAACTTTGGTTGAACTTGCACAAGATTGTCAAGCTGGCAAAGCTGGTGAGCAGATTAGTTTTCAAGAGTATTTCGTCAAACATCATCACAATGTTGCGGTACGAGCGATTTATTTCAAGGGAGCCCAAACCGCCAAGGCAAACTGTTTGGATGAACTTCAACAAGCAGAAGTGATCGTCATCGCGCCATCTAATCCGATTGTCTCGATTGGTCCGATTCGCGCCTTAAACGGAATAGATAATTTATTGATTGCTAATCGCAATAAAGTTGTTGCGATCTCACCGATTGTTGGCGGACTTGCACTTAAAGGGCCAGCTGACAGAATGCTCACCGAACTTGGGCACGAGTCTTCGGCGCTCGGCGTGGCGCAACTTTATGCGTCGATTGCGTCAACAATTATTATTGACAATGTGGATGCAGAACTAAAAGATGCCATCGAACGCGAAGGGGTGCGCTGTATCGTGACCAATACGGTGATGTCAGACCAAAAAATTGCTGCTGAACTTGCATTGACAACCATTAACAGCATAATCGGAAAACAAATTGGACAACAAAAATGAGCCGTTTAACAATTTGGGGTGTGCAAGGCATCGGTGAAATCACGCCACAAGATCAACTCGGAAAATTAATTGCCGAGGCTTGCCGTCAAGAGCCAAATGGGCCACTACAAAATAACGATGTATTAGTCGTGACACAAAAAATAGTTTCAAAAGCCGAAGGTCGCCTCGTGCCAATTGACGCCAGTGATCCACTTAGCCATAAACAGCTCGTCGAAGACGAAGCGGTGCGTATTGTGCGCCGGCGCGGAGATTTAATCATTACCGAAACTAAGCACGGGTTCGTATGTGCCAATAGCGGCATCGACTTGTCGAATGTTGAACGAGGATACGCGGCTCTGTTGCCGATTGACAGCGATAAATCGGCAAGACGAATTCGCGATGTCATCAGTGCAACTCTTGGCGTGAGTGTCGGCGTAATCGTCAGCGACACATTTGGTCGTCCGTGGAGAAAAGGATTAACAGATGTTGCGATTGGTGTTGCGGGCATTGCCGGGGTTGTAGACCTGCGCGGCACTCCAGATTCACTTGGTCGAATCATGCAAGTGACCGAAGTTGCTGTTGCCGACGAATTGGCTAGCGCTGCAGAACTCGTGATGGGTAAGTCTTCAGGAATACCCGTTGCTGTGATTCGCGGTGCTGACGAAACGTGGTTTCGTAACTCAGATATCAACGAACTAGTAAGGCCACCGCAAGAAGATCTGTTCCGCTAACTAATTAGTGCTCAAGTAGCTCTGCTACTCCAGCGCTAACCGAAGTCCAGTGCGACCAACCAAGTTGAATTCGTGCCCGAGTTGTATTCACGGCATTTCGCTGTAGATCTCCATAACGTGCGGTTTCAAATTTTTCTTGCAACGTTGTTGCTGAACCCATCAAACCCCATAAATCGCGAATCGTAGTTTGCTGTCCTGTACCAACATTGATTACTAACCCACCGCCTTTAGTCATTGCGCGTGCAAGCGCGTCAACTGCATCATCAATAAACAAAAAATCACGGGTCTGTCGGCCATTGCCACAAATTGTTGGTGAAGTATTGTTCGCAATCGCATATGCGAACGCGGCCACTACTCCATCACTAGGGCGTTGGCGTTTGCCGTAAACATTCGTCATTGCCAGCGCAGTGAACTCGACGTCATAACTCTCGCGGTATACAGTTAAAAGATCTACAAGAGTGTTGGCCATTACATGCGCTACTCCCATTGGTTCAGACTTACGACCTTCTTTGACCGGCAACTGTCGAGCAGGGACTTCGCCGTATAACAAACCTGCGGGCAAAGCCACGATTACTTTTTTGACATTAAATCTGCGGGCCGCTTCAAGCACCGCAAGCAACAAGGTCGCAGATCGCAATGTCTCATTAGTTCGTGTTGCACCCATTGGCAATAGCGCAAGATGATAAATCACCGATGGACGACGCAGTGCAATTAATTCAGAAAACTCTGGTGCCGCAATATCGAGGTGGTGAAATCGCAAAGCACCACCACGCGAACGGGCGTCGCTGAGATTTGCTAGCGACCCAACTGATAAGTCGTCAACTACTTCAACATTTTGACCGTCAACAAGCAATCTGTCGACAAGATGTGAGCCGATGAAACCTGCACCGCCACAAACGAGCGCGCCATTTATCTGAGTCATTTAAACCGAGTCATTTAACTCGGATCTGGAATTTTCGCATCTCGTATCACCGCTCCAGAATTTACATCACCGTCTGTGCCAATCAAACATGAGGCGACTTGGGCAAACGCACCGACGTGTCCCATAACAGCACTGTCAGTAACTACAGCATTAGCGTCAACTTTGGCTCCACGAAGCAACACACTGCGAATGATTTGCGCCCCCTGGCCCACGACACAACCTTCACCAATCATGCTTTGGGTGATTACAGCGCTCGGGTCAATAGTTGCATTCGCATCAACCGGCTCTACTTTATAGATACTTTTTCGGGACAATAATTCAACATTGCATCTGACATAAGTATCTGGACTACCAGCATCAATCCAATAATCATTTGTCGCCAACGCATACAACACCCCAGCATTAGCCATTTCAGGAAACGTGACTCGTTCAATCGAAAGTGGTGCAGTGCCAGGCATTCGTTCTAACGCTGAAGCTTCAAAAATATATGTTCCGCCATTTACATGTCGCGACAAAGTTTCACCAGCTTTGGGTTTTTCTACGAAACGAATGATCTGTCCATTTGATTGCGCTTCAACGACACCGTATTGAGAAGGGTCAGCAACCGGTGTGAGATGAATTGTGCCTTGGGCTTTGCTCGCGCGGTGAAACGCAATTAGTTCGGCAACATCTAAATCTGTGATCACATCCCCGTTAGCAACAACAAAAGTTTCACCACGTTTGTGAATACCTGCTTGGCGTGCGGCAAATCCAATTGCGCCAGATGTATCAAGCGGCCGATCTTCGACGGCATAACTTAATTCGACTCCTGCACAGATATTTGTCGGAAACGCTTTCAAAAATGGTTCGGGTTTGAAGCCGAGCGAAAGCACAGCATGTGTCACCCCGCCACGCGCAAGTGAAGTCATTAAGCGTTCAAGCAACGCGAGATTACCTACCGGCAGCAACGGCTTTGGCGTCGTAAACGTCAGCGGTCGAAGCCGCGTACCAAACCCACCAACTAGCACGACTGCGTGCATGTCGAATCTTCCTAAGAGTTGAGAATTAGCAGGTCTAGATCTGCCGTCGTAGTTGGCTTCGGTGGCTCAACATCTTTTGCGACGAAAGCAAGAGTGATCGCCATTCCGTTACCTGTGAGCCGAACATTGCCAAGATTAGCAATCGAAACTTTCGAAGAAGAAACTGATGTATCCCAAACCGTAACTTGAACAGATGCTTCTTTGTCACCACATTTTGTGTCGCTCTCATTGAGCACTTCGCCATTATTTATTGTTTCCGGAAATTTAATTGAATTATTTGTTACTTCGATGCCGTACAAGTCAAAAATTGCTTGCAAGTTGGCACGACGCTCACCCGAAAGAACTTGTGGCTCCCAACGCACAATGCCTGCTGACTCGATGTAAGCACCTGCTTTGAGACTTGCCGCATCTGCGCCGACTTCTTGACCCACTGGCAACGAATCAATAAACTGATCGCACTTGTAGACACCGAATGCTGTGTAATAATTCTTGTTTGCAGTGTCAAGTGCGCTTACTTGACTTTGACTTTGACGGGAGTAAGCGATTAGCGCGACGCCAAGTACGCAGACAACTAAAATCACAGTCGGAAATAATGCCCCACCTTGCATTCGAACCTTACGGCCCTTGCGATTTTTGCTGACTGCAGCCAGTCGAGCGATTTTTTTAGCAGAAGATGAGGTAGCCACGAAGAAGAAAGGCTACCGCCTTATGGCGTGTACAAGGCTTCATAGCGTTGTGCAACCGAGGCTGGCGAGGCATGATTCTCAACCCATTTTCGTCCCCGCTCACCCATTTCGCTAAGAGTTTTAGGGTCAAGCGTCATTGCTCTAAGTGCGGATATAAATGCAGCCGAATTATCGGGCTCAACGCAAACTCCGGCATCGGCGGCCGCCAAAATTCTTGGAACTTCTGTATCTAAATCAACTGCTGCGAGAACTGGTCGACCTGAAGCCAAAATTGAATATGTTTTGGACGGAACGCTCACCGAACCAAGACCGCGCTTCAACGGCACGACATGAATATCGCCAGTTGCAAGAACTTCACTTAACCGCGACACATCTTGATAGTCGCCGAATCTAACGTTGCTCAGGCCATTTGCAGATTTCTTCAATGACTCGCGTGCAGCGCCTTCACCGTTGATAACAAAAATAAGCTGCGGCAACTCTCGAGCAGCGCTTACCAGCATCTCAAGTGATTGCGAGAAACCAACATTGCCGGCATACATCACCACAAGCGCATCATCAATTCTAAGTTCGGTGCGATACTTCGTCATTCGTGACATCGGTGTAATTGCTTGTGTGTCGACAAAATTTGGAATTACTTTAACGCGTTTGTGAAACTTCTGCTCGAGCTTGCTCTGAACATTGTTTGCTAAATCATCAGAAAGCAGCACTACAGAATCGGAGCACTTATAACTTGTTCGCTCAAGCCAAGACGCAAATGAGATAATTTTCTTGTTGGTGATTGCGCCAGTTTCGATAGCTGCATCCGGAAAAATATCTTGAATGTTAAAAACCAACTTTCCACCTCGAAATAATTTTGTATGCCAACCGATTAGCCCGAGGGTGAGCGGTGGCGACATTGCCAAAACTCCGTCAACGCGACGCCAAACTTTGCCCGCAAACAAAGCACGCAGACCAACCAGATAACTAAATAAAATAAAACCGACTGCACGGCGAAGCAGATTACTTTTAGTTTTTCCGGCGAACGGCTGAACACGAGTGATTGAGCCCCAGTTAGTTTTTTCGACACGCCATAATGCGCCAGACCAGCCCTGTTCGACCTGATGTTTGCGATACCAAGGCAATGAAGTAACCACGTGAAGTTCATGACCGCGGTTTGCAAGTTCTTGCACAATTCGTGACATCACGACACCTGTAGGCGCCATATCGGGCTCGAAATGTGGGCACAAAACAATTAATCGCAATTTTTTAGACATCGCTTACCGTCTTTGATACAGCGGTTTCGTATGCACTAATTAAATCACTGCCAGAATTTTTGACTGAAAATTCAGCCGCTCGAAGTTTGCCAGCAGCCACAAATTGATCGCGTTTTGCGTCGACTATTTGCAATGCATCTGACCATGCGTCTAGATCAAGTGGCAAAACCAAACCTGCATCACCGACAACTTCTGGCAGGGCTGCACAGTTGCTAGCAATAACTGGAGTGCCAAGCATCATTGCTTCGATCGCTGGCGCACCGAAGCCTTCATACAAACTCGGAAACACAAGCGCGCTTGAAAGTTTCATCAAGCCGTCTCTATCGCCATCAGATACACGGCCAATTCGCACAATTCGCTCGTCTAAATTAAGGCGACGAACTTCGCGCATAAATTCGTCCTCAGAGCGTCCTTTGCCCCCTGCACAAACGAGTACTAAATTTTTATCACTCCAGTGCGAGTTCATTAATTGCAATAGAAACTTGTGATTTTTATGCGGATGAGTGATCGCTGGCAGAAAAATAACTTTTTTAGAACTCAGTCTCAGCCGTTGGCGTAATTCTTCTTCACTTGTTGCATCTCTACCAAGAGATTGATCTACGCCGTGGCGCACCACACAAACTTTTTCACTTGGCAAATCAAAGGCATTAATCAAACATTCGCGCACATAATTGCTCGGTGTTGTCACAAGCGAAGCACGACCTAGTGAGTTAGGCACAACTTTGCGAAGATATGTGAGTCGCACCCGGCTAAAATTTTCTGGAAACGATAGATACTGCACGTCATGCATTGTCAACACTGTTTTTCGTGCTCCGATTCGTGGCATCGTTCCACCACCATGATGCATTAAATCGAACTTGCGAGATTTGTTTGCAAGCCAAGTTTGTTCAAGTGCGATCCGCGCTAAACGTGTACCTCGGTGTTTTGGGGCCTCAACACATTTATAGATATCGGCTATCTCGGGGTGATGTTGAGTAAAGCCATTCTGTACGAACAGTGTGATTTGATATTCGAGCTTTGCGCTTTCGTTTAGCGACATGCCAGATAACTGACGAAGCAAATATTCTTGCGAGCCTCCCACTTGGCCACTGCGCAGCCACAGTAAATTGACACCGATTTGTATTTGTCTCACCCAACCACCTCGTCGTAAATAGCGGCTGTGGCAATAGCAGTATTTTTCCAAGTCATCTTGGCTGCACGGTTGTATCCGAGTTCGACAAGTTCAACTCGACGTTTTAACGCGTCGGTGATCCCGTTAGCAATGCTCGTCGTATCACGTGGATCTACAAGCACAGCAGCATCACCTGCGACTTCTTGAGTTGACGAACCACGACTAGTCACGACGGGCACGCCACAACTCATCGCTTCAAGTATCGGCAAACCAAAACCTTCCATCAACGAGGGATAACAAAATGCACTTGCGCCTGCGTATAACGCACCGAGTTCATCTGGCGCAACGAAGCCAACGAATTTGACTCGCGACAGTGGTTTGGTTTTTATTTTTTGCGAAACTTCAATCTCTCCCCAACCAGTTGCTCCAACAACAACTAATTCTGGTGCTGAATCGCCAAGTGTTTCAATCGCCTCAACTAATCGAGTCAAATTTTTACGCGGTTCAAGCGTGCCGACAAATAATAGATAATCACTGTTCAAGCCATAGCGGCGACGCACCTCTGTTGCGTTTTGAGAAATTACAGGCGCACTCACACCGAGTGGCACATGACGCAAGCGATCGGATGCGAAACCATATTCGGCACAGTCATTGAGTGTTGCTTGCGATGAACATAACAAAATCTCGGCGCGCTTCAACAATATTTTCAGACTTCGACGAAAAACCGAATTTCCACGACTACTGAAAAACTCTGGATACTTTAAAAATGCTAAATCGTGCACTGTCGCAACCATTTTTGCCCGCGAAGCAAACGGAATAACCGAGGTGCAATGCAAGAGATCAACTTTCCCGGTTGCCCATTCAATATGCGGCAGACCAAGTCGCAAAGAAGTTTCATAAAGTGCCGGACCACGCAAAGCAAGTTGGTGAACATTTATCGGCGGCCTATACGACAACTCTGGTTTGCTTTTATGACGACCAGCGACACCGATTAATTGCACATCAGGTCGTGCCACTGACATCGTCTTGGCAATTTCAATTGCCGAAGTCGCCGTTCCGCCTGGCACACGATGCCAGCATTGCTCTAACGAATAAGCCACACGCACGCCTTCTATTCTGCCTGCGTTGGCTTGGTATTGGGTGAACAGTCAACAAGTGTAAGCACTGTGGGCTTTGGGTCGTACGATGTTGTTATCCATATGAGCGAAAAGTCTTCAGCGCCGAAATTTTGGAACGACCGTGTCGTAGTTGTCACTGGCGGAAACGGCTTTCTCGGACGAAATGTTGTGGATGCATTTCACCAAGCTGGTGCAAAAGTTGTCGCACCGCGGCGAAGCGAAGCAGATCTAACACAACCTGGTGTAGCACTCGACTTATTTAAGAAACATAAACCATCTCATGTGGTGCATTTGGCGGCTCGCGTTGGTGGAATCGGCTATAACCAAGTCGCACCCGCACCGCTCTATCTCGACAATTTAATGATGGGGACAAACACGATTGAGGCCGCTCGGGTCACTGGTGTTGAGAAAACAATTTTGCTCGGCACCGTGTGCAGCTATCCAAAATTTACTCCAGTGCCATTTCGTGAAGAATCTATTTGGGATGGCTACCCAGAAGAAACAAATGCTCCATACGGCATCGCCAAGAAAGCATTGCTCGTTCACGCACAAGTCAACGCCCAACAATATGGTCAGCGTTTTGCATTTCTGATACCAACAAACTTATTTGGGCCTGGAGATAAGTTTCACCCTGATGTCTCACATGTAATTCCGGCTCTTATCAAAAAATGCGTTGAGGCTAAAGAACAAAATCTTGACAAAATTTCTGTCTGGGGTACCGGCTCAGCAAGTCGAGATTATTTATATGTCAAAGATGCTGCTCGTGCAATTTTATTAGCCGGCGAATTGCACGACTCAAGTGAACCGCTGAATCTAGGCAACAACCGTGAAATCACAATCCGTGAAACAGCAGAGACAATTGCTCGCATCGTCGGCTTTGCAGGTGAACTTGTTTGGGATTCATCTCGTCCAGACGGTCAGCCAAGACGGCGCGTTGATGCGTCTCGTGCCGAACGCGAACTTGGCTGGCATGCAACAATGGATTTTGAAGACGGATTACGCGAGACAGTTAACTGGTTTATTGCCAATCGCCAAGAGGCGCTTGTACTTCCAATTTAATTTCAATTAAATATCGTGTCATTTCCTCCCCCTCAAGTGCCACCCCCACTGCCACGTGCCACGCAGTCTGCACCAAAAAAATCAAAACCAGCACGGCAAACAAGAGAAATAAATCGAATAAATCGAATAAATCGAACAAGTCGAACAAATAGCCAGCGACCAAGTTTCAAAAATACAGCGAAACATAAAACCAGTTTCACTAATGCGATTGTTGCCATCAATGTTGGGCTATATCTTTGGATGTCAGTTTCGAATTTCGAAGCTGTATCCAGCAATAATTTTGTAATTTCAAAATATTTGCTTGAACAAGGTGAGTGGTATCGATTAATTAGTTGTGGTTTTGTGCATTTTGGTTTGTTTCATGTAGCGATGAACATGATGCTCGCCTATCAACTTGGCCAAATGTTTGAACCAAGAATCGGCTCACTGCGATTCGGACTGCTTTATTTCGCATCACTTCTTGGTGGATCAGTTGGTGCTCTGATGCTTTCGCCTAATGCAATTACGGGTGGCGCGTCGGGTGCCGTGTTCGGTTTGATGGCCGCAGCAGTTGTTGGCATGCGTCAAGAGGGACTCAATCCACTGCGTAGCGGTCTGGGTTTAACGTTCGCGATTAATCTCGCAATTACTTTGACGATTCCTGGCATTTCGATTGGTGGACATTTCGGTGGTGCTGCAGTCGGCGCAATATGCGGTGTAGTGGCTCTTGCCCCGAGCAGATGGCGAATGCCAAACTGGTTGGCAATCGTTGTGCCCTGTCTAATTAGTGCAGCGTTAATTTATGTTGCAGTTAGTTTTGTTAACGCGTAACACCCTCGCGTTACTGTTGCGCAATGCTTGAAACTATTACTTCACCAATTGATGTGCCGCGCGCGCACCTAGATCCAATTACAACTCTGTCCGAAAAATTATCTGTGTTCTCTTTGGCGCTAATGCGACCTTTGAGGCAAGAAACAATCGTTCTGTGCTGTGACAAACTTCAACGTGGGGTTGGCATTTTTGCTTTTGACTCGAAACTAAAACTCACTGAGATCATTGATCGAATTATTGGCACAGCAATCAACATCGAGTCTGTCGCTGAAATTAAAATATGCACGTCGCGAGCCGGCAATGGCCAAGAATCAACTGACAAGTCGCAATTTATATTTGCTAAAAATCGTTGTCTAGATGCAGGTATCGATCTTTCTGAATGGTTTTTAGTCGCCTCAGGCGACGTCTACGCGTTATCTAGTTAGCTGTGGCAACCGCAGCCAGAACCGCAGCCACCCATTTTTGGTGCGGGCATTGACGGCGCTGAACTCGCACTTGAGCCACCACCGACCGACGCAAACACCGAGAGCAATCGCACAGAATTTTCGTGGCCTTGCGCACACTTGGCTGGCTCGTTGGCCTGCGACATCGAACGACGTTCTTCAAATGTTTGATCACAAGTTCGACAACGAAATTCATACACGGGCATAATCGCAGTCTAGATGCGAGCAAACATGGTTTAATGAATCGTGCGCTCAACACAGTTATCGACCACCGAGACGTCACCAAGTACGGTCATTGATCGCCAAACAGAACACGTTTTACAGACCGGCAAACCATTAGTCGCTCATATTGTTAAAACAGAAAAAGATGAGTCAGCCGCGGCAAAAGTATTGGAAGCCCGAATCAACGGAACCCCAATTGAAGCTTTGTGTGGTCACGTCTGGGTGCCATCCCGAGACCCAAAGCAATTGCCGATGTGTCAGGCTTGCAAAGAAATTTATGAAATGTATCGCGGCTTCAACGACGGTCTAAACGAACAGCCAGATCAATAGATGCCAGATATAAATTCTCTGATCTCGTTCGCAATTGCATCGATAGCGCTGCTAGTTATTCCGGGTCCTGCTGTTTTGTACATCATCAATCGCAGCGTGTCTGATGGTCGAACAATTGGATTCGCAGGAGTTGTCGGCATTGAACTAGGAACATTTATGCACGTGTTGGCTGCCACTGCCGGCTTGTCAGCAATTCTTGCAACATCACCTAACGCGTTCAACACTGTTAAATATTTAGGAGCGTTATATCTTGTGTTCGTTGGTTTGCGAACGCTTACGCGCAGACCTGCGGCGATTGATTCATCGGCTAGTTCGATGACCAAACTTCAAGCGTTTCGCCAAGGCTTTATTATCAACACGCTTAATCCAAAAATTGCACTCTTTTTTCTCTCATTTCTTCCTCAGTTCATTGACCAAGATAAAAACAAAAACGCACTGCAAGCATTGATACTCGGCATAGTTTTTGTAACTTGCGGGTTCATCACCGACGGGATCTACGCAGTTACCGCGAGTTCTCTGCGTGAAGTGCTTGCAAAAGGCAAAATACTGCCGTTTGTTCAGCGATACATCGCTGGGGTCGTGTTTATTGGGCTTGGCATAGTTGCGGCTTCAGCGAAAATCTCTTGACGTTAATACTTTGTCATAATTCTCGACCAACTGCTGAGAATTGTGCTGAACATGAATTTTTAGTTCGCTTAAATGTTCGGCAATGATATTGACTACTCCGTGAGCAGATTCAATTCGTCCTCGAATTACTAAGGCTGATGCATTTATTGCAATATTGCGAAAGTGCTTCCAACAACCTTGCGAGACGATCACATTTATCAAGCCTGTTTCGTCTTCGAGACTAATAAATGTCACACCACGTGCTGTTGACGGTCGTTGACGATGCGTAACCACACCGCCGACAAATATTCGTGAGCCGTTCTCGACATTTGGCAACTCAATTGCGGTAAGCACACCAAGTTTTGTTAACTGGCTTCGCACAAACTGAGTCGGGTGACCTTCTGGCGAAACACCCGTCGCCCATAAATCGCAAATCGATTCTTCAATTGGTTGCATTCCTGGCAATTGTGGCGACTGACTACCAGTCGTGACACCAGCAAGGCGATCAGGACGACTTTGAATTACTGCCCCTGCAGACCACAGTGCATCTCGACGAGATATATCAAAACACTGCGTGTAGACGCCTGCTGTTGCCAATGTTTCGATCTGCGAAAGATTTAGTTGCGGCACACGGCGAACTAGGTCTTCCATATTTGTGAACGGCCGTGCTATTTCTATTGCTTGTGCCAGTTCACTACCGATGCCACGCACACTAGAAATACCAAGTCGTACTGCGAACCCGCCAGTTGACTCGTGACATGGTTCTAAAGTTGCACCGGCTTTTGACACATTCAAATCTGGACTATGCACAACTACGCCGTGCCGACGAGCATCTTGCACAAGCGAGTGTGGTGACCAAAAACCCATCGGCTGAGCGTTTAGTAATGCTGCATAAAACGAGGCGGGCTCGTGATATTTGATCCATGATGAGGCATAAACAAGATACGCAAAAGAGACAGAATGACTTTCAGGAAACCCATAGTTTGCAAACGCCTGCATCTTTTCAAAAATCTCATCAGCTACTGAGCCGATGACTCCGCGTTGCGACATGCCGTCGTAAAGACGCTGACGAAGTTTTTGCATCCGCATGTGCGAACGTTTTGACCCCATTGCTTGACGCAATTCATCGGCTTGTGTTGCAGTAAACCCTGCAACATCAATTGCCATTTGCATTAACTGTTCTTGAAACAATGGCACACCCAAGGTTTTACCCAAACTATTTTCTAATAATGGATGTAAATATGTAACTGGTTCTTCACCATTGCGACGACGAATATATGGATGCACCGAGCCACCCTGAATTGGTCCTGGGCGAATTAGCGCAACTTCAACAACCAGATCATAAAATCTTCGTGGTTTGAGTCTTGGCAATGTTGCCATTTGCGCACGTGACTCGATTTGAAACACCCCAACTGTGTCGGCACGACACAACATTGCATAAACATCATCATCTTGCGGGATTGTTGCTAGATCAATTTTTTTACCACGAAACTCGGCGATTAAATCAACGGCATTATGTAATGCCGAGAGCATGCCAAGACCAAGTAGATCGAACTTAACCAAACCGATCGCCGCACAATCGTCTTTATCCCATTGCAACACACTGCGATCTTTTATTCGTGCCCACTCGACCGGGCAAACTTCACTGATTGGTCGATCACAAATCACCATGCCCCCTGAATGCACACCCAAATGTCGCGGGGCATCTAAAACTTGCCGCGCGAGTTCTATTACTTGTGCAGGAATCTCGTGACCGGTATTAATTTCGCCAGTTTTAGAATCGCTTGCCAACGAACCAAACACGCCGACTTGCTTGCTCCATGCGTCTTGCTGCCCGGGCGCAAAGCCCAGCGCCCTAGCCATATCGCGAATCGCCGAACGTGAACGATATGTGATCACATTTGCGACTTGTGCGGCATGATGTCGGTCATAGCGGTTAAAAACATATTGAATAACTTCTTCACGTCGACCACTTTCGATATCTATGTCGATATCTGGTGGGCCGTCACGCTCAGTGGATAAAAATCGCTCAAATAATAAACCCAGCGAAACAGCATCGGCTTTAGTGATGTCGAGTGCAAAGCACACGGCACTGTTGGCGGCACTACCCCGACCTTGGCAAAAAATATTTGAACGTTCACAAAACTGCACGATGTCCCAGACAACCAAAAAGTATCCGGCGAAATTAAGTTTTTCAATTATTTCTAGTTCGTGATCAATTGTTCGCCAGGCTTTAGATCTAAGTGAGAGATCTTCGAGTTGTGTTATTGGTCTTGACCCATATCTGCGAGTTGCGCCTTGCTCAGCCAACAATCGCAAATATGAAATTTCGTCTAAACCATTCGGGCAAATAAACGGTGGCAACTTTGGTGCGACAAGCGATAAATCAAATGCCGATGATTTTGCTATTTCTGTTGTGAGTTCAACAACACCTGGGTATCTAGCAAACCTGCGAAGCTGCTCAGCACTGCTACGAATGTACGCACTTGGGGCTGGTGGTAATTGCAGATCTATTTCGTCAAGACTTGCGCGCTGTCGAACCGCTGCAAGTGCGACTGCTAGGCGATGTTCACGTAACGATGCATAAGCAACATCGTTTGTTGCAATGCACTGCACATCATGACGCATTGCAATTTGCACCAGTGCATCGTTTCGAACCGAATCGAGCGGGTCTCCGTGATCCCATAATTCGACCAGCACACGATCGCGACCGAACTCATTAATTAATTGTTGCAACCGCCGCCCGGCAATCTCAGGACCATGTTGCTCGAGTGCTTGAGTAATCAACCCAGTGCTGGCGCCTGTCAAAACCCAACAACTGTCAGCAACAACATCTGCAATCTTCTCAGTTGTAAACACAGGTGCAGATTTTGCCCCGGCTAATTGGCCAAGTGTTATCGCATGAGATAATCGTGCATAACCAGATGGTCCGTCGGCGATAATAACAATGTCTGCTTGAGATGAATTTTTATTTTCTGTGCACAGCAACTCGGCACCAAATAAAGTCGGCAAACCAAGTGCACGCGCCGCTTGGGCAAATCTCACAACACCATAGAGACCGTTGCGATCGGTTAGCGCAAGTGCGCTGAGTTGCATTTTGATTGCAGCCTCAACAAGTTGTTCGGGGTGTGAAGCCCCAAACAAAAACGAAAAGTTCGAACGGCAATGCAGTTCGGCGTAGTCAGACACTCAAATTATGATAGCGAACATATGTTCGCTACTGGGCGAAGATCTTTGCTGAAACCCTATAAATTAATGATTTTATGAGCAGCGAGAATCGCACCCCGTGCGCCATCTTCAGCCGTGTCTAGAACTTGATCCCAAGCAAACCATTTGACTTCTTTGCTTTCACCTTCGGCTGGCGCAAAAGTTTCATTAGATGCGATCAATAAATATCGCACATCTAGATGAGTGTGACCGCGGGGGCCAGGGTGAACATCTAGATGAATGAATCTGGGCAGGCCTAAAAAATGTTGCAACTGCAAACCGGTTTCTTCACGCGCTTCGCGTAACGCTGCTTGATCAATTGATTCTCCAGCATCAATGTGACCACCTGGCTGCAACCACATATTCAGGCGTTTATGCAAATGCAACACCACCCCAGGCACACCAGTAACAATCGCCGAAGCAGTGACATGAGTTGTGTCGCTGTGTTCATCAAATGGTGCACGCAACAACGGTGCAAGTTCGCAAAAAACTTTGATCGACTCTCGTTCGCGATCGTCAATTGGTTCGTGAGTTGCTAAATCTGCACAAAACTTTATTACAAATTCAACGCCAGCATCAGAAATCATCAAGTGCACAATATCGTGCCCTTCGACTAGCCGTAGATTGCGGCAACTGTCCACTCACTGTGTTCAAGTATCGCCAGCATCGCTGAAATCTGCGGTGTATCTTCGACTGTAATTTTTTCACAAACTAGTTGCAGCCGAACTAATCGTCGACCACGAGCGGTGTCCCACCAACGCTCTTCAACTGGCCATGGGCCAGCCCATGAAATAACTTTGTAACTCGTTGCGCCGATAATTACGACAACTGGCGAAGCACTCAACTCGTGGCGTGCACTGACACTTAGCAACTTTCCATGTTGGTCATTTATTTGCACCTGAACTGGCTCATTGTAAACAACACTCGGCGAAGGAGTCGGAAGTGCGCCGCGCCATTTTGCCACCGTCAATTGTTTATCGCTGTTGGCACTATCAATAGTTTGAACATGTGTTGCTGAAACAAGTTCATAACTATCTAAAAGATCGCGGCCACCTTGCCACTTGGCAATCTGCACAGCCGACGAACCCAACAATTCGCTTAACCGACCAATTGCCTGTGTCGCTGTTTCGTCAGTTTGCGTAGTGCCACCCCACAATTTAAGTTGACGCGCCGTGTCGGCACGTACTTCGTCGGCTATTAACTGCACACGGGCTAGACCGGCAGCAACTGGCCAAGCCTCAAGTTGCCATTTTGCGCTTTCAACAATTGCACTCGCTGTTAAGCCTTGTGGTCGATACCACAATCGCTCAGAACGTTTGCCGTCTTCTGATTCGAATGCGATGATGATTCGCACACAAACAGTGCCATGAATTGAAAAATACTCAGTGAATGCGCTGGCCATTCGCTGCACACTGTTAACTACAACTTGTTGATCACAAACTGGCTCGTCAAATTTTTCAACACAAAGATGTTCTGGTGGTGGCGCAACAACAACAAGTTGGTGTTGCTCATCACCACGAGAAAGCCGATGCAATTCAACACCTAACTCACCAAACCGACCCGCCAACACCGACTCGCCAAGTGCACAAACATCGTGCAGCGTGTTTAACCCGAGTCGCTCAAGCAACGAAATTGTTTCACGATTGATGTTTGCAAATTCGCTGAGAACTCGCACAGACTGCGGTGCAAGCCAGTCACTGGTTTTGTCTGGCTCAACAAGATACGGCGCAAATAAACCTGACCTGTTGCTCGCCACAGCGCTGGCATGAGCAGCAATATTTGCAGCCAAACGGCTGTCAGCAACACCAACACCAACTAGCGAATTAGCGGCAATCGAAGTTTTTAGTGCATCAATTATTTTTAAAGCCATTGGCTCATCGCCACCCATATATCTAGATGGACCGCGTACAGCAAACACAATTAAGCCTGGCTCACTGACTTCGATTAGTGGTACAAGTTCGTTAACTGTGCGTATGACTGTGTCAAAAGCACTGCGGTCACGATTTGGTTCGTGCGCAACAATTTCTATATCTGGACACAATGCCTGAGCATGCCGACGGCGCATGCCAACTTGCACGCCGTACTGCATCGCAGCAGGCGTGCGAGATATAACTCGTTGCCCGTGCACAACGGCGCACGGACTATTTGAGCTTTTCGCTGCAACAACTGCTGACCAGTCAAGACATTGCAAAACTGCTAATCGCTTAGATGCAAGCACGGATTAACTAACTAATTAGAACCGACGAGTGACTAAATGTTCGCGCTGGCGTGCAACTCGACGCCCGCTAACTCGAATGCTCACATCACGATGCTGCAAATAACCAGAACCGTTGTCAATGCCACTCCAACTTTTGGTTTTGGTATCTAAAATAACATCAGCAACAAATGGATCTGGCTCGCGTTCAGAAGAGAATCTAGAAGTCGACCGTGAGAGCGCCATATTGTCAACAATGATCATCACCGCGCGACGAGATTGCAATCTTGTCTGCACTCGCCTGGCGTCGTTGGCTGACAATCGAGCCGGAACTGCCACGACCAACAAATCAAAACCGTCAATCACAGCAGAAACAGTGACCGACCATTCGCGTGATGTGTTCGGCGGTTGCACTAACACCATTCGCTCTAGAGAGACACCGTGCTCGACTGCAGCAAGCACACCAAGATGTGCAACGCCAACGACACCAAGCCACGAACCTTGTTGCGTCGCACGTGAACAAAGTGAAAGCGCTAGTGACAACCCGGCATCACCGCTGCAACGGATGATGCGCCCACGCACCAAACCCGAATCAGGCAATAACTTGCACACATCATCTGCGACAACTAAGCGTTCTGGTGCCAATAACTGCATACCTGCACTGTAGCGAACATATGTTCGCAGTAACTAGGTGGAGTTGCTAGCTTTACTACTCAATAAATCCAAGGAGGCAAAAAAATCTCGTGGGTTTGCAACCCAATGGTCTGCGCCAAGTTTTTGAGCGTGCTCATTAGATTTAATTGCAGCACCACCAACAAAGCATTTTATATCGCGATGAGCGACTTTACGAATAGCCGAAATTGATTTAGATGTTTCACGTAACGAATCCGACATCGTTGCGATAACACAAACAGCAACTAAGTCTTGAGTATCTTTTACAACTTTGGCAAATTCGATTGCCGGAAGATTCGCACCAAGATTAAACACATTCCAACCTTCAAAACGCAGCAGATCAGCAATAATTGAGATTCCAACTGAATGCTCCTCTCCTTCAGGTGCACCAACAACTATCGTGCCGCGATCAAGTCCACGACGCAAAAATCTTGGACTAATTTGACTAATCAAACGAATAACAATGACGCTTGCACGATGCTCAACATAAACATCTATTTTTTTTCGACGCCATAGGTCGCCAATCTCAACCAGTGCCGGCAATAAAACATCTATATAAATATCGTGAATATCATGACCACTGCGCAATGCCGCTTCAAGAACTTTGAGCGAACCTCGCTCATCGCCTGCAGCTAGTCGCGACACAATTCGTTCGACCCAAGGCGCTGCATCTCGCGCACCATGTCGAGCTTTGCTAGAACTTTTGCTGGGCGACTTGCTGACTTGTTTGGTGTTGCCTGCACGAGCCAACTCAAACTCTTTCAAATCACTTGGCTTAATTTGCCAAGAACGATTGATGCGAGTTGCCGGCAACATCCCCTCGCGCACATAGCGATACACCGTCATGTAATGAACGTTGAGGGCTTCAGCCACTTCGGTTAGTGTCAAATTGGTAGCGACCAAGACTTAAACGGTATAATAATTATCCCCCACCTTTGTTATCCTGCGACAAATTAATTTAAAATACCCTGCGCCTTACTTCGTGCGACTAGCTCGCTGTTTAGTTAGCTAGCGCCTTACTTCGTGCGGCTAGCTAATTTGAGCCTTACTTCGTGCGGCTCTGCTTCGCGCTAATAAATGTGGGGGGATTAGTTTTTCGGCAGCGCTGAGTTCTGGCGCTGAACTGTCAGTATTTGTCGCTTCTACAACTGCAGGCGCAACTCGGGCCAACAACTCTTCAACACTCGGCGGTTTCATTCCTGGTTTCCAATATTGATGCAAGTCAGTAACTATTTGCGCTAAGTCGCTATCTCGCGAACCAGCAACAAGATCAACCGTCACAATATTGGCAAATAAATGCACACCAGTTACGGCGCCACTTGCAAAAAGTCTTCGCGCCAATTCGGCGGCTGGACGCGGACCAATTGCCTGCGCCGCACTCGCAAATCTTTCGTGACCCTGCCCAGTAAGAGTTCGATTTAATTCAAAACGAATGCGACCTGGCACTCCAGCAACGGTTTGCTTGACATCTACTGGCTGACCCATCTCAGGCAGGCTAGTCAAAACTCATGGATACTGCACGCTTTTACGAGCATTCTTACGCTTTCGCATGAATGCTTGCGTGCAAGTACGGTTATGAGCCATGGCTACAACTTCTGAGCGAACAATCGAACAATTTACTGCTGATGCACACATATTTCTTGCTGCTAATGCCGAACCCCGTGAGTCACAAAAAGCTTTCGTCTGGGGAGAAGGCTCAGACAACGTCTCGATGTTCGAAGAACGCAGCAAACAATCCGAAGACGAACTTGTCAGTCGTGCCAAAAAATGGCGTCAGCAAAAGTTCGACGCTGGTTTCGGTTGGATCACTGGTCCAACTCAATACGGTGGCGCTGGCTTAACTAACGAGTTCGAAAAGGCATACAACAAAGCCGAGTCACAATACAAAATCCCAAACCAATCAATCTTTCAAATTGGATTAGGAATGGTTGCGCCAACAATTCTGGCGCACGCCAGCGATGAAGCACGTGAAAAGTTTCTGCGTGCAATGTGGCGCGCCGATATTGTTGCTTGCCAATTATTCTCCGAGCCAGGCGCGGGTAGCGATCTTGCATCTTTGCAAACCAAAGCAGAACGGGACGGCGACGAATGGGTTATTACTGGTCAAAAAGTTTGGACATCGGGTGCGCAATTTAGTGATATCGGTGAAATTATCTGTCGTACTGATCCAGGTTTGCCAAAACATAAAGGTTTGACTGGCTTCATCGTTGATATGCACGCACCAGGTATCGAGATTCGTCCGCTTCGTCAGATGACAGGTGGTGCAAGTTTTAATGAAGTGTTCTATAACGAAGTTCGAGTGCCAGATAGTTATCGACTCGGTGACGTAAACAATGGTTGGGGTGTGGCGTTAACAACTTTGATGAACGAGCGTGCCGCAATCGGCACTGCTGGTGGTGGTGAAACTTCTGCTTTCACGAGAATTCAAGCCATGGTCGAGCACTTCGGATTATCCAAAGATCTAATCGTGCGTGAAAAAATGGCGGATTTATTTATCCGTACAAAAGTTGCTGGCTACAACAATCAACGCGCGCTTGACAAAATTCGTGCCGGACAAACACCTGGTCCCGAAATGTCAATTGCGAAAATGGCTTTGGTCGATAATCAAAAAAGGTTGAACGATTTACTCGCACTTGTGCTCGGCAGCAAGTTGCAAGCCGACACCGGTGAGTGGGGAACATACTCATGGAGTCAGTTATTGCTCGGTGCTCCTGGCATGCGCATTGCCGGCGGCTCAGATGAAGTGATGCGAAATATTGTTGGCGAACGCGTGCTTGGTTTGCCAAAAGACACGGGCATTGATTCAAAATCTGCTTTTCGCGACCTTAAAGTCGGCACACAAAAAATTTAG
>ERZ889217.602-NODE-602-length-21103-cov-17.567370_pt1 | contig 21103 bp, 25 predicted proteins | sample MGYA00521098_ERZ889217 | MGnify/ENA primary metagenome ERZ889217 (study PRJEB32303, sample SAMEA104408613) | aquatic metagenome | biome: Brackish water; feature: Pelagic; material: water | place: Baltic Sea | collected 2014-06-10T22:04:00 | depth 2,362 m ... | reverse complement strand
GCTGCTGGATTGTGGTGGTCATGAGAACGGGGAAGGTGTGCTCCGAATGGAGCGGGATAAATGACCGGAATCCGGTGAAACAAATTTAGGGCCCCTAGCCGCTCAACCGTTGGTGCACCCCGCCTAAAGACCATCAGCAGAAAACATGACACTGATTAGCCGGCCTAATCAAAGCTGTTGCTGCAGTGCTTTTGGCCCCATTGCCAAGCCCTGCCTTGGGGAGGTCATGGCCCCATCACCTCGAACGGTTGGGATCGATTGCGGGCTCCTTGGGTGCCCCTAGAGGTCACAAGCAGCCGGATCGAGGGGCCCTGCCGATGACGGTGGATCACTGCATCGTTGCTATGGCAATAGCAAGCTCAGGGTTATAAGGCCTTGATTCAAGTCATCCCGCAATAAATATAGATAACTCAACTGACCCATAATTTAATTAACTTGCGCCGGCGACAAAGGCGCCATCACCGATCAAAAATAATTCGATTTGCAAGTCAATAGTGTATCAAGCTAGGCCCCAGTTCAACGCAAAAAATAGGCTAAAAAAGGGTGATCACGGAACAACTCGGCAGGGGCGTACCCGCTTCAATGCCGGGGAGATCGATCAAGGGGTTGTCCTGGCTCGCGGTGCCGGTGATGGCGAGGAAGCTGCCTGCCTGGCGGAACGTCCATTAAAAAAACCCAGGCATCACCAGGGGGTTGGGCTCGGATCGCTAGCTGATGCTGGGAATCAGAAGCAAAAGGGGGGGTATTGGCTGTGGCAGGCCCCATAACGAACGACAAGGGCGCCGAGACCAAATGGAGGGGCGATGCAGGAGCCTGGGATCGCCCCAGCAGGAATGGCGATGACAAGCCCATGGCCGCCCGTTCTTGATGGAGCTCAGTCGTCGTAGACGCGGCAGTTGATATCCGATGGGTTGAGGTCACAAAAGACTTCGAAGGGAGATGGCGCGTTGGCTTCCTCAGGGTGGCGCACCTGGAAGTCCTCTAGTTCCTTGATCTGCTGCACGATCTTGGTGGCGATCGCTTTCTCCCCTTTCGCTTGGGCCTCGGTGAGGGCGGAGCGATAGTTCGTTAGCTGGTCTCCGATGCTAGCCATTGCACACAGCCCTAGGGGGGCCCGAATTGGCCCAGCGAATGTAACCCTTCCGGATCCCAGGACAGCTTCATCGCTGGGCAGCGGTTGCCATTGCATGAGTCTTTATGCTTATCAAGGCCCATCCCTGCAGACTCGATTGATCCGCCAAGGTGGCATGGTGGACAGGCCCCACTGGATAGATTCCATGGCCGATGCTCCCTATCTAGTTGCCCTAGCACTGGTGGAGTTTGCTGGCAAACGGGCCCTACCCCTCTCCGGTAAATCCCAATCCGTTGCTGCTGCCGATGCCGCCGATCCCGGAGAGGACGGCCGTATTTTGGCCCTGGAACTGCTGCTGCGCCTGTGGCAGCGCAGCGACGATGGCCCCCTACAACGGGCCGCTGGGGAGGCCAGCCTGCTGCTGGTGGAACTTCCGGTGGAGTTAATGAGCGAACAGCTGCCACTGCTAAAGGCGAACTGGATTTCGGGTGGGGACACAGCGGCTTTGCTAACAAGCCTGGAAGGCCTAGCGATCAGGGCCTGGCGCATCAAGATCGCCAAGTATGAGCCGGTTAGCTTTCTCGCCTGGCCCTAACAACCCGAAGCTGGGTCCCCATTTGGGGACAAATGATCCATGGCTCCAGTGCAAAGGCCTGGGTGTGCAAAAGAGATCCAACTATCAATTAATATGGCCTGATGCCCCTTTGGGCAAAATCCCTGGGCGCTCCATTCATTGCTGCCGCCCATCGGCCAGCCAGCCTAATTATGTCGGGGGTCTTAGACCCTACCCGACAAAATAACAACCGCCAGCAACAAGGCCACCAGGGCAAGCTCGCTCAAGACCATCTCCATCAGTCTGAACCAATCTTTGGACACGTCCTTACCGTCTGGCCATAGACAAGGGCAGGGCCGCCGCCAGCGTGGCTACCAATGGGTCGTTTAACGCTCCAGGCCGGCCCCCTATTTCATTTGCTGCCAGGCAAACCTAACAGGTCCCACGAGGCACTTCGAAAAAACTTAACAGGACTATTGACTTCACCAAATCAACTAATCCATTGCGAGCTGTCAGATCAAGACCTCAATGAGCCGGCGTGATTCCCGACCTGACTGCTGTAGGCCTTGCTCCGTAAAATTGATGAGGTGCAGTGTAAATCTGCACGGCCAAACCTTTCTTGACAAGGACCATCATTAGGGATTTTTACCTACCAATAGAAAGTACGCCCTATCGGATTACCAAAGGGGAGAACCAACGCCGAAGCAGTTGTCGACTGACACTAGCGTTGAGCGGCACAAGCTCACCCTAGAAAAGCAGCTGCACAGAGCAAATGGCTCCCACCAGCCCGCCACGGGCGAATGGGCTGGGGCTGACTCCAAGACGAACTCAGCCATTTTGACAGCGGGCGGATCTGTAGCGATCCGCCGGATAGGGAGGATCGCCGAGCTCCAACCCCGCCCAGTGGGCGAAAACCTGGCCGTGCTGGCCTCGAATCAAGCTCTTTTCAACATCGCCGACCTACTGGATAACCCCCTAAGATGGGAGTATCCACGACCTCCAGCGGCCACTCCTGAGCCCTGAAATCTCCAACCCACACTTTTTTAAAGTCTGGGTTAATGATGGGTCCTGGCTTATTTGACATTTCTACAACAGGTCAATGACCTGATCATGCCGATTGCACCGCATCTAGCTGCAGTGCAATCGGCTGCTGTCGTCTACTGCGAGGGAAACTTCGCCGGACTCGACGGCAAAACGGCCCACGGCCTCGTTCGCTTCTGTGAAGCCTTTAAAATTAGGGCAATAATTGATAGCCAATCGGCTGGATTCGATGCAGGCCTGCTATTGGATGGTATCAGCAACGGCATTCCGGTCGTGGCCGATCTCGGCAAAGCCCTTGCCTTACCAGGCCCCCGCCCTACGACCTTCATCTATGGCATGGCCCCTGCAAATGGCCTGTATGGCAAAGACGATCGCCGGGTTCTAATGCAGGCCATGGCAGCTGGCCTAAATCTCGTCAGCGGCATGCGCGAATTCCTCAATGACGACTGTGAATTTGCCCTGGCAGCCGTGCGTCATGGCGTCTCAATCCGGGATGTACGCCGTCCCCCCGAGTTGAAGGATCTGCGCCTGTTCAATGGCTCGATCGCTACAGCTCGCTGCATCCGAATCGCCGTGCTTGGTACCGATGGGGCCATCGGTAAGCGCACCACGGCAACGCTTCTGGTTCAGGCCCTAAACGCCAGTGGCATTCATGCTGTTTTAGTGAGCACGGGCCAAACCGGTCTGATTCAAGGGGGGCGCTATGGCATTCCCCTCGATGCGATCCCCTCGCAATTTTGTTCCGGGGAGGTGGAGGCCGCGGTGGTCGAGGCCTACTGCACGGAAAAACCCGCAGTGATCGTGATTGAGGGCCAAGGGGCCCTCAGCCATCCGGCCTACCTCTCATCGAGCTTCATCCTGCGGGGCAGCCAGCCCCAGGCGGTGGTGCTGCAGCACGCCCCGGCCCGGCGGCAGCTCAGCGATTTTCCCTTTCTGCCAATGCCTACTCCTGCCAGCGAAATTCGCCTGATCGAATCCTTCGCGCCAACACGGGTCATCGGCCTAACCCTTAATCACGAGGGCATGAATGACGCCCAGATCAGTGCAGCAATCGCCCTCTATGCCGCCGAACTTGCCATTCCCGTCACCGATGCGGTGAGCCGTGCGCCCTCTGCCCTAGTGGCCATGGTGCTGCGGGCGTTCCCCGAGTTGGCCGGTTCAACTGACGGACAGGTTTGAGCGCACCGCGGCTGGAGATTCATCTCGAGCATCTGCAGCACAACGCCACCACCTTGGTTAACCGGCTGGGCCGCCAGGGAATCCAGGTGAGTGGGGTTAGTAAGGCCACCCTGGGCATGCCGGAAATTGTGCGCACCTGGGTGGCGGCAGGGGTGCAGTCCATCGGTGAATCACGCATCGAATCAATCGAGGCGCTGGGCCGCTGTGAGCTCGGCGTGCCCCTGCTACTCATTCGCTCTCCGATGCTTAGCCAGGTGGATCGGGTCGTGGCCCATGCGGCGATCAGCTGCAACAGCGAGGCGGTGGTGCTGCGGGCCCTGGCGGCAGCAGCGCATTGCCAAGGGGTGCGCCACGGGGTACTGCTCATGGTGGAGCTAGGGGATCTGCGCGAGGGCATTCTCGCGGCAGACCTCGAGGCGATGGTGTTGCTGACCCTGGCCCTGCCAAGCCTGCGATTGGTTGGAATCGGCACCAATCTGGGCTGTCAGAACGGCGTCGCCCCAGACCAATCGAACATGAGCGAGCTATCCCGCCTAATGGACGCCCTAGAAGGACGTTTTGGCATCAGGCTCGATTGGTGCTCCGGAGGCAATTCGGCCAATCTTCCCTGGCTGGCTAGTGGAGGGGATCCTGGCCGCATCAACCACCTGCGCCTTGGCGAGGCCCTCCTGCTAGGCCGTGAGCCCCTCACCGGCACGGCGATTCCAGGGCTCCACACCGATGCGATCACCCTGGTGGCAGAGGTGATCGAGTGCAAGCACAAGCCAACCCGGGCCTGGGGAACGCGTCACCGCACCAGTTTCGCCAAGGAACCAGCTTCTTCCCAAGAGCAACCAGAGCAGCCGATGGCCCTGCGGGCGCTGCTTGCCCTAGGCGAACAGGATGCCGATCCGGCCGGCCTGAGTTCCCCCGGGATCAGCATCGAGGGAGCCTCCAGCGACCATCTGGTGGTGGGCGGGGCGGTGTCGGCCTTGTCGGTGGGCGATGAACAGCGCTTTGAGGTCAGCTACAGCTGCTTGCTGCGGGCGATGACCTCTCCGTTTGTGAGTCGGTATTTCATTGAGGCGCTGGATCGCTCTGACTGTTGATGCGGGCAGCCTTGGGGGCCCAGCAGCGGCGTACCCGGTTCAATGCCGGGCAGATCCACTAGGCGTTTGGCTCGCATCACTGGCTGTTGCTGGGAATCAGAAGCAAAAGGGCAGGAATTGGGTGCGACAGGCCACATAACCATCGGCCAAGGCGCCGAGGCCAATTTGGTGGGCGATGCCGGAGCCGGTGATCGCCTCTGTGGCCATGCCGATCACAATGCCGAGCATGGCGGCCCGTCCGTTGAAGAGTTCGGCGCGCTTGAGCTGCTCCATGAGGATCAGCTGTTCCTGGTTGTGCTCAAGAAACGGGTTGGTGGCGGATGGGTTGGTCATCGTGAAGGGGAATTCAATTGGTGAGTGTTGGAAAAAGCGGGTGCCCTAGGGGCAATCAAGACAGGCCGATTTGGGCCAAAATGCCTTGGCCTGTGAGCAGCTCGGTGCCAAGGCCGATGACGAAACCGAGCATGGCTAGGCGACCGTTCCAGGTTTCAGCGAAACCAACAAAACCGAAGCGGGGGGACGGAGCAGCCATAACTGTTTCGATTTGTTACGCAACTGTAACAGGATGTAAAGCCTCTGTCGAGGCCGTGATCGCCTGCAGTTCATGGGCAGCGGACCCTCGCGTGGAATGACCGCACCCTGGTTCCGCCCAATCCGTTGGTCATGGGCCAGCCGCCAACGCGGCAGGGTCCCAAGGGGGGCAACGGCTGGATCACAATCAGGTCCATGGATCTCCACGCCGACCTCAAGCAGCGCGTTGCGCTCCACAGCACTGACCTGGCATGGACCCCTTCGCCGATGGTGGGGGTGGAGCGGCGGATGCTGGATCGCCGCGGCGCTGAGCTGGCCCGGGCCAGCTCAATCGTGCGATATGCCCCGGGGAGTCGCTTCGAGCGGCACAGCCATGGCGGCGGCGAGGAAATCCTGGTATTGGAAGGCACCTTCTCAGACGAGCAGGGCGACTATCCGACCGGCAGCTACCTGCGCAATCCGGTGGGCACAAGCCACGCCCCCTTCAGCGAGAACGGCTGCACGATCCTGGTGAAGTTGCAGCAGATGCACCCGGCCGACCAGCAACACCTGGCGATCGACACCTCCAACGGCTCCTGGCTGCCCGGTCTGGTGGGCGGGCTGGAGGTGATGCCGCTGCATGCCTTCGGCTCCGAGCACGTGGCCTTGGTGCGTTGGGCGCCAGGCACCGTGTTTCAGCCCCACGGCCACCCGGGCGGCGAGGAAATCCTGGTGCTCGATGGAGTCTTTCAAGATGAGCACGGCACCTATCCGGCCGGAAGCTGGCTACGCAATCCGCCCGGCAGTATTCACCGCCCCTGGAGTGAGCCCGGCTGCACGATCTGGGTTAAGACAGGCCACCTGCCGGCGAGCCAGGGCCCCGATGGGGCAGAAGCCTGAGGGGGCGTGGTTAGGGAGTGGGTTGCACGTAAGCGTGGCTCAACCACTCCCTGACCGCCCAGGCGCCCTGGCCTCCCCGATCAGGTGGCAGGCGATCCGGCGCTGGTGGGGGATCGCCCGGTGTTCCCACAGGTAAATGCCTTGCCACACACCCACCAGCAGGCGGCCGTGCTCGACGCTCAAGCTCAAGGTCTGGCTGGTCAGGGCCGTGCGGATGTGGGCGGGCATGTCGTCATCGCCCTCGTCGTCATGGGCATAGCGAACCCGGTGGCCCAGGCCATTGGCGGGGCCATAGCCGTCCTGGGGAACCAGCGCATCCATCCAGGTGGCCAGGTCATCCAGCACCCGCGGATCCGCGTTTTCGTTGATCGTCAGGCTGGCGCTGGTGTGCAGACAGCTCAGGTGCAGCACGCCCAGGTTGATGTCCGTTGCGGCAATCCACTGGTTGAGCTGGCTATTGAGCCGGGTAAAACCCTGGCCTTGGGTGCGGATCTCCAGGTGATGCAGGGCCTGTTGCATGGGCGCAGGGTGGGCTAGGGCAAGTTCTAGCAGCAGGTCTTCGGCAGCCCTAGAGCTAGCCAGCCCAGCAAATTCCAGCTTCGGACTATTGATCAGAATCGCGTGGTTGTATGGCAAGCAAAGTGGATCCAAAGACGGTCTTAATAGGGGCTCACCAGCACCAAACCATGGGGCACTCTCAATTCACTTTGAGCCATGCTTCATCCCCTAGATGACCCATCTCCACCACCTAAATCAACTCAAAGTAGGCGCCTATTCATGGACCAACTGGTGCCAATCAGGCCCTCCAATGGCAGGGCTTCCACACCGCTTCTGCCCCCTAGGACCCTGATCGAAGCCAGGCGCAACGCCAGGCTCCAAACCGCTTCCTCAAGAAGTAATCAACCAACCCCACCACCTTGCCCAGTTCTGCGCCTCGCTTAGCCCAGATGCCTTGGTGGGCTTAAAGCTGTGGTCCCCGCTGGTAATACAGCCAACCTGCACCTGGAGCGAAAGGGCATAGCGTTCCAGCTCCTCCCGTTTGGCAAGCGGGGCCTGAGTGTGTTTCAAGTCGTTGATGGAAGTGCAATTTGAAAGACAGGAGTTGCCAGCGCAATCCATCAAGCCCCCAAGTCAAGGGGCCCTTCCTCAATCCGGTAGTACTGCCGATCATCGGAGCAACAAAGATCGGCGTAGTAACGCTCCAGCACGGCATGGGCCTCGTCGTAACTGACGAAGGCCTGGCTGGTGATGGCATCGCTGCTGCCATCGTCCCGCAGGATCCGAAAACTAGGCACCAGGGGTAGGGCTTGATTGCCAGCAGGCTATGGCGACCCCGGCTGAGGTTGGGATCTCTAGCCTGCGGCGACGCCCAGGCGTATCCAAGCCATCGGCCCAAGGAGTGATCGATGACGAGCCAGCCAGCCCTTCCCCCCTGGAGACCCCTACTGCGGGCTGCCCGGGAACGGGAGGGACGCCAGCCCCAGGCCCGCTGGCTGCAGCTGGCCACCGTGGCGGCGGACGGCACGCCTCGGATTCGCACCCTGGTGTTCCGCGGTTGGGCCGGGGCGGCGGTGCTTGATTTACTCACCGATGGCCGCAGCGCCAAGGTGGGCGAATTGAGCCAGCAACCTGCGGTGGAATTGGGTTGGCTGCTGCCCAAGGCCCGCTGCCAATTCCGCCTGCGGGGATCGCTCCAAACCCTGCCAGCCGCAGAGGTCAGCAGGGAGAGCCAGCGCCATTGGCAGGCCCTCTCCCCATCCGGCCGGGCCCTCTGGGGCTGGCCCCAACCGGGCGACCCGCTCCAGGCCGGGGCGCCGTTCCCCACGGAACTCACGGATGATCTACCCATCCCGGAACATTTCCAGCTGCTACGGATTGGCCTGACGCAGGTCGAGCTGTTGGAGCTCAGGGATCACCCCCACCGGCGCCGTCGCTGGTGCCAGGGGGATGGCTGGCTCGAGCATGACCTCAATCCCTGATTCCCCTACTCCTGCGCTGATTCCATGCCCCATCACGCCGAACGCCCCACCAAGATCTGTGCCGTTTGCGGCCGGCCCTTTCAGTGGCGCAAAAAATGGAAAGCGGTTTGGGATCAGGTTCGCTACTGCTCGGATCGCTGCCGCAATAATCGCCAGGGCCAGGAGTCCAAAGACCATCCATGAGCGCTGACATCCCCGGCTCCACCCCCAATCCACACCCCCATCTGCCGATGTCCCCCGAGACCAGGCCCGACCGTCTGCAATCTGTGGGCCGTTTTGGCCTCCGGGCCCTACGCATCGCCGCTAGCACGCTCTCGATCGTGGAACTTCTACGGAGCGATTGGACCGGTGGCATCGCCTCTGGCCTGGCCTGGCTTCTGTTCCTGCAGGTGGAGCGGACCATTAATCGCCCTAGCCATGGACCCACTGGGACGTAAGTCAGAAGCTGGCGTCCTGGCGGGATGGATCAACCAAGCTGCTGAAGGGACCTCAGGAGCTAGCTAGGAAAAGGCAGCTAGCGCAGCGATTCACAGGCCACCCCATCGCCATTGCGATCGAGGTAGCTGTGGCCCTGGCGCAGCAACACCTGGGCCCGGGCAAAGGAGCCGATCTGCTTGCAGGTGTACAGCTGGCCGCCTGGCTGGTACGCCTGAGCGAACGCGGTGGGCGCAATTAGGTGCCCGGCGGCTGGGGCTGTCCCCGGGCGCCGCTGGTCCCCACCACCATGCCTGAAGTCCCAAGGGCGCGTAATTCCCCCAGGCACTGCCCACACCCCCAGCCGCTGGGCCTGGGCGTGGCGCTCCGCCAACAGGTAGGCACCCCGATTGCAACGGCCCAAATACTGCCTATAGACAAACGCCTGGCCGCTCTGGACCATCGCCAGGTTGATCGAGCCCTTAGCGAACACCTCAGCCACGCTGCGGCTATAGCGATCCACCGCCAGAACCCTCAGCTTCACCGTGGAGCCCATGGGCAGCAGGGCCTTCAACTGGTTACGGCTGGCCAAGCCATAGGGGCTTTGGGCCGTCTCGGGCGCATCGATGCAGGCCAGCCGCAGCTTGAGCCTCTGGCCCCGCTCCAGCACGCTGATCGTGTCGCCATCGCCAATCGAGAGCACCGTCGCAGCTACGGCCGCCTGGCAGAAGGGGCCAAGGCCTGCCAGGAAGGGACCCAGCAGCAAGGCAAGCGTTTGGGCGGCCTTGCGCAGCATGGAAATGGAGGCTGATAAAACCATCTTCCAGCAATGGCACCCGAATTCATCAGGGCTTGTATTGCCATCGGCCGAAGAACGTCCGCCCAGGCGAGCTAGTTGCGATCTGGGCCGAAAGCCCCTGGCCCGAACTGGCCGGCCCCATCCAAATGCTCCAGCCCAAGGGGTTCTGGGTTAGCTGGCGGCAGTGAATTCCATGGGATCAGGCCTTCCAAACGGCCCCTTCTGGCACAACTGGCGCCTGCTTCAGGTCAGCTGGCTCTTTGTAGGCCACCCGCCACAGGGGCAGGGTGCAGGGCACAAACTCCATGGCCTCTACCAAAACGTGGTCGGGCATAGGCGAAGGCGAGGCCACAAAACCGGGCCGCCAGCTGGCGGTTCCCTTAAACCACACCCAGCACTTTTCCTTCATCGGCCCACTTCACAACAACCCAGTTCTAAGTGAATGGGGCTGGCCGGCTGGATCGCTTCACCCACCCCCTAGGCAGTAGGCAGAAAGGACCTAGAAATAATCATAACGGCTGCCCTACGCAAGCCAAATGGTTTAAATTGCTAGGCTCTTCTTGGAGTATGGATGACACCACAGAATCCACCAAAGGGCTAGACACGCTTGCATTTAACGGTGGCCTGGCCCTATCCATTGATGACATCAGCCTGGGCGGGGAGTGTCGCTAAGGCATCACAACAGCAATCGAAAGGTGAGGTGAATGCGCTCAAAGGCTTGCCGACTCCAGCACTGGCCTGGCAATCGATCCGCTGGTCAGAGAAGTGATTCCGCCCGAGCAAGCCCCCAGTGCCACCAATCGGGCCTTAGCCCTCGATGGAATCGCCATAACCAATCGCCAATTAACCCAGAAGAATTTCAGCGGTGCCCCTGGGGGTTTGCATGCACCATGGGCCATCGTTGCCAATACCAAGCAAACCCACTTTGCCTTCGCAGCTGCCAACGTCGTTGGCTTGGTGATCGCCCTGGCCTAAAGCCATATATCCAGGCAAACCCAGGCCCATAGCCAGCGGGTGCCATCTGCCATACCCCCTAATTACACTCCCAAAAGGCAATCCTTGGTACAGCAATCCCAAGTGCCAGGACCCAAATGGAAGTTACTTACCGCAGGTCAACGACCCTGGTTTTGGCCGAGGATCAGCGACCACTGAGGGCTGGTTCCGGCTTGGAGCTCGCTGCATCAGGTGAACCTGGGGCCGATGCAATGGCCTGGGCAGCAGCAGCGCGGTTGCGATCGCCCCTCACCTTGATGCCGCCGGTGATCGAACGCACCGCCAACATGGCGTTGGCTTCCTCATCACTGCGCACGGCGCTATCGACCGGCTTGTAGCTGGCGGGGGCCAGGGCGTTGCCGCGTAGCACCGATCCAAGGGTCAAGAAGGTGAGCTTGAGCTGCTGCCAGGGATTCATCATCACCACCCGCTTGTAGAGGTAGCTGTCAAAGGTGAGCCGCTGCACATCCTTGTCATCGCACATCTCCACGAAGGCTTCGCGGGCCGCATCATTGCGATAGAAGATGTTTTGCAACAGCTCCAGCACCTTGTAGGTGGCGCCATATTTACGATCCCATTTCTTGATGTAAACCTTGAGATCGGCTTCGGTGGGGATGGCTTGACCCTGCTTGCTAGCCGCCACGATCTGCTCGGCGCACATGCGGCCACTTTTAGCGGCGAAATAGATGCCCTCGCCCGAGCTCTTGGTGACATAACCGGCGGCATCACCCACCAGGGCCATGCGACCCACCACCCGGCGGGGACGGGGATGCTCGGGGATTGGGTGGGCCTCTACCTTGATCACTTCGCCATTGAGAAGGCGCTTTTTAGCCCGTTCCCGGATGCCCTCCTGCAGACCCTTAATCAGGGATTGGTTCTGCTGCATGGTGCCGGTGCCCACAGCTACGTGGTCGTATTTAGGGAACACCCAGGCGTAGAAATCTGGCGACACATCTGTTCCGACATACATTTCGGCCAGGTTTTCATAATACTTCATCTCTTCGGGTGGCAGCTTAATCCGCTCTTGGAAAGCAATCGCCACGTTGTAATCGCCAGCATCCATCGCCTTGGCAACGCGGCTATTGGCCCCATCGGCGCCAATGATCAAATCAACGGCCAATTCCTTGGCAACACCAGTGGCTTCACCGGCGCTGTAATCGGTGTAATGGAGGGTATAGGGGCCTTGGCGCTTGGTGCCGGTATCAATTTTGGTAACCAGGCCGTTCACCAAGTTGGCGCCCAGGCCTGCGGCTCGCTCGCGCAGGTAGGCATCCATCACTTCGCGGCGACACATGCCGATGTATTCGTCCTGATTTTCAAGATTGATGTCCACCTCGCGATTGGAGGGGGAAATCATTTTCATATTGCGTACTTTTCGATCGATAATCGATTCAGGCAGATCAAACTCCTCCACCATGCACAGGGGAATGGCGCCCCCGCAGGGTTTGGCATTGTCGAGTTTTCGCTCGAAGATCCAGGTTTCGATCCCGGCCTTGGCCAGAACTTCTGCAGCACACGAACCGCTTGGGCCGCCGCCCACCACTGCGACACGCAACATTTTGAAACCGGTTTCCCGGAAAGCATCTTGAGTCCGAAGCTAACACCGCTAGCCCGGCTACCGCTGGCTCCTTGGCCTTTCGTCTTACTATTATTCCAGGCTTTTGAGACCCCTCCGGGTTGCCTGCCCAGCTGCTCGCCGTGCGCACCCCCCCCTCCAGCTCCCGTCCCTCCAAACGAGACAGCGTTGGGGCCAAGGGATCTGGCGAAATGGACATCCCGGTGGCCCGCCGCAGCCCGTTGGCCAAGCCGCAGCGCCGCTTCCGTTTGCGCCAGTCCCTACTGACAGCAAGCCTGTTGCTTGCGGGCACGAGTGGGTTGATCTGGCTATTCCGCGATCCGATTCAACGCCAGTTGGCACCACCGCCGGTGCGGGGACTCAATGTGCGCCAGGGCCTTGATGGCCGGCTTTTGGGTCACTTTCCCTATCCCGAGGCCCCTTCTAGGGACCTGGTCGACGCGGCCCCAGGCATTGCCCTGCACCGGGAGGCCGCCGAGGAGTTCCTGGCCATGCAGCGGGCCGCTGCCGCCGATGGGGTGTCCCTGGTGCTGCTGAGTGGCTTCCGGTCGCTTGCGTTGCAAAAACACCTGTTTTTTGATGTGGGATCGGAGCGCAACCAGAGCGCCGAGCAGCGGGCCCGGGTGAGCGCCCCCCCCGGCTTCTCCGAACACAGCACTGGCTACGCCTTGGATATTGGTGATGGCCGCAGCGTCGGCACGAACCTGAGCCAGAGCTTCGAAGGCACCCCGGCCTTTGCTTGGCTGGTACAGAACGCCAACCGCTACCACTTCGGTCTCTCCTTTCCGGCGGGCAACACCCAAGGGGTGAACTACGAGCCCTGGCATTGGCGCTTTGAAGGCTCTGCTGAGGCCTTGACGCTGTTTGAACCGGCCCACCGGCTGGTCCCCTGACCTCACCTCCGCCCCCAGCCCGCCCTGAACTCCACCCTTTTCCCAACCCGATCCCTTGACGCCTGAACTGCTTGCTCCAGCCGGCTGCTGGGAGTCCCTCAGGGCCGCCGTCGCCAATGGTGCTGATGCGGTCTATTTCGGCGTCGAAGTGTTCAACGCCCGGCTACGGGCTGAAAATTTCCAGGCTGCCGACCTGCCCGAGGTGATGGAGTGGCTGCACCGGCGCGGCGTGCGCGGCTTCCTCACCGTGAACGTGCTGCTATTCCCCAGGGAGCTGGAGGCCGCTGGCGATCTGGTGCTGCAGGCCGCCGCCGCCGGCTTTGATGCCCTGATCGTCCAGGACCTCGGCCTGGCCCGACTCGCCCGCCAATTGGCGCCAGATCTGGCCCTGCATGGCTCCACCCAAATGTCGATCACCAGTGCGGCCGGGGTGGCCCAGGCGGCCGAACTGGGCTGCGAGCGGGTGGTTCTGGCCCGGGAATTAACCCTCAAGGACTTCAGCCGCCTGCGTGAGCAACTCGACCAACGCGGCTGTGCCATGCCCCTGGAGGTTTTCGTGCATGGGGCCCTGTGTGTGGCCTATTCGGGCCAATGCCTCACCAGCGAGGCCCTGGGCCAGCGCAGTGCCAACCGGGGCGAGTGCGCCCAGGCATGCCGGCTTCCCTATCAATTAATCGTCGATGGGGTGGAGCGCGACCTAGGCGAGCAGCGCTACCTGCTGTCGCCCCAGGACCTGGCCGCCTGGGAGCTGCTCCCGGATCTCGCGGACGCGGGCATCGCCAGTCTCAAGATCGAAGGGCGCCTCAAGGACGCCAGCTACGTGGCGGCGGTGACCCAGGCCTACCGCCAGGGTCTCGATGCCCTCGCGGCCCCCGGCAGCCAAGCCGACAACCAGCCCCTGGATCCGGACCAGGTGCGGCGGCACCTGGAGCTGAGTTTCTCGCGGGGTCTGGGCACGGGCTGGCTCCAGGGAGTGGATCACCAACGGCTGGTGCACGGCCGCTGGAGCAAAAAGCGTGGACCCTGGGTAGGGCGCTTGGAACGGATCGAAGCCGGCGGTTGGCTGGTGCTGCCCGCAGACCAGCCCCTCAAGGCCGGCGATGGCCTGGTCCTGGAGGGGGCCGGCAGCGATCCCCTGCAAGCGCCCCAGGAGGTGGGCGGCCGGGTGATGGCCCTACAAACCCGGGCCGGCGGCCTGGTGGCCCTGCAGCTGGGCCCGGGTCGGGTCGACCTAGCGGGCCTCAAGCGCGGCAGCCCCTGCTGGCTCACCAGCGATCCCCAGCTGGAGAGCCAGCTGCAAAAACTGGCCCAGGCACCGGCCCCGCAACGGCAGCAGGCCCTGGATCTACGGGTGAGCGGCGCCCTTGGCATGCCGCTGCAACTGGAGGTGGTTGCCCTCGCTGGCACCCCCGGAGGCCCCTGGCGGGTGGCCTCGGCAACACCCCTGGAGGCGGCCAGCGGCGCCGGCCTCGATCGCCAGCGGCTGGAGCAGCAGCTGGGCCGGCTGGGGGGCACCCCCTGGGAGCTCGGGCAACTGGCCATCGACCTAGAAGCGGGCCTGTTTCTTCCCGTAGGCCAACTCAACGCCCTGAGGCGCCAGCTGGTGGAACTCCTGGCGGAGGTCAGCCGGCCAGCCCCCAGGCCCCCTGGAACCGAATCCGAGCGGCACCGGCTGATCGCCCCAGCCCTGGAGGCACTCTTGCCCAGGGCCGGGGCGCCTCAGCCCCAGAACCCTGCCGAAGCCCCTGGCGAACCAGGAGCCGCACCCACCTTGACGGTGCTGGTGCGCAGCCTGGAGCAGCTCGAAGCCCTGCTGGAGCAACCGATCCACCGGGTCGTGGTCGACATCGAACACCCGGCCCAACTGCGCCAGGCCGTGGCGATGGGTCGGGGCCGCTGGCCCGGGGGGCTGTGGCTGGCGGGCCAGCGCATCTGCCGTCCCGATGAACGCTGGAGCCTGGAGCCCCTGCTGCGGGCCCAACCCGATGGCTACCTGGTGCGCAACGCCGACCAGCTCGAGCGCCTCAGCCTGGAGGGCCCCTGCATCGGCGATTTCAGCTTGAATGTGGCCAACCCGCTATCGGCCGGCTGGTTGCTGGAGCGCTGGGGCCTGGAGCGGATTACCGCCAGCTACGACCTGGCCCTCGACCAGCTGCTCGATTTCGTGGCCGGCTGTCCGACTGGCCGGGTTGAACTCACCCTGCACCAGCACATGCCCCTGTTCCACATGGAACATTGCCTGTTTTGTGCCTTCCTATCGGAAGGCCACGACCACAGCGATTGCGGCCGTCCCTGCGAGCAGCACCAGGTGCTGCTGCGCGACCGCAGTGGCACCGAACACCCCCTGCGGGCTGACCTGGGCTGCCGCAACACCCTGTTCAACGGCAAGGCCCAGACCGGGGCCGAGGCCCTCCCAGCGTTGCTGCGGGCCGGGCTACGCCACTACCGGATTGAACTGCTGCAGGACAGCGGCGCCGATGCCAGCCGGCGCGTCGAGCTCTATCGCCAGGCCCTAGCCGGCCAGCGCTCCGGCCGGCAGGTGTGGCAGCAGGAGCAGCTCGACAGTCGCCTCGGGGTCACCCGCGGCAGCCTGAACCGGAGGAGCGGCTAGAGCACTGAGATAGCATGCCTTGATCAGACCAGCAGCCACGGGGTTGTCTGATCGGCCGGCTCCGGCCCTTCCCCAGCGACGCTTCCCGTCGCAGCTCGAGCCTCCAACTCGAGTGTTGCCGTTCCGATCCCAGACCACCGACAACACCCCACCCGGGTTTCGTCAGATTCCATCAAGCCTTACCGAGAGATCCACCATGAGCGGCGAACACAAGGGCGCCCCGATTCGCAACATTGCGATCATTGCCCACGTTGACCACGGCAAAACCACCCTGGTCGATGCCCTGCTAAGCCAGTCCGGCATCTTCCGCGATGGTGAGGCAGTGCCCACCTGCGTGATGGATTCCAATGACCTGGAGCGTGAGCGCGGCATCACGATCCTCTCTAAGAATACGGCAGTTGATTACAACGGCATCCGTATCAATATTGTTGATACCCCTGGCCACTCCGATTTCGGTGGTGAAGTGGAGCGGGTGCTTGGCATGGTGGATGGCTGCCTGCTGATCGTGGATGCCAACGAAGGGCCCATGCCCCAGACCCGTTTCGTGCTCAAGAAGGCCCTGGAAAAGGGTCTGAGGCCGATCGTGTTCATCAACAAGATTGACCGGGCCCGCGTCGACCCCGAACAGGCCGTCGACAAGGTGCTCGACCTGTTCCTGGAACTGGGCGCCGACGACGACCAATGCGACTTCACCTATCTGTTTGGTAGCGGCATGGGCGGTTACGCCAAGCCGACCATGGCGATCGAGAGCGACAACATGAAGCCGCTCTTTGACGCGATCCTGCGCCATGTTCCCGCCCCCATCGGTGATCCGGAGAAGCCCCTGCAGATGCAGGTGACCACCCTCGATTATTCCGATTTCTTGGGCCGGATCATGATCGGCAAAATCCACAACGGTACAATCCGCAACGGCCAAACCGTCGCCCTGATCCGGGATGACGGCAGTATCAAACGGGGCCGTGTCAGCAAATTGCTTGGCTTCAAGGGGCTCGCTCGCATCGAAATCGATGAGGCCCGGGCCGGTGATCTGGTGGCCGTCTCTGGCTTTGATGAGGTGAATATCGGTGAAACGATCGCCTGCCCTGATCACCCCGAAGCCCTGCCCCTGATCAAGGTGGATGAACCCACCTTGCAGATGACCTTTGTCGTCAACGATTCCCCCTTTGCGGGCAAGGAAGGCAAGTTCGTCACCACGCGCCAATTGCGTGATCGCCTGCAGCGGGAACTGCTCACCAACGTGGCCCTGCGGGTTGAGGATACCGATTCCCCTGACCGCTTCTCTGTGAGTGGCCGGGGCGAACTGCACCTGGGCATCCTGATTGAAACGATGCGCCGCGAGGGCTTCGAGTTCCAGGTGTCCCAGCCCCAGGTGATTTTCCGCACGATCGATGGCACCCCCAGCGAGCCGTTCGAAATGCTGGTGATGGATGTGCCCGAAGAATCAGTGGGCGGCTGCATTGAGAAGCTCGGCATCCGCAAGGGCGAGATGCAGAACATGGAAACCACCAGCGATAACCGCACCCTGCTGGAATTCGTGGTGCCCTCCCGGGGCCTGATCGGCTTCCGTGGTGAATTTATTCGCGCCACCCGCGGTGAAGGGATTATGAGCCATTCCTTCCTCGACTATCGCCGCATGCAGGGGGATCTCGAATCCCGTCGCAATGGCGTGCTGATCTCGTTTGAGGAAGGAACAGCCACCTTCTATGCCCTCAAGGGCTCGGAAGATCGCGGCCAGTTCTTCATCACCCCGGGCACCAAGGTCTACAAGGGCATGATCGTGGGCGAGCACAACCGCCCACCCGATCTCGAGCTCAATGTCTGCAAGATGAAGCAGGTCACCAACATCCGCTCGGCTGGCGCTGAGGTGCTCGACACCCTGCAGGCCCCGATGCAGATGACCCTGGAGCGGGCCCTCGAATACATCGGCCCCGACGAGATGCTCGAGGTCACCCCCGAGTCGATTCGCCTGCGCAAGCTGCCCGCCAAAAAGGTTGCCAAGCGCTGATGCCTAAGGGGCCCGTTTCCTGGGCCCTTCAGCTTGATCACAACGCCTGTCCGGACCCCCAGCCCGGTCGGGTGTTGTGTTGTCTGATCGAAGAGGTATTAGGCAAAACCATCCCAGGGAAGGGGCTGCCAGCTCGAGCCTTCTGGGCCTAAGCCCCACCAGCTGCAGGCAGCTTTGCCCAACTCTTGGGACCCGAAAACTTGCCCACGGAAGACTCATCAGCCCAAAAGCGGCCAGGGAACACCCCCCAAGGCGATGGCAACTGGGGGACAAACCCCCAGTTGGGCGAAGCGATTGCCCTCTTCGACCGGGGCGAGTGGTATGCCTGCCATGACCTGATCGAAGACCTCTGGCACCAGTGCCAGGGCCCCGATCGCCAGGCCCTCCAGGGCCTGCTCCAAATCGCCGTAGCCCAGCTTCACCTAGAACGAAATAATCGCCGCGGCGCCACCATTTTGCTGGGCGAAGGTCTGGGCCGGCTCAAGCCCTATGGCAGCGAAGCCCTAGGCCTCAACCTGCCTCCCCTACTGGACGCCGTCAGCTGCCGCCTCCAGGCCTTGCAACAGGGCCTGGAACCCGGCGATGGCCCCTTACCCCGGCTGGGGTCGCCCCAGGTCCGACACCTAGATTAGAAACCATGGCGGCGATGGCTCCCGGGTTGAACGCAGTATTGGCCCTAGCCCAGCGCTGGCGGCGTCCCTTGTCCCTACTGGTTGTCGCCCTTGGCTGGGGCGCCCTGGCCCTAGCGCAGCCGCTGCCGGCCCGGGCTCAGACCCCCCAAGGCGACGGTCCAAGCGCCACCGCCCCGGTGAGCACCATCAATCCAAGCGCGGGCCCCAGCCGCCAGGCGATTCCCACGGGACTCGTCAGCATCGAATCGGATCTCCAGCGGGCCGACCAGACCACTGGCGTGATTACGGCCACCGGCAATGTGCGCATCCTTTATCCCGATAAGGGCGTCATGGCAACAGCCCGTCAAGCCCAATATTTCAGCCGCGAAGGGCGGGTTGTCCTCAGTGGCGACGTTGATGTTGTTCAGCAGGACGGCAGCCTGCTGCGGGCCGAACAGGTGACCTACCTGCTGGGATTGGAACGGATCACGGCCCGGCCCGCCGCCAACCAGCAGGTGTTCAGCCGCCTCCGCCTCACCCCCACCCCAAAGCCAGGTGCCCCGGCGGTGGCCCCATGAGCCTGTGCCTCCACCAGGTGAGCCTCACCATCGCCGGTCGCCACTTGGTGAAGGGGGTGAGCCTTGATCTCCGGGCAGGCGAAGTGGTGGGCTTACTCGGTCCCAACGGCGCCGGCAAGACCACCACCTTCAACCTGGTTACCGGCTTACTGCGCCCCGATGCCGGCACGGTGCTGCTCGATGGCCTGCAGGTCCAGAGCCTGCCCATGCCCCAGAGGGCCCGGCTGGGCATCGGCTATCTGCCCCAGGAAGCCAGCGTCTTCCGCCAGCTGAGCGTACGGGACAACCTCAGCCTGGCCCTGCAGCAGAGCGGTGTTGGCCAGGGCCAGCGCCGCTTTCGCCTCGACCAGCTGGTTGAGGAATTCCAACTGGGCGCCTTCGTGAATCGCCTCGGCTACCAGCTCTCCGGCGGTGAGCGGCGGCGCTGCGAGGTGGCCCGGGCCCTGGCCGTTGGCGTTCAGGGGCCCCGCTATCTGCTGTTAGATGAACCCTTTGCCGGAGTCGATCCCCTGGCTGTGTCCGACCTCCAAGACCTGATCGGCAGCCTGCGCCAACGGGGCATGGGGGTGTTCATCACTGACCACAACGTGCGCGAAACCCTGGCGATCACCGATCGGGCCTACATCCTCACCGACGGCAGCATCCTGGCGGCCGGCAGCTCCGAGCAGCTGGCCGCCGATCCCATGGTGCGCCGCCACTACCTCGGCGAGGGTTTCCGGCTATGACCCGAGCCAGCGGGAATCAAACAAGGTCCAATCCAGCCGGTTCAGACCCAGGCGGACCTGGACGCCTCCCCTTCCCCCACTCCCGCCAACCGCAGCAACCCTTCGCCAGCGTGGAATCCATGGTGGCGGTCCTACGACGGCCCCTGGACCAGGTTCAGCGCCAATGGAGGCGGCTGCCGCTGATGGATCGCTGGCTCGCCGGTGAATTGCTTGGTCCATTGCTATTCGGCGTGGCGGCCTTCACAACGGTTTCCCTGTCGGTGGGGGTGGTGTTCGAGCTGGTGCGCCGGGTTGCGGAATCGGGGCTGCCCGTGATGGCGGCCTTTCAGGTGCTGATGTTGCGGCTACCGAGTTTCTTGGTGCTGTCCTTTCCGATGGCCACCTTGATGGCCACCCTGCTGGCCTACAGCCGGCTCTCGAGCACCAGCGAACTCACGGCCCTGCGCAGCATTGGCGTCGCCACCTGGCGCATGGTGCTGCCGGCCCTGGTGGTGGCGGGCCTGATGAGTGGCCTCACCTTTGTGTTCAACGATGTGATTGTGCCCAGGGCCAACCTGGCCGCCTCGATCACCTTTGATCGAGCCCTCGGTCGCGCCCTCTCCTCGGAGCGGGGCAAGGATGTGGTGTATTCCCGCTTTGGCTCGATTCAGGCCAGCGATGCTGGGGCCCCGGCCCAGGAGGGTTTGGCCCAGCTCTTCTATGCAAGGGAATTTCGAGAAGGGGTGATGTTGGATGTCACCGTTTTGGATTTCTCCCACCAGGGCCAGCAGCAAATCATGACTGCCGAGAAAGGAATTTGGGATGAGAAACGCAGCCTCTGGAAATTCCTCAATGGCCGCATCGTCAATCTCAACCCTGGTGACAACTCCACGACCTCAGCCCAATTTGATCGCTATTACTATCCCTTTACGTCCGCCCCCATCCAGGTGGCGAAGCTCCCCACAAACGCCGAAGAAATGACTGCGGCCCAGGCGATCAGGGCCGAGCAGTTGCTTGAGCAGGCCGGGGATCAAAAGGAGGCCAGGCGCATGCGGGTGCGCATCCAGGAGAAATTTGCCTTCCCCTTCATCAGCCTGGTATTTGGCCTCATTGGCAGCAGCCTGGGGGTGAGACCCAATTCGCGCACAAGCCGCAGCCAGGGATTTGGCATCAGTGTGCTGCTGATTTTCGGCTATTACCTGATGTCGTTCATCTTCAGTTCCCTTGGGGTTAAGGGCACCCTTTTTCCGATTCTGGCGGCCTGGATGCCGGTGTGGATTGGCCTGGGCGGCGGCCTGCTGCTGTTACGTCAGGCCAGCCGTTAAGCCCGTACATCCCTCAGCCCGGCCATGGCTTGCCAGACTGGCTGCCACTGACCTTGCGCTCGAGCGTTGCCCATTTCCCTGACCGACCCGGTACTAGGCCTGGGCTTGGCCGCCTTTGCCCTACTGCTCCTCGCCCTGCCCCTTGCCTTCTGGGGCCTGAGCACCTCGCTTGCCCAAAGCGATGGCCGCAGCAAGTCCCCTGGCTTGCCTCAGAAAACTGGCTTGCCTCAACAAACAGCCAATAGCGGCCTGGTTCGCGTCCTCGTGGCCAG
>ERZ889217.601-NODE-601-length-21108-cov-14.259488_pt1 | contig 21108 bp, 18 predicted proteins | sample MGYA00521098_ERZ889217 | MGnify/ENA primary metagenome ERZ889217 (study PRJEB32303, sample SAMEA104408613) | aquatic metagenome | biome: Brackish water; feature: Pelagic; material: water | place: Baltic Sea | collected 2014-06-10T22:04:00 | depth 2,362 m ... | reverse complement strand
ATGTTGATGTCTTTGGATACCAACACCACTTCTCTGGCATCGTGACGTTCATGCAAGGCTTTAACCACCCCCAGAATCTGATTGTCAGCTTTGCCCACGGGTAACTCGAGTGGCAACTCGCTAGAAAGGGTGGTGGTCTGGAAAAAAAGCTTACCGCTGGCGTCCTTGTTACCCAACTTACTGAGAACCACGCCAGTTTCAATAACCTCTGAATTCTCCACCAGCGCATCAAGTGAGCGGCTCACTTGGCGTGCGTTACGGGCCACTTCAGACATGCCTTTTTTATGATGGTCTAGCTCTTCGAGTGTCATCATCGGCAAAAAAACGTCATGTTCTTCAAAACGGAACAGGCTCGAGGGGTCGTGTAACAGAACATTGGTGTCGAGCACAAAGATTTTTGTCTTGGTGCTGCCTGCCCGACGTCTCGAGGCACCAGTGCGGGCTGCATGTTGATTAGCGGCTTTCTTTTTGGTGGATTTCGGTGACGGGTCGTTCAGTCGTGCTGCTGGCAATCGGGCGACAGTGGGTGTTTTTGATGGGGCGCCAGGAACAGTGACAACGGGAAGGGCGGTTGTGGCGGGCGCAGATGAATCGGCTTTTAAGCCGGGTAAGGCGGGTTGAAGCGTTTTGGGTGCTGCGTTGACGACAGGCTTTGCGGGCTCAATGCTATCAAGGTCTAGGACAGTGGCAAGTCTTGAGGGCAGCTTGGGTAACGGCATAAGGGCACATCTCCAGGTTGTTTAAGTCAAACAGCACATTAAAAAATGACTTGCTTATCGCCACGACGAGTCGCAGCCGTTTAACGCTCGCCAGTCAAAGGGCTCGCGCTGCTTCTAGGACCTCTTGCACGTGACCGGGCACCTTAACGCCGCGCCAAGCACGCACGATAAGGCCGTTGCCGTCAATTAGGAAAGTGCTGCGTTCAATACCCATCACTTTGCGGCCGTACATATTTTTTTCTTTAATGACATTGAAAGCTTCGCATAACGTAGACTCAGTATCAGCGATCAACGGAAAGTTAACCCCCAATTTTTTACTGAAGCTGTCGTGAGACTTCAGGCTGTCGCGAGAAACCCCTACGACATAGCAATCGGCTTGGCGGAACAATTCGTGGCTATCGCGAAAGCCCTCTGTTTCAGTGGTGCAGCCTGGTGTGTTGTCTTTGGGGTAAAAAAAGACAACCAGTTTGTGGCCTTTGGTGTCACTCAGTTTGATTGAACCGGCCGTGCTGATCGCTTCAAACGCTGGGGCTTGGTCACCGGTGCTTAGAATGGTCATGCTAATTACTCTCCGTTAGTAAGGCGACAATCACTTGGCGGCCTTCAGCCATCAAGATGTTGTAAGTTCGAGCGGCGGCTTGCGTGGACATGCACTCAACGCCAATGCCAGCACGCATCAAGGGGCGTAAGATTTCGTGGCTTAACATTATCTGTTTGTTGCCTGTGCCCACTAGCAATACTTCAGGTCTATTGGGGTCAAGCGGCGGACTGTCCTCAGTGGCATCCAGAAACGCCATCGGGTCTTGTTGTTGCGGCGCAATCGCGCAAGCCTGCAACAGCAAATGGGTCGAAATATCAGCGGGTGCGCTGGCGGGCCATGCACGAACATCACCGGTAGGGCCAAAGGCGATGGCTGTTTCGAAGCGAACCTCGTTGATATCAATAAAACCGGGTCCATAGGCAGTGACGGTGTTTAGGCTCGGATTTCTGTCGGAATGCAACTTCAAGCTAGGCTCCTACAATTTGCTTTGATAATACATGACCTAAAAGTAAGCTTTGAGGCTCTGTGCACCAGGTTGTGGTGTCAGTGTCACGCAAAACCGGTTCGGCGTTTCGGATTTGCTCAATCGAAAGGTATGAGCTAGATTAGAGGGTTTTCCCAGTTACCATTTGTAAACAACCGATCAAAACCATGCGATGGTAAGGATTCGGGGGTTTTATGCTGTGTGCCCTTGTGATTGGGCGAGAGCAGCAATGGCAAAGCAAGTATTCCTTAACCATGCTTTTTACCTGTTTTACATCAGGACAGACATGAAGACTTTTACTCGTATAGACAGACTACCACCCTATGTTTTTAACATCACCGGTGAGCTAAAAATGGCTGCCCGACGTCGGGGCGAGGACATTATTGACATGTCTATGGGTAATCCCGACGGTGCAACGCCCGAGCCGATTGTGGATAAGCTTATCGAGTCAGCCAGTCGGCCAACCAATCACGGCTACTCGGTGTCCAAGGGCATACCGCGTTTGCGCAAGGCAATTACCGACTGGTACGTGCGTCGTTACGCGGTTTCGTTTGACCCTGATTCCGAGGCGATTGTCACAATCGGCTCAAAAGAGGGATTGGCTCATTTGATGCTTGCCACCTTGGATGCTGGTGATACGGTGTTGGTGCCTAACCCAAGCTATCCTATTCATATCTATGGCGCGGTGATTGCTGGGGCCAATATTCGGTCCGTTCGCATGACGCCCGGTGTTGATTTCTTCGAAGAGCTCGAGCGAGCTGTCAGCGAGTCTATTCCCAAGCCCAAGATGATGGTGTTGGGCTTTCCCAGTAATCCGACCGCGCAGTGCGTGGATTTGGCTTTCTTTGAGCGTGTCATCGCGCTGGCTAAGCAACACGATATTTTGGTGGTGCACGACTTGGCCTACGCTGATATTTGCTTTGATGGGTATCAAGCACCGTCAATCATGCAAGTGCCGGGCGCGCGTGACGTGGCCGTCGAATTTTTCACCATGAGCAAAAGCTACAACATGGCAGGCTGGCGAATTGGCTTCATGGTAGGCAATAAAGAGCTGGTCAACGCCTTGGCTCGAATAAAAAGTTATCACGATTACGGCACATTTACGCCGCTGCAGGTGGCTGCCATTGCTGCGCTTGAAGGTCCACAAGACAGCGTCAAAGAAATTGTGGCGAAATATCAGCGTCGACGTGATGTGCTCGCCAAAGGGTTGCAAGAAGCCGGTTGGGACGTCGAAGTGCCCAAAGCATCGATGTACATCTGGGCGCGTATTCCACTGGCCTATCGCGCCATGGGTTCTCTAGAGTTTTCAAAGCACGTGTTGTCGTCTGCTAAGGTGGCAGTCTCACCTGGGATTGGGTTTGGAGATCAGGGCGACGAATACGTGCGCTTTGCCTTAATCGAAAATGAGCAGCGCACCCGCCAGGCGGTTCGCGGGATAAAAGAAATGTTCAGGAAGGACGGATTGCTCTAATGATGTCAATGAAAGTTGGATTGTTGGGTTTGGGTGTGGTCGGTGGCGGCACTTGGAATGTCTTACGCCGTAATGCGCAAGAAATTGCCCGTCGCGCAGGTCGTCAAATTGAAGTGGTCAGTGTCGCTGTGCGCGATGTGGCCAAAGCGCGGGCGAGGATAGGCGAGGATGTGTGCATCACGGATGACCCCTATGTATTGGTTAATGATCCAAACATCGATATCGTGGTTGAGCTAATTGGTGGTACCACGACAGCCAAGGCATTGGTCATGAGCGCCATCGAAAATGGCAAGCATGTGGTAACTGCAAACAAAGCCTTGTTGGCTACCCATGGCACTGAAATCTTCGAAGCCGCGTCTGCCAAGGGTGTGATGGTGGCGTTTGAGGGCGCTGTCGCTGGAGGCATTCCAATTATCAAGGCGATACGCGAGGGCTTAACGGCCAACCGTATTGAGTGGGTTGCTGGCATCATCAACGGCACCACCAATTACATCCTGACAGAAATGCGCAGCCGCGGTTTGTCCTTTGAGCAAGCCCTGGCTCAGGCACAAGAGCTCGGCTATGCCGAGGCAGACCCGACGGCTGATGTGCAAGGTATTGATGCAGCCCAAAAGTTGACGCTGCTGGCCTCAATGGCTTTTGGGATACCGGTGCAACTGTCACGGGCCTATGTTGAGGGCATTACCGAGATAAGCGCCGTTGACATTACTCAGGCTGAACAGCTGGGTTACCGCATTAAGTTGCTGGGTATCACGCGCCGGCGAGCCGAAGGCATCGAGTTACGCGTGCACCCGACGTTGGTGCCCGTAAGTTCAATGCTAGCCAATGTCGAAGATGCCATGAATGCTGTTTTGGTGAGCGGTGACGCGGTGGGACAGACGCTTTACTACGGCAAGGGCGCAGGCGAAGAGCCAACGGCCTCTGCGGTGGTGGCTGATTTGGTTGATGTGACTCGACTGCACACGGCTGATCCGGGTCACCGTGTGCCCCACCTAGCGTTTCAGCCCGAGTCCATGGTTGATATTCCTGTTTTGCCCATTGACGATATATATTGTGCTTACTACCTGCGGTTGTCTGTTAAAGATCAACCGGGTGTGTTGGCAGAGATTGCGAAAGAGCTGTCCAACGCTGGCATATCGATTGGCTCGATGGTGCAACAACCGCCAGATCAAGGTGAGGCGTCTTTGACCTTTTTGACCCATCAAGCGCTTGAGAGAAATGTCAACAAAGCCATGCTTGCCATCGAAGCGCTGCCTTTCATGCGTTCTAAAATTACCCGTCTGCGAGTGGAAGAGTTCTGATGCTTTACGTTTCAACCCGGGGTGGCATGCCTGCCCAACCCTTTTGTGATGTTTTGTTAGAGGGGTTAGCGCCTGATGGTGGTTTGGCTGTGCCGCAGTCACTGCCTTCGATTTCCGCTAGTCAGTTAGAAGCGTGGCGCACGCTTAGCTACCCTGAGCTTGCTGCTGCCGTGCTGGGTTACTTTGCGACCGATATAGCGCCCGAGCTATTGGCAAAGATGACGTCTCAAGCCTATACCCCAGAAAAGTTCAGTAGCGCAGATATCGTTGCTGTTAGACCATTGAGCGACGGCATGAGTTTGCTGTCGGTTTCTGAAGGCCCAACGTTGGCTTTCAAAGACATGGCCATGCAGTTTCTTGGCCAAGTGTTTCCGCACGTTTTGCAGCAACGTGGTGCGACCTTAAACATTCTGGGTGCGACCTCAGGTGACACAGGTTCAGCAGCCGAGTACGCCATGAAAGGCAAAGCAGCAGTGTCGGTTTTTATGTTGTCACCTCACGGGCGCATGAGTGCGTTTCAGCGCGCTCAAATGTATTCGTTACAAGAGTCCAACATCCACAACATTGCGGTGCGCGGCGTTTTTGACGAGGCCCAAGACATCGTGAAGGCTTTGGCGGGAGACTTACCTTTTAAAGAAAAGTACCGACTCGGTGCGGTTAACTCCATCAATTGGGCGCGGATTGCCTCTCAAGTCGTGTATTACTTTTGGGGTTGGTTACGCGCAACAACCGGGCCAGGTCAAGAGGTATCTTTTGCTGTGCCTTCAGGCAATTTTGGCAACATCCTGTCGGGGCACATGGCACGGCGCATGGGTTTACCGATTCGTCACCTGGTGCTCGCGACCAACGAGAACAATGTCCTGGAAGAGTTTTTCTGCACGGGCATCTATCGGCCACGCAAACCGGCCCAAACGCACGAGACATCAAGTCCTTCCATGGATATTTCTCGCGCTTCGAATTTTGAGCGATTCGTCTTTGATTTGTATGATGGCGATAGCGCACAGGTTGCCAAACTTTGGCAAGCATTGGGCTCGGAAGGCTACTTTGACTTGTCTAGTCGCCTGCCCGAGTTTGAGTCCAAGTATGGTTTTGTGGCTGGTGTGAGCAATCACGAAAACCGACTCGCCACCATTCGTCGTGTGTTTGACGAAACGGGTAATTTGATTGATCCCCACACCGCTGATGGCGTTAAGGTGGCTCTGTCTTTTGTAGAACCTGGGATTCCAATGTTGGTGCTTGAGACCGCATTGCCAGCCAAGTTTTCTGAGACGATTGAACAGGCGCTCGGTCGACCGGTACCCATGCCTTATGGCCTAGAAGATCTGCTTGAGAGGCCGCAAAAATTCACCACGTTGCCATGTGACGTGGCCAGTGTGCGCGATTACATCATTGAGCATGCCGCTATGGCTTAATCAATAGGATCGATGACCATGACAGCATTTACGTTAACCAACTTTGTGGCTATTGGTGTGGGCGCCGCACTTGGCGCATGGTCGCGTTGGGGACTCAGTATTTGGCTGAATTCTGGTCCAGATCGTTTTCCGGTGGGCACGTTTGTGGCCAATCTTGGCGGTTCATACCTCATTGGCTTGGCCGTCGCGTGGAGTTTGCTTCATCCAGGCTGGCCGGCACCCCTTCGGTTAATGTTAGTGACCGGTTTGTTGGGGGCGCTGACAACGTTTTCGACATTCTCGGCCGAGGCAGTGACATTTTTTCATGAAGGACGCTGGAGTCTCGGTTTTATTTACGCCGGCTCGAGCCTCATTGGCTGCTTACTCATGACAGCCCTGGGCTGGTGGTCGTTGACCGCCTTTCGCACCTAGACGCTAAGGTAACCGGTTGATTCGAAACTAGCGACGTGTTGCGTGCAGCTGTGCCAGCAAACCATCTGTCGCTTTGATGCCACTGCATACGGCGCCTTCCAATACGCTTGGGTAGCCGGTGTCTGTCCAATCGCCAGCAAAGACAATGCCTTGCCAAGGTGAGATATTTTTCGGCCGTGCTTGGTGGGGTATGGCGGCAAAGGTGGCTCGTTTCTCATGAAAGCTACGGCTAGCAGCAATGCCTTGCGGCAGGTTTCTACCGAGTTCGTGAGCCAGCTGTGACACCAGTGATTGCGCCAAGTCTTGTTGTGACATGGCAAGCACAGCTTGGGAGTCACTGATCACAAAGGCCAAGCGACCATTCTCTGTGGCTGATGATGGCTGGCAGCGGTTACGATCGAATACCCATTGACCCGGTGCTTTGCACGCGTTCAACCCATGGTGATGACGCATCATCAAGAGGGGTTCTTCGAGCACAAAGGGGGCGTCTAGCGCCACGTAACAAGTGGTAATTGGGCGATACTCAAACCCACCTAAGACGTTAAACAATTGTGGGTTGGACTGCTGATTTGACTGGTCGAACAAGCGCGTGACACCGTGGGCGGGAATGGCTAACACGCAACCCTCGAAAACCTTGCCATCGATGCGAACACCATTGTCAAGCGGTGTGACTTCTCGAACGGTATGTCCAAATTGTGTGGAGACTTTTTGGCAGACATGTTCGGGCCAAAGCCCGGTCAAATCCAGCGCCGGCACCAGCAAATCGGTCGCGCTATCGTCTTGGCTTAAAAGGGCATCAAAGATGATGCGCTGAAATAACCAAGCGCTGGCTTGTTCAATATCAGTGTTTAGCGTAGCCAGACAAAGCGGTTTCCAAAGAAACGTGATCAGACGCTCGGATTGTCGATGTTCTTGCAACCAGCGCGTCACCGTTTGTTCCTCACCATCCACACCATTGGCCGACTTTAAGTGACGCAGTAGCTGGGTCGCGAGCCATTTATCCCTCAGTGTGAAACCTTTCGCAAGCCACAGCGTCAGGGCTTGTTTGAGCCACACGGGGCCAAAGGCTGGGGCGCTCATTCGGAATTGCCCGTCACTTGAGCACAAGCGCAAGGGCAGGCGTGTGAAAGCTTGATCCCACACAGACTTAGGAACATCGCGCGCCATGAGTCTGAGTGTTTCCTCGTAGGCGCCAAGTAGCAGGTGTTGGCCATTGTCAAGCATGCCAAGGGTGGGGTCTAGCACTTGCCGCGCTCGCCCGCCAGGCGTGTGGGATGATTCATAAAGCGTGACTTGACAGCCTCGGTTCGACAGTTCGCTGGCAGCGGCCAAGCCGGCCCATCCGGCACCAATCACGGCGACCTTTGGTCTAGTCACTTCAATAATCGGATTCAAAGCGTTTCAACTGACTTAAAACAGGTTTGGCCCCACCAACCCAATTTCGCCATGCCAACCAAAGTTTGCGTACGGGGGTCAGGCTAATGCGTTGATCCAAAACTTTCCATTGCTCGGCTTCAATTTCAGTAAGAAGCGTGGCGTAAATGGCGGCCATCATTAGGCCAGGCCGTTGGCTGCGGCGATCTGTTTCGGGTAAATGATCAGCGGCTTGGCGGTAAAGGGCGCGCGCTCGTTGCGCCTGATATGCCATCAACTGGGCAAATTCGGGTGTGTACGTTCCTGACAAAATGTCTGCGGCTTTGACGTTGAATTTTTGCAAGTCGCTGACGGGCAGATAGATGCGACCGCGGCGCGCATCTTCACCGACATCGCGAATAATATTTGTCATCTGAAAGGCTAGGCCAAGTTTGGTGGCGTATGCCAAGGTGTTTGGGTCTTGGTAGCCAAAGATGCCGGCCGATAGCTCACCGACCACGCCAGCGGCGTGCCAGCAATACTTTTCTAAGCCGGGCCAGTCTAAGTAGCGGGTCTGATCCAAGTCCATTTCCATGCCTTCGATGACCGCGTGAAGACGTACCGCCTCAATTTTGCAGTCTGCCAAGCAAGGCAAAAGGGCTTTGGTCACAGGATGATTGGGCGTGCCAGCAAAAAGCTGTTGGACCTCGTTATGCCACCAAGCCAGTTTGGTTCGCGCGATTGAAACGTCTACGCAGTCATCAACGATATCGTCAACCTCGCGACAGAAAGCGTACATGGCGGTAATGGCCCGTCGTCGAGGCGGTGGTAAAAACAAAAAGGCATAGTAGAAGCTCGATCCGCTACGGGCAGCTTTGTCTTGGCAGTATTGATCAGGTGTCATGGTCTAAATTGATCGCCAAATGAGTCGGACCCAGTCTGCTTTGTTGAGTGTGGGACGATGACGGAAAACGTCAAAGTCGACCGCCTCGATTTTTTCAAGGATGCGCAGTCCGCCCTGAATAATAAGCCGCATTTCCCAAGCGGCGCGACCGCGCAGCCGGTGACCGAGCGGCGCACCCCGTTGCATGAGGTCTCGGCAAATCTGAACCTGACCTTCCATGAGGCGGCACCAAGCGCTGTCGCAACGCTGTTGGGTAAAGTGAGCAAGCGTGACACCACTGGCCTCAATTGATTGCTTGGGCAAATAAATCCGCTCTCTCTCAAAGTCAATCGCGACGTCTTGCAAGAAATTAATCCTTTGTAACGCAGTACAAATCGCATCGGACTGATCATGACTGATGGCGTCATTTTTTTGAAACAGAATCAACATTAAGCGGCCAACTGGATTTGCGGACCTTCTGCAGTAATCGTTGAGGCTTTCTTCTGATTGGTATTGCTTGACAGTGATGTCTTGTTCGAAAGCCGACAACAGATCTGAAAAAGGGGTGAGCGGTAAACTGTGCTTGATGATTGTGGCAGCAAGTGGCACAAAAATAGGGTTAAGGCTGGCATCACCCAAACTTTTGAGGTGCGGGTTTTCTCCGATGGTGTGAAGGGCCTGCCGGTATTGGCTTAATGCCTTTAGGCGCTCACTGGATGGCACATCGCCTTCATCTGCAATGTCGTCAGCCGAGCGCGCAAAACGGTAAAGGTTCACCACATCGGTGCGAATCGAAGCTGGCAAAAGAACCGAAGCAACAGGAAAGTTTTCGTAGTGATTGACGGCCATGCGTTTTGTGTCGTTTTAAACAAGAATTGAATTGCCATTGTAATGAGGGCTGGCACTGAATCATCCTAAGCATTTTAGCGGTGCGGGAATTAGGGTTGCGGTAGACTTTGGCTTACTTATTAACGCTCAACTTTGTGTATAACCGCTGACATGCCACGTCCTATTTGCGCTTCAATCAATTGTGTCGCCTTGTCTGAGAACCTTGCATCAGTTAAGCAAATCTTGTCTCGGGCGCAGCCTCAAGGTCACCCCCCCCCTAAAACTTGGGCTGTGGTTAAAGCCGATGCATACGGTCACACCATCGAGGCCGCTCTTGCTGGTTTTGCCGATGCCGATGGTTTGGCATTACTGGACTTCGAAGAAGCTGCGCGAGCGCGAAAGTTGGGCTGGGTAAAGCCGATTCTGATGCTTGAGGGGGCTTTTGACCGCAGTGATTTAACAGTGGCCCAGTCTTTGGGATTGACGCTCGTGATCCATGAGCCCAGGCAACTGGCATGGCTGTCTGAAGTCTCTTTGTCTGAGCCCTTAAGTGTTTATCTTAAGATGAACACGGGCATGCATCGCTTGGGTTTTGAGCCGGTCGACTATCGCGATGCATTTGAGGCATTGCAAGGCTTGGTTCGTGCCGCAAAGATACACGAGATCACCCACATGACGCATTTTGCATGTGCCGAGCGTACCGACGGGCTTGAAGCACCAATGGCTTTGTTCTTAGAGGCGGTTTCGGGTCTACCAGGTCATTGGTGTGTGAGCAACTCAGCAGCAACCCTGGCACACAGTACGGCCTTTGCTTTGCGTTGGGCGCCAGCAGGCACAACCGTCTGGATCCGGCCGGGCATTTGTCTTTATGGTGGCTCACCACTGGAAGAGCAAAGTGCCGCTGACCTAGGCTTACGCAGTGCCATGACGCTTCGGTCTGAATTGATTAGTATCCGGCGGGTTCGCGCTGGCGAGGGCGTGGGTTATGGCCATACTTTTGTGGCACCCAAGGATATGCGAATTGGGGTAGTTGCATGCGGGTATGCCGATGGTTATCCACGTCACGCCCCAACCGGCACGCCAGTTGGCATAGACGGCAGGCGTGCCACCCTAGTGGGCCGAGTTTCGATGGACATGATAACGGTGGATCTGAGCGATCATCCGCAGGCTCAGGTCGGTGACGTGGTGGTATTGTGGGGAGATGGTGGCCCAACGGCCGATGACGTGGCTCAATGTGCAGGCACCATCAGTTATGAACTTTTAACAGCTGTCACGGCGAGGGTTCCTCGACGCTTCATCAACGCTCGGTAATTTATGTCCAAAATTAAAACCCGCTATGTGTGTCAATCTTGTGGCTCTGTGAGCCCAAAATGGCTTGGTCAGTGTTCGGGCTGCCAAGCTTGGAATACGTTGGAAGAAAGCCATGAAGCGCCTTTGGACGCATCACCGAGTCGCTTTACGCCCTTGGCTGGTAGCGCTGAAATCCAACGGTTGTCTGACGTTCAAGCCCAAGAAATGCCGCGATTGCCCACGGGTGTGGCAGAGTTTGATCGTGTGCTCGGTGGCGGCTTGGTGGCTGGGGCGGTGGTCTTGATTGGGGGTGATCCGGGTATTGGCAAATCAACGTTGTTGCTTCAGGCATTGGCTCATATGTCGCAAAGTGCCCGAGTTTTATACGTGACAGGTGAGGAGTCTGCACAACAGGTGGCTTTAAGGGCTAAGCGCCTCGAATTAAGTAGCAGCGATGTGGATTTGTTGCCTGAAATACGGGTTGAGGTCATCGAGTCACACCTGACCAGTCGGGCGCCGGCTGTTGCGGTGATCGATTCGATCCAAACTATCTATTCAAGCGCTTTGTCTTCAGCGCCCGGTTCAGTGTCTCAAGTGCGTGAGTGTGCCGCGCAGTTGACCCGTTTGGCCAAGCAAACGGGTATCCCAATGGTTTTGATTGGGCATGTCACCAAAGATGGCGCTTTGGCTGGCCCAAGGGTTCTAGAGCACATGGTGGACACAGTGCTGTACTTTGAAGGTGATACGCACTCGTCATTTCGTTTGGTTCGTGCGATTAAAAATCGTTTTGGAGCGGTCAACGAGCTCGGTGTTTTTGCGATGACTGATCGCGGATTGAAGGGAGTGGCGAACCCTTCGGCATTATTCTTGTCACAACACCAGCAACAAGTCGCGGGCTCTTGCGTGATGGCAACACAAGAGGGCTCTAGACCCTTGCTTGTTGAGGTGCAGGCTTTGGTTGATGCTGCTCATGTGCCCAACCCGCGTCGATTGGCCCTTGGCTTAGAGGGCCATCGTTTGGCCATGTTGCTAGCGGTTTTGCATCGTCATGCGGGTGTGAGTACGTCAGACCAAGATGTGTTTGTGAATGCGGTTGGGGGGGTTCGCATTGGTGAGCCGGCGGCTGATTTGCCGATTTTATTGGCCATTCTGTCATCGCTACGCGACCGACCACTGCCTGTTGGGTTAGTGGCCTTTGGTGAAGTGGGATTAGCCGGTGAGGTCAGACCGGCACCACGCGGTCAAGAGCGATTAAAAGAAGCGGCAAAACTGGGGTTTTCAATGGCCATTATTCCGGCGGCTAATGCGCCAAAGCATCCCATTGAAGGCTTAAAGGTCGTGCCAATACACCGGTTGCAAGATGCAATCGACGCGATAAGAGCTGTTTAAAAAAGGATCGGTGATGCAGTCAGGGGTACTTGGTTTTGCCATAAAACAAACTTGGCGCGATTTTCGTGCGGGTGACCTAAGGCTCTTGGTGCTGGCCGTTGTCGTGGCTGTTGCGGCCATCAGCAGCGTCGGTTTTTTGTCGGACCGAGTGTCAAGGGCGCTTGAGCGCGACGCTTCTCGAATGTTGGGCGCGGACTTGGTGGTTGAGACGCCGGGCAGTGCCCCACAAATCTGGCTCGACAAAGCGAAGCAGGACGGTTTGCAGGCCGTTCGGACTTGGCGTTTTCCGTCGATGGTGGGCAATAGCGAAGTTGGCCTTCAATTGGCGGCTATCAAAGCGGTTGAGGACGGCTACCCGCTTCGCGGTGAGATGCGCACAGCCGCTGATGTGATTTCGCCTGATGAACCCACAAAAGCATCCCCGTTGCTGGGTTCGGCTTGGGTTGATCCCCAATTGTTGGCGCTCACAGGCTTAGCGGTCGGCGATAACTTGCAAGTTGGTCATGCCAATCTGACCATCAGCCGAGTGATCACCTACGAACCGGATCGCGGCATGCAGTTTGTCAACGTTGCGCCCCGCGTCATGATTCGAGCCGAAGACCTTGAGTCATCAGGTCTCTTGGGGCCAGGCAGTCGGGTAACGCACGCCCTATTGGTGGCTGGCGACGAATCAGTTGCAGCCGATTACAGAAAGTGGCTTGAGCCGCAATTGAATCAGGCGCAACAGATTCTGTCCGTGTCAGAGGGGCGGCCCGAAATCATGCGCGCACTCGATCGAGCCAATGAGTTCTTAACGTTAGTGGTGATGATCGCGGTCTTGATTGCTGCTGTGGCCATTGCACTCGGTGCACGCCGGTTTAGCCAGCGCCAGCAACAAGGTATCGCAGTGATGAGATGTTTTGGGGCGACCCAAGGCACCATCACCAAGCTTCTGAGTGTTGAATTCATATTGGTGGCCTTGATCGGCTCGTTCATCGGCTTGCTGCTCGGCTGGGCCGCGCAACTTGGACTTGCCAGCGTGATGCAAGGCTTGATTGCCGATGAGTTGCCGGGCGTGGGCTGGCAGCCCGCTGCCCAAGGGCTTTATGCTGGTTTTTGGTTGCTCTTAGCTTTTGCTTTGCCACCGGTGCAGTCACTGCGCCAGATTTCTGCTGCACAAATTTTGCGGCAAGAAGTACCGGCATTTCCGCTACACAGCGTCGCAGGCTATTTGGTCGCCTTTTTGGGGTTTGCGATTCTCATGTGGTGGATAGCAGGTAACCCGAAGTACGGTTTCGGCTTGGCGGCAGGGTTTGTATTGGCTGCCATCACCTTCGGACTGCTGGCACTAATGGTGTTGAAGTTGGTCGATGTGATTCGCCATCGCCTGACGCATCGGCCCACCTGGCGTTTTGCGCTGGCGGGGCTTGTCCGGCGCAAGTCCTCGTCAATTGCTCAAATCAGTGCCTTGGCAGTGGGCATGATGGCGATTTTGTTGTTGACCATCGTGCGTACCGATTTATTGGATGGATGGCAGCAAACGTTGCCGCCAGATGCGCCCAATCGGTTCTTAATTAACATTCAGCCCGATCAGGTTGATCCTGTTAGGCAAGCACTAGTGGCTGCTGAGCTCGGTGACCTGAGTTTTTACCCGATGATACGCGGCCGAGTGGTTGCGCTAAACGATAAATCGGTCTCAGTCGACGATTTTGAGTCACCTAGGGCACAGCGCTTGTTGCAAAGGGACTTTAATCTTTCCTATGCCCCAACCCTTGAGGGTAATGGCGAGGTGGTGGCTGGCCGTGCGATTAATCCTGAGGCTTTTGAGGTTTCGATGGAGACCGATGTGGCTCGATTGTTGGGCCTATCGATTGGCGACCAAATTACCTTTGAAGTGGCCGGAGAGCCCGTGGTGGTAACCGTCACCAGTCTTCGTAAAGTTGACTGGGATAGCATGCAGCCCAACTTTTTTGCCCTGTTAAGTCCCAAAGCACTTGTCGATGAGCCGCAAACATTCATTACGTCGCTATACGTGCCAGTTGAAAAATCGGCCGTAACTCAAACGCTGATCAAACAATTTCCGAACTTAACGGTCTTTGATGTGGGCGCGATGATTGCGCAACTGCAATCGGTTCTCGATCGGGTGTCAGTGGCGATCCAGGCACTGTTTGGCTTTGCCATTTTGGCGGGCGTCGTGGTGCTTGCAGCCGCGCTGAGTGCCAGCCGAGATGAGCGGGTTAGGGAATCGGCGTTACTCAGGGCGCTTGGGGCAACCAATCAACAATTAAGCCGCGCGCAACGCATTGAATTATTGATGATTGGCGCTTTGGCAGGCTTGATGGCTGCGGCCGGCGCCACCTTGGCGGCCTGGGCCCTTTCAGTCTGGGTGTTTCAATTTGCCATGCAGTGGTCGCTCACCCCTTGGATTCTCGGGTTGGCCGTTTGTATGCCTGGAGCTTGGCTGGCCGGATCGGTGGTGCTGCGCGGCGTGCTGCGAACGCCACCCTTGCTCATCCTGAGAAACGAATGAAATTGGTGCTAAAAAAGGGTCAGAGGCGCACAGAGAGGTGAGATTTAACAAATTTTTGGATTGATGTATTGCGCCTGCGTTCGCATTGCCTGAAAAAGGCTTTAGAATTCCCTTTATTCCCGTTTTGTGCTGCATGAAGCGGGTTTTTTTATGGTGTTCGCCATCGGTTTTTGTGGCCTTAAGTGCCGGGAACCTTGGGATGATCGTCAAATGAATTTGCGGAGGCTCAAATGCGTACAGTATTGGTTGCGTTAATGCTGTTCTGTGGTTTAGGTTCGATGGCGCCAGCTCAGGCGCAAGACAAAAAAACGTTGAATGTCTATAACTGGGCTGAATACACAGCACCCGATACCATTCCTGGATTTGAGCGCCAGACGGGCATTAAGGTGCAGTACGACACCTACGATAATAATGACACGCTGCAAGCGAAGCTATTAACCGGCAAGTCAGGCTACGATATTGTGGTCCCAACGACCAATTATGCGGCTCGGCAAATCCAGGCGGGGCTGTTTCAAAAGCTTGATAAGTCGTTGATTCCAAATTGGAAGAATCTGGACCCTCAAATCATGGCGGTGCTCGAGCCCATCGATCCGGGTAATCAGTACTTGGTGCCATGGGGTTATGGCACCAATGCGCTTGGTCTAAATGTCACCAAGGCGAAAGAGATTCTCGGGGCTGGAACCAAACTAAACGACTGGTCGATCCTGTTTGATCCTGCCAAAGCCGAAAAATTTGCCAGCTGTGGCATTTCGATTCTTGATGAGGCCGCACAGGTCTTTCCTGCTGCTTTGCACTATTTGGGCAAGAACCCCAACAGCAGCAATCCTGACGATTACAAAGAAGCTTTGGCGCTGTTAAAAAAGATACGTCCTTTCGTTCGTCAATTTAGCTCCTCTGGTTACATTGACGAATTGGCTTCTGGCGACCTGTGTCTGGTCTATGGTTATTCGGGTGATGTGCTGATTGCCGCTGACCGGGCCAAGCAAGCGAATCGTCCGTACACCATTGACTTTTTATTGCCCGACAACGGCGCACCTGCTTGGTTTGACACCATGGCTGTGCCAGCTGATGCGCCTTCACCAAAAGCGGCGTTTGAATTTATTAATTACATCTCTGAGCCACAAGTTTCAGCCGACATTACCAATAATATGTTCTACCCAAACGCCAACAAAGCAGCCCGGCCTCTGGTTGTGGCCGCAGTCGCCAACAATCCAGCCATTTACCCACCGCCTGAAGTGGCCAGCAAATTGTTCGTTATTCAAACGCAGCCTTTGAATATTTTGCGGCTACAGACTCGGCTCTGGGCTGAACTAAAGTCAGGCCGTTAAGTCACCATGGGCGAGGCAACAGGTCATCTGAGTGATCTTTCTGGCGATGCGCAGGCCTTTGTTCGCCTGCAGGATGTGACCAAGATCTTTGGTGAAACGGTGGCTGTTCAGTCCGTTAACCTTGCGATTGAACGCACGGAGATCTTTGCACTACTCGGCAGCTCCGGTTGCGGCAAGTCAACGTTGCTAAGGATGCTCGCGGGATTTGAGCCGGTGACTTCTGGACAGATCTTTTTAGACGGTGAGGACATCACTGATCTAGCACCCTATGCCCGTCCTGTAAACATGATGTTTCAGTCTTATGCCTTGTTCCCGCACATGAGTGTTGAGGCCAACGTGGCCTTCGGTCTGAAGCAAGAAAAAGTACCAAGTTCTGAAATCCACGAGCGGGTGTACGAGGCGCTTGAACTGGTTCAGATGTCACCTTTCGCCAAACGCCGACCGCACCAACTGTCGGGTGGGCAGCAGCAACGTGTGGCGTTAGCGCGCAGTTTGGTCAAGCGTCCAAAGCTACTTTTGCTTGATGAGCCGATGTCGGCGCTGGATAAACAGATTCGACACACCACGCAAATTGAATTGGTTCGCCTCCTTGAGCAACTCGGTGTGACATGTTTTATGGTGACCCACGATCAAGAAGAGGCCATGACAATGGCCAATCGTGTGGCTGTCATGACAGAGGGGCAAATTCGACAGATAGGCACTCCACAAGAGGTCTACGCTTACCCCAATTCTAGGTTTGTCGCTGGGTTCATCGGATCAACGAACTTGTTTGAAGGGGTTATCAGCGTTGATCAACCCGGTCACATCAAGATCGAGTCTGAGGATTTACCTCGGGCTTTTTATGTTGACCATGGTGTTAGTGAACCACTCGGCATGGCGGTATCTGTTTCGTTACGGCCCGAGCAAATTCGTGTTGCTCGTGTTGCCCCTGCGCAGGAGCACAACTGGGCCCATGGCATGGTCAGCCACCTCGCTTGGATGGGCAGTTATGCGCTCTACCAGATTCGCTTGGATTCAGGCAAAACCATTGAAGCGAGTGTGCCAAGTCAGGTGCTGGCAACGCGTGAGCTACCGGGCATCGATGACGAGGTGTATGTCAGTTGGGGCAATGACAGCGTGACGGTACTGTCATCATGATGGTAGGCCCCTGGCGCGCCAGGTGGTCGGCGATTGCCTCAATCGCACCGCCTTATGTCTGGTTGGTGCTTTTTTTGTTGTTGCCATTTTTTCTGGTTCTGAAGATCAGCTTGGCTGATTTAAAGTTTGGTATCCCCCCCTACACAAGCCTGGTGAGCTTTAAAGATCAAGTGCTTGATCTGACCGTTCATCTGCGGGGATACATTCTTTTGTTTTCTGATTCGCTCTACATCGACACCTATCTCAATTCGTTAAAGATAGCCGCGATCACCACGCTTTGTTGTGTTGTTATTGGCTACCCCATGGCGTACTACATTGCTCGATCTCAGCCATCGGTTAGACATTTACTCTTGTTAGCCGTGATTCTGCCGTTCTGGACCTCGTTGTTGTTACGGGTTTATGCGTGGGTGGGTATTTTGCGTAACGATGGCGTGCTCAATAATGTATTAATGTATGTCGGGTTGATCGATGCACCACTTGAAATTTATCGCACGGATATCGCGGTCTACATAGGTCTTGTTTACGCCTACTTGCCTTTTTTTATTCTGCCTTTGTATGCCAACCTCGTGAAAATGGATCTGCGCTTGTTGGATGCCGCCTATGACTTGGGCGCTAAGCCTTGGCGAGCATTTATTGCGATCACCTTGCCGTTATCGATGCCTGGTGTGGTTGCGGGCTCAATGCTGGTATTTATCCCAGCGGTCGGTGAGTATGTGATTCCAGAAATGTTGGGCGGGGCCAACACTCTCATGATGGGGCGCGTGATGTGGAACGAATTCTTCACCAATGCGGATTGGCCCATGGCTTCAGCGGTCACTGTGGTGATGGTTCTTTTGTTGTTGGTGCCATTGATCGTTTTTCAGCTGAATCAGCAGCAGCGCTTTGAGCGGGAGGTTTAGCCCAAATGGCAAACACATCAATGTCGACAACGCAGCAGCCTAGCGCCCTTGGGCGCTGGTTGGCGTTAGGCCTTGGGTTTGCTTTTCTTTATTTACCGATTTTGACGTTGATTGTTTTTTCGTTCAATGATTCAGCCATGATGACCTCTTGGGCTGGCTTCTCGTTTCGCTGGTATGAGGCACTAATTAATGATCAAGCGCTTTTGCGTGCTGCAGGACTTTCCTTCAAGGTTGCGTTGATGACTGCTACCGCGGCGGCGGCTTTGGGCACGTGGGCGGGCTACATATTGGCACGCAAAGGGCGATTCAAGGGATTTGCCTTGTACGTGGGCTTGGTCAGTGCGCCGTTGGTTATCCCTGAAGTGGTGTTAGGTCTTTCGCTGTTACTGTTGTTTGTTGAGATGGATGCTTTGTTTGGTTGGCCTGGTGAGCGGGGTTTGTTCACCATTTGGGTAGGTCACACCACATTATGCATGGCATTTGTGGCAGTCATTGTTCAGTCAAGGGTGCGTGATCTAGACCGTTCTCTGGAAGAGGCCGCCCTTGATCTAGGGGCATCGCCACTGAAGGTTTTTTTCGTGATCACATTGCCTTTGATCATGCCTGCTGTGGTTTCCGGCTGGCTGCTGGCTTTCACGCTGTCGTTGGACGACGTGGTGATTTCGTCGTTTTTATCGGGCCCAGGCGCGACCTTGCTTTCACCAGAGATCTTTTCGCGCGTTAGACTAGGGGTAAAGCCCGAGGTCAATGCCTTAGCAACCGTCTTTGTGCTTTGTGTGGCTTTGTTTGTTTTGGCTGTCAATGCACTACAACGCAGGCAGGAGGCTAATCGATGATTCATTTATATGGCCTAGCAAAATGTAGTACTTGCCAAAAGGCTTTGGCATGGTTGTCCAATCAGGGCGTGGCTTGCCAACTGATCGACTATCGAGATCACCCTTTGACCCCCAAAGCTCTTTGCGAATTCGCCCAGGCCCTCGGCGGTTGGGAAAAGTTGGTTAATCGTGCGTCGATGACTTGGCGCCAATTGACTGACGTTCAACGACAAGCTGTGACTGATGAGCAGTGGCTAGCCTTGATTGCACAATTTCCTGCGCTTGTTCGGCGCCCACTGACTGTTTTGCCTGATGGCACAGTCATCAGTGGTTTTTCTGAAAAGAAGTTCAAGCAGTATCAGGATCAAATGTGAAGGATTTGCTTGCCACTGAGTGGCTGTTGTTGGCGGTTGCCGCCACGACATTGTTCTTCGTTGTTCTTGCGTTGTGCTTTGTGTTGGCTCTGTGGCGCGCGCGCCATACGCGCTATTCGCACCAGATGCAGCAGTTGTTGGCAGGGCAAGAGCGGTTAGAACACAGTTGGCGCACAGAACTTGCCGACGGCCAGAGGGCTTTGAGAGCCGAAATGGCGCAGTCTCATCAGGCTTTGCGTATGGAATTGGCTAATGCTGATGAGCAGTTTCGTTCCATGGTGTCTCGTGATGCCGCCAGTGGGCGACAGGAAGCCGCTGAGGCTTTGGATCGGTTCGGACAAGGATTTGCGCAGCGCCTAAAAGACATGTTTTTCAGCAATGAACAACGCATGGCTGACTTAAGAGGCATGGTTGAGCAACGATTGATACAAATGCAGACCGACAATGCCAGCAAACTCGAGCAAATGCGGCAAACTGTTGATGAAAAGCTGCACGCAACGCTTGAGCAGCGTTTGGGTGAATCCTTTAAGTTGGTTTCCGATCGCTTGGAAGCGGTGCACAAAGGTTTGGGCGAAATGCACACATTGGCTGCGGGCGTGGGCGATCTCAAGCGGGTCTTAACCAACGTCAAGTCTCGGGGCACCTGGGGCGAGGTGCAACTGGCTCGCTTGATTGAAGACACCATGACAGCAGACCAGTATGGCTGTAATGTCAAGCCTGTGCCGGGAAGTGATGCCGTCGTTGAATTTGCGATACGCCTGCCAGGTCAAAAAAATAGTGAGGATCCAGTCTGGCTGCCCATCGATGCGAAGTTTCCCAAAGAGGAATATGAGCGGTTGCACGATGCGCAGGATATTGCTGATATCGATGCAGTGCGCCAAGCCTCTGCAGCGTTAGGTCGAGCCATTGAGGTGCAAGCCAAGTTAATCACGGCCAAGTATATTTCGCCGCCACACACAACTGACTTTGCCATTATGTTCTTGCCCAGTGAGGGTTTGTATGCCGAAGTACTGCGTTTACCCGGGGTCCTCGATAAATTACACGAACTTAGGGTCAATGTGGCAGGTCCAGCAAACTTGGCTGCGATGCTCAATAGCCTTCAAATGGGGTTTCGCACGCTAGCCATCGAGCAACGATCTTCTGAGGTTTGGCAGGTGCTGCGTAGCGTCAAAACCGAGTTTGGTAAGTTTGGCCAGTCTTTGGCCGATGTGAAGCGGTCGCTTGAGTCTGCGACCAATAAAATAGGCAAGACTGAAACGCGGACGCGGGTCATGCTGCGAAGTTTAAGTGCAGTCGAATCACTGCCAAGTGGCAATGATGATGAGATTGAGCGGGACCTGCTATCTGAAATCAGTCGGCCATTTATTGCAGAAGAGGATGAAAAAGCGTGACGATGGATCCACAAGCATTGAAGCAAGCCGTGGCTCAAGCCGCAGTTGACTATATTGAGCCATGGCTCACCCCTGATTCGGTGATTGGCGTAGGCACGGGTTCTACTGCTGATTTATTCATAGACGCCTTGTGTTTAAGGCGTGGGTCGTTTCGCGCGGCTGTTGCCAGCTCAGAGCGCACGGCAGAGCGCTTGCGACAAGGTGGTGTGACGGTGCTAACCCTCAATGACGTGGCGTCGATGCCTGTCTATGTTGATGGTGCTGATGAAATTAATCCAGCACTCGAGATGATCAAGGGAGGAGGAGGGGCCTTAACCCGAGAAAAAATCGTCGCCTCAGTGGCTGAGCGTTTTTTGTGTATTGTTGACGCTTCTAAGCAGGTTGAGTGGCTGGGCCGGTTTCCTTTGCCTATCGAGGTTTTACCGATGGCTGTCGCTAGCGTCATGAGGCGGGCGGTTGCTTTGGGTGGTCAACCGAGCATAAGGACTGGGTTTGTGACTGATAATGGCAATCCGATTATTGACGTGGCGGGGCTTAAGATCATAGATGCCGCTGGACTTGAGGCTGAGCTTG
>ERZ889217.600-NODE-600-length-21119-cov-11.585786_pt1 | contig 21119 bp, 16 predicted proteins | sample MGYA00521098_ERZ889217 | MGnify/ENA primary metagenome ERZ889217 (study PRJEB32303, sample SAMEA104408613) | aquatic metagenome | biome: Brackish water; feature: Pelagic; material: water | place: Baltic Sea | collected 2014-06-10T22:04:00 | depth 2,362 m ... | reverse complement strand
ACACTCTGGAATCTGCAAATAGCCGAATCTTGGATGTGGATGTGGCTGCAGAAAGTGCCAACTTGGCCAAGCAGAATATCTTGCAACAAGCGGGAACGTCAATGCTTGCCCAAGCAAATATGTCCAGTCAATCGGTGTTGAGGTTGTTGGTCTGAGGCTAAGGCTATATCCGGCACGGGAGCTGGGTTGGTAAAAGCGCAAGCATGAACCAACCCACTCCGTGAGGCTGAAAGTTAAAACAAGGAAGACAAAAGATACTCATGGAAGAGTGCAAAGATGAATCCATAGAGAAATCCGGAAAGTAATCATCCGTCATGAACCCACCAGGAGACATGAGATTGCAGCCGAAAAGCAGAGCCCATGGGCCTAACCACACTAGGGGCAACTGTGGATTGGTTAGCAATTAGTGCCACCAAGAATTATATAGTAGAATAAAAAATTGCAATATATAGGCGCTGACACGTTTGGTAGATTTACAGTGATTAGTAAGTGTAACACAAATTATGCGGCGTAAGCGGCAAAGGTGAGGTTGATCACCATAGGAAATCGACCCGATGACAGCGCGGAAGCTGGAACAAATAATGTAAAGGAATACAAAAATGATTTCGCTTAATACTAATATGACGTCTAGGTGGGCGGCATATTCTCTGACTAATACTAATACGGCCCTGCAAAAGAGCCTCAACCGGCTTTCCAGTGGACATAGGATCAATAGCTCATTTGACGATGCAGGCGGCTTGGCGGTCTCAATGAAATTGTCTGCATCGATTCGTCGAACAGAAGCCACTCAGTCTAATCTGAATAATGCTATTTCATCACTGCAAACTCAGGATGGGATATTAAAGAGTGCTCAGAGTGTTCTGACGCGTATGTCCGAGTTGGCTCAGTTGTCCGCCGATGTCACGAAATCCAGCAGTGATGCGGTATTATACCAAGCAGAGTACAATGGTCTTACCTCTGCATTAGTTGAATTTACTGCGGAGCAGTTTAATGGGACCGCCATGTTTTCAACCGATGGGGCAACGCGATCTGTTGTTGCCTCCGAGGATGGAAATCAAACTATCGGAATGACTCAGTCCAATTTGGCTGGTGTCTATGTAGATAATAATCTGGGCTCTGTTGATCTTACAAACATTTCATCCATTACCACCACAATCAGTAACTTAGAAACTGCAATACAGGATCTCTCTAAGTTGAGGGCATCCAATGGTTCTGAACAAATGAGGTTAGCATTTGCAGTGGATATGCTTTCGATTAACAGAAACACAATAGAAGCAGCAAATAGTCAAATCCAGGATGTGGATCTCGCTACCGAAAGCTCCAATCAAGCAAAACAGAGTATCTTAAATCAAACAGGAATGGCGATGTTGAGCCAAGCGAATCAGTCTAGTCGGGTAGTATTAAGATTGTTAGAGCCAACATAAAATCTTAAAATAAAAATAAATATACTAAATAAATTTCAAGTATAATTTTTCGGAAATTCCGAAAGAGTGCGGTCGAACACTAAAATAAAACCGACCCGTGATCAGCGCGGAAGCTGATAAATAATAGTAAAGGAATACAACATGATAAGCCTAAATACAAATATGGCGTCGATGGCGGCATCATATAATTCAAGCAATACCAACCGTGAGTTGCAGAAAAGCCTCCAACGGCTTTCGAGTGGGTTGCGCATTAACTCATCCTCGGATGATGCTGGCGGCCTAGCGGTTTCGATGCGATTGTCAGCGGCAATCAGAAGGACCGAAGCAACCGACAGAAATGTCAATAACGCGATCTCCTTTCTTGCGACGCAAGATGGAGTATTGGGTGTCGCCAGCAAAGTAATGACTCGATTGGCGGAGTTAGCTCAACTAAATGCAGATGTTACTAAAACAACAAGTGATAGGGTTCTTTATAAAACTGAGTTTGATGAGCTTGTAGATAGTATCGACAGCATGACGGATGAGACATTCAATGGGACAAACTTATTTACTGGTGGTGCCACGCTCCAAGTCATCACATCTGAGGATGGTTCGCGCACAACTGGAATTACTCAAGCTAATCTCAGCGCGATTCACACCAGCTTTAGTGGTATTAATTTGACCAGCACCGCTGTGACGACAACGATTGCTACCGTTGATGCAGCAATCGATGATCTTGCTGAGCTTCGAGCGCAAAATGGTGCAGAACAATCAATTCTCTCCTATGCTTCGGATTTGCTTAAGATTAATCAGATAAATCTGGAAGCAGCGAATAGTCGTATCGTGGATCTTGATCTTGCAAAAGAAAGTTCAAACCTTGCGCGGTTAAATATTATGCAGCAAGCAGGCATGTCAATGCTTGCTCAAGCAAATCAAAGCAACGATGCAGTCTTAAGGTTGCTTTACTAATACTCATACTAAAAAATAAATATATTATTATGATAAATGTAAATTCAAATATATCGGCGCTAAAAATGATTACTGCTTTTAATGACTCACAAGATAACCTTTCGAAGTCATTGCTGCGGCTTTCTACCGGGTTGCGGGTGAATTCTGCTCAAGATGATCCGGGTGGGCTTGGAGTTTCGATGAGATTAAACGCTCAAATTGCGAGAAAAAGTATCGTTCATGACGAAGTAAATAATGCGGTATCTTTTCTTGATACACAAGATGCCGTCATGGACGCAGCCAATTCTGTTCTTGAAAGAATGGCTGAATTGACTCAATTAGGGGTCGGCAGTCTGGATACAAGCGCTCAAGCAATATATCAAGTTGAATATGAGCAACTAGAGGGTGAGTTGCAGGGGCTCTTGACTGAGGAGTTTAATGGGAGAAATATGTTTAATGATGGTGGAGCCACACTTACTGTCTTCATATCGGACAATACATCTCAAACGGCTTCCATAACTCAAGCGAACATGGAAGATCAGGTGTATGATGTTGTTAGTAATGGAGATGTCACAACAACGGCGACATACTCTGCGGTTACAACTGCAATTAATAATCTGGCAGAACTGCGTGCAACCAATGGCGGCGAGCAGAACCGCTTTGACCGGGCTGCCAGCGTCTTGGATGCCGGAATTATCAATCTGACCGCTGCAAATAGCCGGATCATGGATGCAGACACCGCATTGGAATCTGTGAACATGACCAAGTATGATATTCTGCAGCAGTCGAGTCTCGCCATGTTGGTTCAAGCGAACCAGAGTAATGAAAATATTCTGCTGTTGCTTCGATAGCGCTTGGAGTTAATGCCGGGCAGGGAGTTAAGAGTTTTCTCTATTTGTGATGAGTTATCCTTTTAGCGGATATAAAAACTCTACTCCTTTGCTGGCGGGCTCTATCTCTGTGTCCATTTAAAGTCAACAAAAACAGGAGTTAAGAATATGAATATCAGTAACATGTTTTCCCAGTTGCTTCTCGCTGATTCATTTCAAGTAGCATTCAAAAATCAATCGACGGCAGTCGAAAGGATTTCCACCGGATTGCGAATCAACTCCGCCAAGGATGACGCCTCACAGGTCGGCTTGGTGTCCCAGGTTGATGCGAATGTCATGGAGCAGAGCATCTTTTCTCAGTCTACGAGTGAGGCATTATCCTTTCTTAAAACCCAAGAAGAAGCGATGAGCTCGATGGCGGAAATCCTGACCGAGATGCAGGCCCTGAAGACATCTGCGGATGCCGCGCTTGCTCTTGGAAACGGTATTTCTACGATTCAAGAGATTTACAAAAAACTCCAGACCGAGTTTCTTGGGATTACCCGGGAATACTTTAATGGGGTTGCATTATTCTCTGCAGGAGCGAATAATTACGTACGTAATTTCTCATTTGTGAATGGAAGTCGATCCTTTCAAACAACCCAATATGCTGCATCGGACATGATGCTGGGGAATACGTTTAGGGTAGGGGAGACATATAGTGAGTATTCCCGCAGAGACCACTCCGCAGCTCGTATCACTTGGGAGGATGCAAAAACCGAGGCGGAATCTTTGGGAGGCTATTTGGCAGTGATTACAAGCGCGGAAGAAAACGCTGCGGTCAGAACTGCTATTGGTGGAGCTTGGGGTGGTTGGCTGGGTATTCATAAGCCGGCAGGTGGGAATTGGATCTCACTTACTGGCGAATCGGTGACTTATACGAATTGGTTTAATGAGGGAGCGGATCCTGCTACCCATTATGCTGCCGTCTTTAGAGGCGATGGGCTTTGGAATGGAACTTGGCTCAATACTGGCGACCCCAAGCCTGCATATGTTTTGGAAGTAGAAAACACTTATACTCTTTCCGATGTCAGTGAGTCTGATCTCGACTCAAACCTTCAAAATCTCTCCCAAGCCATCGCGCAAAATGGGGTCGAGCAACGTAGGATCTTCCGTCTGGAAACGATTGCTGAGACCAATGCCCAAAACTTGTCTGGAATTGCCAGCAGGTTGGAAGATGCGGATTACGCACAGGAAAGCGTCAATAATTCCAAACAATCTCTATTATCTGAATCCACATTGGCGTTGCTTTCGCAGGCGAATATCCGTTCCCAGTCGATGCTTCGGCTCTTGTATGCGCGCATCGACAGAGAGTGGGACTTCTCCTCGAAAGGCAATGACGAGAAAGACAAAACCGATCGCTACAGTCCGCTTCAGCAGTCGCTGATCGATGTCGATTCCGAAGAGTCTCTGAGAACTTAGGCTGGGGTTTGCGCCGCGCACCACTCGCTCCATGCTGTGCGAAGCGCGGATTCGAGGCGGGCGGCTTGGGTGGTGTGGTTGCAGAGATCGCTTGAGGCGATTCCATTGCGGAGGGTAGTTCGGAGGTGGGCGAGTTTTTCTGGGTTTTTGGCCAAGTTGATTGCGGTCTTGATGTAGGTCTCAGATGATTCGGGGGCCCATTCCGGGTGACCGGCGGCGGTGAGAAGGGAGAGGCCGACGCGGGAGGCATGGCGGTCGCCGGTGAGAGAAATCACGGGGACGCCCATCCAGATGGCTTCGCAGGTGGTGGTGGTGCCATTGTAGGGGAAGGGATCAAGAGCGACGTGAACGCGGTTGTAAGTGGCAAGGTGCTCGGCGGTGGTGGGAAGAAAGCCGAGGAGTTCAGTGCGATCAGCAGGAATTCCGGCGGCGGCCAGGCGTTCGTTCACCGAATCGCGAACGGCAGGATCCTCGAAATACTGACTCTTGAGAAGAAGGCGCGCGCCGGAGCATTCCTCCAACAGGGTTGCCCAAGCGGAGAGTGTGGCGTCGGAGACTTTGAGGAAATTATTGAAGCAACCGAACGTGATAGGGCAGGCGTCATCAGGCATGGCGGGTTCGGGGGCGTCTGCGGGCGGTTCGTAGGCCCAGGCGCAGGGAGAGAAGCGGATGAGTTTCTCAGTAGCGAGAGCATCGGCTTCGCCGGGAGGGTCGGTGAGGGAATCGACGAGTCTATGGGTAATGGCTGGCAGTCCGGTTGTATTCGGGTAGCCGAGATAGGACATTTGGACGGGAGCTAGGTGCCTTGCGAAGAGCGGAAGGCGGTTCATCGACGAGTGGCCGGCGAGATCGATCAGAATGTCGGGGGCGTCTTTGCGAATCAGATCGGCGGCAAGATCGTCGGTGAGGCCATTGAGGCTGGTCCATTTTGCAGCGGTTTTGGCGAGGGCATGGCTGGTGGCATCCTCTGTGTAGTGGCAATGATAGAGGAAGATCCGTACGCGGGAGGGATCGAGATTTTTGAGCAGTGGCAGAAGAAAAGAGGCCACCGGATGGGCGCGGAGGTCAGGCGAGACGAAGCCCACGCGGAGGGGTTTGTTGGGCTCGGGTGGATTGAAAAAAACCGGACGTTCCCACTCGGTAAAGTGTGAACCGAACTCGCGGTGGGCGTCGAAGATCGATTGACGATCTTGGGCGGAGGGGTAGTTCAGCAGCATGTTTCGGGCGCTGAGCGCACGGGTGTTTCCGGGCTCCATCCAGAGGATTGAATTGTGGAGGTCGAGCGATTCCTCGGTTTTGTAGAGGCGCATGAGACCAAGAGCTCGAGCTGAAGAGGCGCTTGTGAGAAAAGGGTCGAGCTGGAGAGCCTTGTCGAAGCACTCCATCCCCTCGCCGATACGGCCTGATTGCTCAATCAATGATACGCCGAGATTGCTTGCGGCCACAGCCATTGAGGGATCGAGTTCGAGCGCCTGGCGAAAGCAGGGCTCCGCCGCAGGGAAACCTTTGGCAGAGGCAACGAGTTCACCAAGTTGTTCGTAGGCTGAGGCGTTTGTGGGTTGTAAAGAAACAAACTTCTCCATGGAGGTGATTGCATCCAGAAAATGTCCTGTGGCTTGTTGGCAACGAGCGAGATTTTCCCAAGCCTCGGCTTGGTGGGGGGCTTTTTTGAGGGCGCGGGCCAGGTGGGGTTGGGCATCCGCATGGCGACCGAGATCGGCAAGGGCCATTCCGAGAAACAAGCGACATTCGATCGAGTCGGGGTTCAATCTCCTTGCTTTCTCAAGGAGTTCGGCCGCTTTTTCTAGATGGTCCCCACGTTGGAATGCCATTGCGCCAGACAAAAACCATGCATCAAAATCCCTCGGGCACTCGCGGCGCACTTTAGAATAAATGCGCTCGGCTTCGTCGTGCTGAAAGGCCTTGTGGAGTGCAAGAGCCTCCTCAAGCAGAGTGTTACGTTGTTTCTGGTTCATGTCAGGAGAGCTGGATAATGCATTCGACACAGGAATCCTTTGAATGACACGCCTATTTCCAATCTGAGCGAACAGGGAGATCGTTGGGGGGATTCTGTTTGGCCCTAGAAGCTCATTTGTTACACTCTGAAAGTTATGGGAAGGTCACTATTGTTTGTAATCGCACTTCTTTGCGCGGTTGTTCTTGTGTATCCATTATTAGCACAGCCTACGCCTGCGCCAAAGGGGGGGGACGACTTGGGGCGGGCTGCCGTGGAAGCTGTAACCAGCGAAGTTGAAGAGACGTTGCGCGATGTGGTCTCACGGAATGCCGTGGCCAATGATGCGTTAAATGCAGTCATAGGAGCGCTCGAGGTGGATGCTTTCGGCTTAACGATTGGGCAAATGCTTTTGAGCCTGACGATTTTATTCCTCTCACTATTGCTCCGGAACATTCTAAGCAACGCGATCTTGAAGCGTCTGATCCAGCTTGCGCGAAAAAGCGATTGGATCGACCATCGTTTGGTATTGGCGCTCACGCGGCCGTTGGCTTTTTTTCTGTTGTTGGGTGGGGTTTACCTCTCGCTGGTCATTTTGCCTTTCAGTGAGGGGATCCAGTCTGCGATCGGCCATTTATTCCGCGGGTTGAGCATGCTTGCCGTGGTGTGGGGAGCGATCCAGCTCAGTGATGTCTTCGCAGAGCGACTCGAGAAGCGATGCGCCGGACAGGGCGACTCAATTCTTGCTGGGTTTGCGCCATTAATCAAAAAAACCCTCAAGATCTTTGTCTTTGCGATCGGCGTGCTGCTTACGATCGACAACCTTGGCTACAATGTCACAGGTATCCTTGCCACTCTCGGCCTAGGAACTGCGGCGATCGCCCTGGCTGCTCAAGATTCGATTAAAAACGGGTTTGGGACATTGATGATTATCCTTGATCGGCCGTTTCAGGTTGGGGACTGGATCCAGGTTGGGGACAAGGTCGATGGAGATGTGGAGTCAATAGGGCTGCGCTCGACGAAGGTGCGCACTTGGCCGAAGACGATTATTTCAATCCCCAATGGCGTTCTCGCCAATGAGTACATCAATAATTGGTCACGTATGCCGAAACGTCGCGTCAAACAAGTGGTAGGAATCAGCTATGATGCGACCGCGAAGGATATGGAGGAACTTGTTGAGGAGATTCGCCAGATCCTGAGAAATGATCTTGGGGTGAACCAGGACTTCATCTTGGTCAATTTTACAGATTTCGGTGAATCGTCCCTCGATATTCTTGTTTACTACTTCACGTCAACGACGGCATGGCTCGAACACATGGATATTCGTCAAAAGGTCAATCAACTCATCATGGAAGCTATAAATCGCCGGGGACTCTCGATCGCTTTTCCCTCCCGCAGCCTGTATCTGGAAGGGCCCGCAGCCAACAAAATGGCCGGATTGCCGCATGAGTCGAGGTGGGCTTCCGGCTCACATGTGCCCAGTGATTTCGGTCTAAATTCGCCTCCATAAAAACGATCAAATCTTCGGAAGTGGGGCAAATCCCAGCTCGCCAAACAGGCTGCAACTGCTACTCTATGTGCGTGATCGACCAGCCGGCGGTGCGTGTTCGCGCCAAGTTTTTCTTCGAGGAGGACAGAAAGTTTTTCATCAAGGGAGTTACCTACGGCCCGTTTGCGCCAGATCAACTCGGCGACCACTTCGGCACACCAGAGGGAGCATCGAGGGATTTGGATCTTATGCTCGAGGCGGGGGTGAATCTGGTGCGTATCTACTATGTGCCACCACGTTGGTTTTTGGATCAGTGTGCCGAAAGGGGGATCAGGGCATTGATCTCGATCCCATGGGCAGAGCATTTGGATTTTCTCAGCAATAGGACGATTCACAAAGAGGCGAAGGCGGCCGTGCGCGAGGGGGTGCGCAAGCATGCCGGACATCCGGCAGTGTTCGGCTATCTGGTTGGGAATGAAATTCCCAGCACAATGGTTCGCTGGCTTGGCGCGAGAGAGGTTACGGATTTCATCGAGGAATTGATCACCATCGGGCGCAAAGAGGATCCCCGAGCCTTGTTTTCGTATGCGAGTTACCCGCCCACAGAATATCTCCTCCCGCAGAACAGCGATTTTGTGACGTTCAACGTCTACTTGCACCGGCAGGAGGATTTTGACCGTTACCTCGCGCGTTTGCAAAACCTGGCGGACGACAAACCGCTCATCCTTGGTGAATTCGGTATGGATACCATCAGGCATCCTGAGGAGGAGCAGTCCGCGATGTTGCGCTGGCATATTGAAAGCGTCGTGCGTGGTGGATTGGCCGGCACGGTCATTTACGCTTGGACCGACGAATGGCATCGTGGCGGGCAGGATATTTTGGATTGGTCATTCGGGTTGGTGCGGAGGGACAGGACACAAAAACCAGCCTTCGAAACGGTAAAAAGGCTTTTCCATGGAGAGGGCCCAATGACCTCTCATGTGCAGTTGAAGCAATATCCCAAGGCCTCAGTGATCGTTTGTTCCTTCAACGGATCAAAGACACTCGATCGCTGCTTGGAATCACTGCAGCACATCAACTACCCAGACTACGAAGTGATCCTTGTGGATGACGGGTCGACGGACAACACCCAGGAAATCGCCGGGAGGCATCCATGGGTTAAAAATATCCACCAAGAGAATAAAGGGCTGAGTTTTGCCAGGAATGTCGGGGCCCAGGCATCATGTGGCGAGGTGCTTGTCTATACTGACAGCGACTGCATGGCAGATCCGGACTGGTTATATTATTTAATCGGTACTCTGTTGAGCGGGGACTATGCGGGAGTAGGTGGGCCAAATATCTCGCCACCTGCTGAAAATTGGGTCCAGGCGTGTGTGGCGGCTGCACCTGGCGGTCCGAGTCACGTGTTGCTTACGGATGTTGTGGCCGAGCATATTCCTGGTTGCAATATGGCATTTCACCGCTGGGCATTCGATCAGGTGGGGGGATTCGATTCTGAATACCGTAAGGCCGGGGATGATGTGGATTTCTGTTGGCGTCTGCAGCAGAGCGGTGGAGTCATTGCGTTCAGTCCGGCGGCAATTGTGTGGCATTATCGCCGATTTACGTTGAAGGCATTCAAAAAACAGCAGGAAGGCTACGGCGAAGCAGAGTCGATGTTAAGGTTCCAGCATTTGGTGTTTTTTGGCCCGACAGGCACCGCCAAGTGGAAAGGGCAAATCTATGGTGCTCCGCGCTTCACATGGCTCGTCAATAAGCCTGTGATTTACCATGGGGTTTTCGGGCAGGGGTTGTTCCAGTCAATCTACCCGACCCCGCAATCGGAGTTGGCCGCCTGCCTGAGCAGTATCGAATGGGTGGCCTTGACACTTTTTATTTTCGCCGTGTCTATCCCGGTGCCATTTTTGCGGATCGTGCCGTATTTGATGTTTGGCGGCACGCTGCTTGTGGCTTTGTCGTACATGATTCACGCCAGATTGGAGGCCCGCCATGATACGGTTCCTGCACGGTTGCTTGTGGCGTTCCTTGCATTGACCCAACCGCTCGTGCGTGGGTGGTCGAGGCACTTTACTTGGCTTAAATTCAAACGCACCCCCCCTTCTGTGATTGCCAGCACCGAAAAGGGATTCAAGCCTCCATTCGGAAGCTTGGGGCGTTTACAGTTCTGGAGCGAGGAAGGTCATGGCCGCGAGCGGTTGCTCGACGAGGTTCTCGAGACTCTTGAGAGTGAGGGATGGAGCTACTCCCTCGATACGGGGTGGAAAACCTGGGATATTCAAATTTACGGAAGCTTTTGGTGGGGAATCCAACTCCGCACAGTGACAGAATACCATGGCGGGCCGAAGTGCCTGACGCGGGCGCATCTCCAAACTCGTGTTGTGGCCACAACGGTGCTGGTGAATATGGCTATGCTGCTTGCTCTGATCTACCAACAGTTCTTGATCCCGGGAGGTTCTGTTTGGCTGTGGATGCCCTATGGCGTTTTTCTGATTTTTCTCGCAAGGCGGGCCCGACGTCTCAAGAGGAGGGTTGCCGCTTTGGTTGGGGCTGCCGCAGCGCGATGCGGCTTGGGTTTGCTAAAAGGAAGGGGCTGATCGGTGTCTGGACTGGTTAGTGATTACTTTTACGAGTTGCCTCCGGAGCTTGTCGCGGACAGGCCCGCAGCCCACCGCGATGCCTCGCGCATGCTGGTCTTGCACCGTAGCGATGGGCGTATCGAGCATCGTATGTTCCGCGACTTTCAAGCCTATCTAAAGCCTGGCGATATTGTTGCTTTGAACGACTCCAAGGTGATCAAGGCACGTTTGCTCTCGGAAGGGGGACGCACCGAGATTTTTCTGTTGGAGGATCTCGGGGGGCGAGCTTGGAAATGCCTCGCAAGGCCAGGCCGAAAACTAAGTCCCGGGGTGAGGGTTTCCATAGCAGGCACTACCGCAGAGGTTCGGGATGTTCTGCCTGGTGGGGAGCGGATTTTTATCTTTGACGACGAGGTGGATTTGGAAACCCATGGGCATATGCCTCTCCCCCCTTATTTCAAACGGCAGGCGGACTCGGATGACTTGGAGCGCTACCAGACGATTTTTGCAGACAAGCCCGGTTCGGTTGCGGCTCCCACCGCCGGCCTGCATTTTACTCCTGAAATCCTTTCAGTCATTCCGCATGCATTCCTGACCCTGCATGTCGGTGCCGGCACATTTCTGCCGGTGAAAACGGAGAAGATTTCTGAGCACGAGATGCACGAGGAGTCTTATGAAATCGGCAGAGAAGCGGCTTCGGCTTTGAATGCTGCCAATCGGATCGTGGCTGTGGGAACCACCGCGACAAGGGTGCTCGAGTCCCAGCCTCAAGGCCCGCTATGCGAAACCTCTGGCAGGACGCGAATCTTTATTCACCCTCCCTACCAGTTCCACCATGTGGGAGCCTTGCTCACAAACTTTCATCTGCCCGAGTCCACCTTGTTAATGTTGGTCAGTGCGCTTGCTAGCCGCGAGATGGTACTTGCCGCCTATGCCGAAGCGATTCGAGAGCGGTACCGATTTTTTTCCTATGGTGACTGCATGTTGATTGTGGATTAGTCAGCTGCATCTAATTTCGGCTTGCCTGATCCCATTCGCGCGGGAATGCTTGGGTTTGGCACCCGCTCGGGTGGCGAAATTGGCAGACGCGCCAGACTTAGGATCTGGTTCCGCAAGGAATGTGGGTTCGAGTCCCACCCCGAGCACTTTTCAAATATTGCTTCTCCCCCCACTCGGATCCCCCCATGAACACTGAAAAAGAACGCGCCAGTGTCTTGAAATGTGCGAGTGATGGGAGTTTCGGCGGGTCAAGAAAAACCCCAGTTTATTTTCATTTTTTTCTTCACTTGAGATGGTTTTTTCTTGTGGGGGGAACCCCCTAGTTTCTAATCTCCAGCCACTGGCGAAAACGTTCTCAACCAGTGTGTGAATAACCTGTGAATAACTTTTACTTCAAGATGTTGCGTAGAGATAGTGACCGATTTTTAAAATCTCAACGGCTCGCCTGTCTTGGAATGGATAGTTCTCCCCAAACTTTAATCTTAACTAATTGATTGAAAGCTTTTAAAATGCTAACTACGTCGCAATTTTCTTTGCGGGTGCTTTCCCGTTGTGGCGGGGTTCCTGCCGCACGGAAAAAGGTCTTGGCCTCGTGCTGGTGCATTTTTTGGGTTTTCCTGCCCACTTCAAACTGCCCATGAACAATTCATCTCAAGACCTTTGGACCCGGATTTCACGCCTTATCCGTCTCCGTGTGAGTGCGGATGGTTATGACCGCTGGTTTTCTGGCATCAAGTCCGCCACAGCTGATGGAAATGTCCTGACATTGACTGTGCCTAATCCGATTCACCAATTTTTTATCGAGAGCAATTACCTGCCGATTGTGCAGGAATCTGCCAAGCAAGAGGTGCCTGGGCTTACCGAGGTCCGTTTGGAATCGGCTAGTGAGCAGGAGCCCATGCCGCAACCCGTTGCGCCAGCACCAAAGGCTGCGCGACCCAAGCCCGCTTCCTTCTTGTTAACTGGTCTAAATCAGAGGAATTTGTTCGAAAGTTTTGTGGTAGGATCGAATAGCGAGTTTGCTCATTCCGCCGCCCTTGCGGTCGCAAAGGCACCAGCGCTGACCTACAATCCACTTTTTATCTACGGCTACAGCGGGCTTGGCAAAACACACCTTTTACATGCCATTGGGCATCAAGTTCTCGCTACGAAGAAGTCAGCGCGCGTTGTTTATCTCTCAAGCGAGCAATTTACAAACGAGTTTATCGATGCGATCCAGCACGGGACGCTGGTGAAATTCCGTAAAAAATACCGGCAGGCTGATGTTTTGCTCATCGACGACATTCATTTCTTTGCTGGAAAAGAACGTTCGCAGGAAGAATTCTTTCACACTTTCAATGCACTGCACGATGGCCATAAGCAGATCGTTCTGACAAGTGATCGCCCTGCCAGTGAGATTGAAAAACTCGAGCAGAGGCTTGTCTCGCGGTTTGAGTGGGGAATGACGGCCGAAATCCAGCCGCCTGACACAGAAACTCGGATCGCTATTCTCCGCAGTAAGGCCGAAGCGCTGAGCTTGCATCTCGACGGGTGGATCCTGGAATTTCTAGCTGACAAAATCCGAAATAATGTTCGCCGGCTTGAGGGTGCGCTGATGCGCGTTGCTTCTTACAAATCTCTTAGTGATAAAGAAATAACTCAAGACATCATCGAGAATCTTCTGCGTGACATCTTTCAGGAGCAAGCTCGGAAGTCGGTCACAATCGATCAAATCCAACGCCGAGTCGCTGAGCATTTTGATGTGCGACTTGCCGACATGACAAGCAAGAGGCGCCCTGCAAATATTGCATTCCCGCGCCAGATCGCAATGTATCTCTCCCGCGAACTGACGGGATCCTCGCTTACCGATATCGGAGACGCCTTTGGAGGAAAAGACCACGGGACAGTTATTCACGCCTGCCGGTTGGTTAAAAAACGAATCGCCGAGGACGAAAAAACACGCCAGATCGTGAGCTTTCTGGATAGCAATTTGCAGCGTTGAGTTGGGCCGTCATTCTACTCGGGTCAAGCGTCTGTTGAGACGATCATGGATATTGTTTATTTCGATCTTGAGACACAGCGGACAGCCAACGATGTCGGCGGGTGGGACAAAAAGCACGAGATGGGCATGTCCCTTGGGGTTACCTATAGCTCGAAAGATCGCCAATATGAAATCTTCCCCGAGGATAAGGCCGACGCCTTGGTTGATCGCTTGCGCCGGGCAGATCTTGTGGTTGGTTACAATGTCTTGAAGTTCGACTACGACGTCCTCATGGCCTACACGATTCTCGATCTGAGGGAAAACCTCCGCACTTTGGACTTAATGGCCAGCATTGAGGCGTTGTCGGGTCACAGGCCTAAGCTTGAAAGCGTTGGCCAAGGAACGCTTGGAGTTGGGAAAACAGCAGAGGGGTTGGATGCGATCCGATGGTGGCGGGAAGGTCGCATCATGGATATCGCGCGCTATTGCTGCTTCGATGTGAAGGTCACAAAACTCGTTCACGAATACGGAGCGGAAAACAAGAAAATCCTCTTCAATGACCGCTTTGGCCGTCCGCAGCAGGTGGAAGTGGATTGGAGCGCATGATTCAAGCGCTCAAATCGACCGGCAATTTTTGGCATCTTCACTTGATGTTCCTCGAGGAGGCAGTGCCTATGCAGGAGGACTGGATTCTGCCAGTTCTGGTTGTTGTTTGTGACCGCGCGGGAGTGCCGCTCGCATCTCCCGAACTGATGGATGAACTCGATCAACCTAGAATTGAGAACATCATTTATCGAATCTTAGAGAAGCAGGCGGCCCCCGATCAGTTGCACATTCCACGGAATGAGGAGTGGGATGAGGAGGGGTGGCGCGAGTTTTCGGCGGACAGCAAGCTCGAATTGCGTTTTATCACTCCAAAAAAGTCTGTCGCCGAGGAATTGCGGGCGGTCACGCGTTTGCTTGTGGTAAAGGCCGGGAGGGTAGGCGAGGTCAGTCCTTCGCCACAAGTGGTGGCAGTTGGTCTTGTGCGCACGGCGTTACGGTTGAGATCTCCCTCTAGAAAAGAGGCTCATCTCCGGTTGGCGCTAGGACTCGATCCCGATAATTCACTGGCTAGAGTCGAGTTAGCTGATATTGATTACAATAAAGGGAACTGGAAAGCTTGCCTCGATGGCTACGTCGAGGTGGCAAACCGGGAATCGATATTACGAGATGATCCCAAAATGGTTTGGTGGAGTGATCGGGACACTCGGCCGTATCTAAGAGCGCTCTACGGAAAAGCGATGACGGAGTGGCATCTCGGACGGTTCGCTGATGCCGCGGCCGTATTGGAGGATCTTTTGTCCTGCAACCTCAAGGACAACCAAGGTGCGCGATTTTTGATTCCGATGCTCTACCTCCTAGCGGAGACTCCGGAAAAGGCATCGAAGTATTTTTCCCTCTATGAGGAAAGTTACCCGAGGGATTACAAGGAACCATCCTTTGTGTTCGGTTGGGCATTTAGCCTCTCGCTTGACGGGCGGGAGGCAGAAGCGAAGGTTAAATACCGTGAAGGAATCTTACGCAATCTCCACATCGCACCCATGCTACTTGAGTTGCCTGAGCTGCGGCGCAATATCTGGTATCCAAACGACCGCGCTGAGCCGGGCTATGCTTCGGATTTTATTTCAAGTTACGCCACGCTCTGGGACCGTGAGCCTTCGTCGCTTCGGCTTCTACGGGAGGTTTGGAATGAAGCGGCTCCAAGGGTTGAGGAAATCATCCGCCACCGAGGGGCAATGATCGATTTTCAGGATCAACGCTATGAGCCCGAGTTCAAAGTCAAGTGGCAGGCATTTGTTGACGAGGACGAGCGTTTTGTCTCGGGCTCCTGACGCGGCCATGGACGATCTGGTCTCCTTTGAGCGCTTTATGCGGGAGGCGCTATATCACCCTGAAAAAGGGTATTATGCACAGCGGATTCGAGGAATCGGGAGGCGGGGGGATTTCTCAACTTGGGCAACCCTCGATGGTTCATTGGCTCGTGCTGTTGCTGCTTGGATTCGCGGGCGGGGGATTCGCAATGTGATTGAGGTCGGGGCTGGTGATGGTTCGCTGGCGCGAGCTGTCCTAAGCAATCTCGGATGGAGGCGGTGGTGGAATGTCCGCTACCATATCGTGGAAGTGTCCGCCCCGCTGCGCGAAGCCCAAAATAAGGTTCTCAAGGGCTATGGGGTAGAATGGCATGAGAGCCCAGAGCAGGCGTTGCAGAAGTTAAACGGGCAGGCGTCGATCTTTTCAAACGAGTTGCCTGATGCATTTCCCTGCAGGGTATTTGAAAAATCTGCCAGCGGGTGGATGGAAGTCTATGTATCCGCAAACAAAGGCGTTTCTCAGGAATGCTTGCAATCATGCATCCTGCCCGACTCGACGGTGTTCGAATATGAATTTCGGTCCGGATCCCGCGTTGAAGTGCATGAGAGCTACAAACAGTGGCTTGACGCATTTGCGCCGGAGTGGAGGTCTGGCGAAATGCTCACGATTGACTACGGAGACACCATGCCGCGGCTCTACCACCGCAGGCCAACTGGAACGCTCCGAGCTTATCTTGCCCACCAAGTACTCACAGGCATGGAGATCCTCGATTCTCCGGGAACGCGTGATCTCACTGCCGATGTGAATTTTTCTGATTTGGAGAAATGGGGTGGCGAGTTGGGTTGGCAGACGCTTGATCAAGGGACGCTGCGAGAGTTTTTTCAGCACTGGACACCTCAAGTCCTGATTCCCGCTGGATTTCAAGATGCAGCCGTGGCTTTTCGTTTTATTGAGCAACGAGCCGCCTCATGAGGATCTTGTTGCTCCTCGATTCGAGTCCTGCCATATAGCGGAGCTTTCACAAGGCAAACTATGAGCTCCCTGTGGCAACGGATGGGTTGGGATCGATTTGAATCGACAAATGCGGACATGCGCACCCCGCAATTGGACGGGTTGAGAGGGCTTGCGATTTTGGCCGTTGTATTGCACCACGCGCAGTTCCATCCTCCCCACTTTTTAGATTGGGGACCGTTCGGGGTGAGGCTGTTCTTTGTCTTGAGCGCTTATCTGATTACGCAATCGCTTTGGAGGATTGGTGATTCGGTAGCGATCAAGAAGACATCGTATTTGCGCCAACTTAAAGAATTTCACCTGCGCCGTTTTGCCCGTGTGCTGCCCGCTTATCTCGCAGCCTTGTTCTTTGGTGTCATGGTGGGCATGGAGGATGTGCGGAGTTCCCTGTATTGGCATCTCGGATTTCTCTCAAATGTCAACTTTGCCATGCTCGGATGGTTTCCAGCATCGACGGGGCATTTTTGGTCCTTGGCCGTTCAGGAGCAATTCTACATGATATGGCCGTTTGTACTGCTAGTTGTGCCATTTCGGTGGTTTCCTTGGGTGGCGGTGGGGTTAATGGGGCTTGGTTACGCGTTCCGTGTGTGGTGTTTCAAAGCTGAGATCCCTAATTTCTGGTGCTGGCTCATGTTGCCTGGATGGCTGGATGCATTTGCGATGGGCGGGCTTTTGGCTTGGGTTAAAAAAAAGCATGGATTGCCTGCTCCGCCTCTGGGAGCAGTGTCTTTTCTTCTTGGGTTAACAAGTGTTGCGGGGCTGTGGTTTTTAAATCGTGGAATTCGCTTTTATCCATTCGCTTCTTGGGTAGCGGCCATGCCGGATGTGATTGAGTCGGCGGTAGCGGTATTTCTCATATGGATCAGCGTGGCAGGTATCCAAGGCCCCTTCGGGGTGGTGCTAAATTTTCAACCGCTCCGGTTTTTGGGGAGGATTAGCTACGGCATTTTTATTTATCACCTGATCGTATTTCATTTTCTGGAGGCATGGTTGTCGCATCAAGGCATTGACCGTGATACGCGTCCGCTGGCGGTAGCGGCGTGTATGCTGGCGGTTACGGTCCCGCTCTCGGTGCTGTCGTGGCATTTGCTTGAAAATCCCATCCTTCGGGCCGTGAAGACAAAATGGCTTGCTCCTTGTTCCGCCTATCCAGTTAAAAAATAATCTCCGCTTTTCCCTTGCATAAGTGAGGGGGGACATGCCAAGTTCCGCGCCCTCAAATCGAAAGAAAATAAAAATGGCAAAAGCAGAAGCAAAAGAAGTGGAAGCCCTCAGGCTCCACACCAAAGATACAGGTAGCGCGGACGTGCAAATCGCTCTTCTTACCAAGCGCATTCTCGATCTCACCGAGCACCTTCAAACAAATCGCAAAGACCACGCATCACGCCGTGGACTTCTCAAGCTCGTGGCTCAGCGCCGGAGTCTTCTCGACTACCTCAAGCGCACGGCAAACGCCCGTTACAGCGTGGTTCTCGAAAAACTCGAGCTCCGCAAATAGCATATACCCCCTGAAAGCCCCGCAATTCCGCGGGGCTTTTTCTAAATAACCCAGTTCCGTCCGATCGGACGGAACGATTACTCGTATTTATTTATGTCCCATAGCATCACTGTTTCCGCTGGAAACACTCCCATGACCTTTGAATCAGGCAAGCTTGCAAAACTTGCCGATGGAGCGGTCACTGTCCGTTGCGGCGAAACTATTGTTATCGTTACCGCTGTTTCGGCCACAACAATTAAAGAGGGCCAAGACTTTTTCCCTCTCACTGTCGAATACAAAGAAAAGGCATCCGCCGTTGGCAAATTCCCCGGCGGCTACTTCAAGCGGGAAGGCCGTCCGTCCGAGAAGGAAATCCTGACGGCACGCATGACCGACCGACCCCTGCGTCCCCTTTTTCCGAAGGGCTACCTTTACGACACTCAAATCATCACGCTTCTTCTAAGTGCTGATGGTCAGAATGATCCTGATATTCTATCAATTAATGGAGCGTCTGCGGCTCTCTGCGTCTCCGACATTCCGTTCGCGGGGCCTGTTGGTGCCGTCCGCGTGGCGCGTGTGAATGGGGCATTTGTGGCAAATCCCACCCACGATCAGCGTGCTGAAAGTGATCTCGACCTCGTCTATGTCGGCGACGGTGAAAAGGTCATCATGATTGAAGGTGCCGCCAACGAGTTGCCTGAGGCTGATTTTGCTGCTGCATTGGATTTCGCACGAGATGCGGTTAAAGTCATTGTTGCCGGTCAGCGCGAATTGGCTGCAAAGGTTGGGAAACCCAAGCGTGTGGTTCCACTATTTGAAGTGCCTTCACAAATCTTGGAGATTGCCTACCTCGTTGCAGGAGATCGCATCGAAGCGGCACTCTACACCCACGGCAAAGTGGCCCGCAGCAAGGCGGTTGGGGCCCTCCGCGAGGAGGTTGAGAAAGCCGTTGTGGAGAAATTCCCTGCAGCTTCCAAATTCGAGATATCCCAAGCCTTCGATTACCTTCAGAAAAAAGCCTTCCGGATCAGCATTCTTGACCGTCGGCAGCGCTGTGATGGACGTGGCTTGCATGATATTCGCCAGCTTTCCGGAGAAGTGGGGCTCCTGCCTCGTACTCATGGTTCGGCGCTTTTCGCACGCGGTGAAACACAGGCTCTCGGCGTGGCCACACTCGCTCCTGCTGAGGAGGCCCAGATGATCGATTCGTATGGTGGCGGTGTGGATACGAAGCGCTTTATGCTTCATTACAATTTTCCGCCCTTCAGCGTTGGCGAGACCGGACGATTCGGAGGTCAGAACCGCCGCGAGATCGGCCATGGTGCACTGGCTGAGCGCTCCATCGAGCCAGTGATTCCATCCTCGAAGGATTTTCCATATGCCCTGCGCGTGGTCAGTGAGGTTATGGAATCAAATGGGTCCACCTCTATGGCAAGTGTTTGTGCGGGTGTTCTCGCCCTAATGGATGCTGGTGTGCCGTTGATCCGGCCTGTCGGTGGCATTTCTGTGGGACTCGTTACTGAATACGACGGTGACACGCTCAAACGCTACACGACCCTCACTGATATTATCGGGAGTGAAGACCACTTCGGCGACATGGATTTCAAGCTCTGTGGTACTGATCAAGGCGTTACTGGATTCCAGCTTGACCTCAAGCTTCCTGGCATAAGCCATGAAATCATGCGTGAAGCCATTGCTGAGGCCAAGGAGGCCCGTAGCAAGGTGCTCGAAGTAATGGGTAGCGTGCTTGCCTCGCCTAGAACCGAAATGAGCCCCTATGCCCCGCGTATCGAGACTATCCGCATCAATCCTGACAAGATTGGCTTGATCATTGGCCCAGGCGGCAAAACGATCAAAGGAATCGTTGCCGAAACTGGTGCCGAGATCAATATCGAGGACGATGGGTCAGTACATATCTACTCCAGCAATGGAGAAAGCCTCCAACGTGCCAAGGAAATCATCCAAGGGATGACTAAAGAAATCAATGTGGGTGAGCTTTACCAAGGCACTGTCGTCTCGATCAAGGAGTTCGGCGCCTTCGTTGAGGTTTTGCCAGGCAAGGATGGCTTGTGCCATATTTCTGAATTGGCAGATGTCCGCGTGAACAAAGTCGAGGATGTTGTCAAAATGGGAGATTCGCTCTGGGTCAAATGCATCGGAGTCGATGACAAAGGCCGTGTGAAACTTAGCCGTAAGGCGGCGATGAAAGATCGTGATCAGGCCGCTGGGGCTCAACCAGCCTGATTTTTTCTACACTAAGCAAGAAGTTTGTTCCTTCAAAGGCGGTCGTCCACACGTGGGCGGCCGCCTTTTCTTCTAGGGATATCCCTTGCTTGCAGGTGAGAGGGTAAGGTTTATTCTAGCTTTCTATGAAACACTTACTGATCGCCTTTCTTGCGGTTGTGGCCTCGGCGCATGCGGATGTAACAATTGGAAAACCAGCTCCGGATTTCACTCTTGCCGCTTGCAATGGCAACACTGTGTCGCTGGAGGCTCAAAAAGGGAAGGTGGTTGTCCTTGAGTGGATAAATCACGGATGCCCTTTCGTTGCCAAACATTATGATTCTGGAAACATGCAAAAATTGCAAAAAGAGGCCACCGACAAAGGGGTCGTATGGTTGTCGATTTGTTCATCGGCTCCCGGCAAACCTGGTCACATGTCCGCTGCTGCTGCAGCGAAATCTTGCGCGGATAATGGTGCCGCTGCCACCGCTTACCTTCTTGATGAGGAGGGGACCGTTGGCAAGCTCTATGGAGCCAAGCGTACGCCAGAGATGTATGTCATCGATGCCAATGGTGTCCTTGTTTACCATGGGGCTATTGATGACAAAAGCTCCACGAACTCCGAGGATATTGACGGCGCTAAAAACTACGTTATGGCAGCTGCTAACGAGGTTTTGACTGGGAATCCCGTCACCATTCCGACGACAAGCGCCTATGGTTGCGGTATCAAATACAAGGATTGATTGGAGTTGGTTGGTTGTCGCTTAACCAGACCGGTCATCGCGTTGTGCGTGACCGGTCTTTTTTTGTTTCGACTTGGGCGCCTACAAAAAAAAGGGGGGTAAACGTAAAAATCGCTAAAGGTTTTTTTGGGGCGGACGATTAATTACAACAAGGAGAAAATCTCCAAACACTGAGGTCGAACAGTGAACCA
>ERZ889217.598-NODE-598-length-21146-cov-44.726424_pt1 | contig 21146 bp, 18 predicted proteins | sample MGYA00521098_ERZ889217 | MGnify/ENA primary metagenome ERZ889217 (study PRJEB32303, sample SAMEA104408613) | aquatic metagenome | biome: Brackish water; feature: Pelagic; material: water | place: Baltic Sea | collected 2014-06-10T22:04:00 | depth 2,362 m ... | reverse complement strand
GCGGCTGGTGGGATGGCGCCCCATCACGACTCAAGCCCGCACCTGACAGTCAAGTAGCGACCGAACTGGCGAATCTTTCTGGTGGCGCAGAAAACTTAATGAATCGCGCACTCGAATTGATGGAGAGTGGCGACATCCGCATGGCTTGTCACCTTGCCGACTTTGCTGGTTGGGCCGCACCCGAAGACCCACAAATTCACGCGAACCGCGCGACTATTTACGAACGACGACGCAAGAGCGAACTGTCATTGATGAGCAAGGGCATCTTTAAAGGTGCCGCTCGCGAGTCGCAAGCAATCGCCGACAAAAAATAGCCTCCGCGAAAACGCGAACTCACCAAACAAATTGTGGGCGCGACGGGGCTTGAACCCGGGACCTCCACCATGTCGAGGTGGCGCTCTACCAACTGAGCTACACGCCCTTACTGACTTGCAAGCATAGCGTGCTGGTTTGTAACTCAAAAGGTTGAGGTGCGACAATAGAAGTCGCATAAACGAAACAGGGGCAAAATGTCGAAATTAACTCTCAAAGATCTGTTCGCCGCAAAAGGCAAACGACATTTGACACAAGTTTTTGTGCGCACCCCGCACGAGGCCGCCGCATGCGAAGAAGCAGGCATTGACATGCTCGTTGCTGCCGAACTTCACGATGGTCAATCAAGCGACTATGTCGGCATTCGCAAGGCAGCGCCAAATACATTTCTCACAATTGGTTTGGCCATAAACACATATGCGGGGCACACCGAAGTTCTACGCAACGCATACCGTTTGATGGGCGTTGGCGCCGACACGCTTTATTGCGGATACGGCATACCCACGATCAAGGCACTCGCCGACGAGTACATCCCCGTAGTCGGCCACGTCGGTCTCGTGCCATATCGCAACTCGCCGTTTGGCGGCATGAAGGCCGTCGGCAAAACCAGTGCCGAAGCGTTGCGTGTTTACGAACTCACAAAGCAATATGAAGACGCCGGCGCTGTTGGCGTCGAAATGGAAGTCGTGCCAGCCGAAGTTGCCACCGAAATTTCCAAGCGCACGAAAATGCTGATCATCGGCATGGGCGCCGGCATCAACTGCGATGTGCAATATCTTTTCGCCACTGACATTCTCGGCGACAACGAGGGTCATGTACCTCGGCACTCAAAGGTTTACCGCGACTTCAAAACCGAATATCACCGCCTGCACCGCGAATCGGTTGCGGCATTTAAAGAATTTCGCAGCGACGTGCTCACAGGTGCCTACCCTGCCGACCAAAACAACGTGACAATCGATAAAAAAGAGTTTGACGCGTTTCTTAAAGCAATTAAATAGCATCAATCAGTCGCAGCGCGACTTCATTTGCGAGCAAACGACCGGCCCGAGTCAAAACAATTCGATCATCTTGGCGGTCAAGCAACTCACTCATTTCGTCAAGATCAGCCTCGCTAAACGAACCAAGTGGCACACCTTCACGGGTTCGCACCAACAACTGCAACATCTCGCGCTTGCTCGTTTCGGCATCAAGCGTCTCACTCGACGACTCTGGTGACTCGCCAGCATTAACTAACTCGATATATCGATCTGGCGTGCGCACATTCCACCAACGTCGACCATTTAAATGTGCATGGGCGGCACTGCCGAAACCTTCGTAATTGCCCTGCTGCCAATAAAGCGAATTGTGTTTGCATTCATGACCAGGCTTGGCCCAATTTGAAATCTCATAATTCTGCAAGCCGTGTGCCGACAATGCGTCGTCGCACAACAAATATTTATCTGCTTGATCATCGTCATCTGGGTGGCGATCAGGTTGCGTTGCCAAAGCCGTATTTGCTTCTACTGTCAGACCGTATGCAGAGACATGAGGCGGATCAAGCGCCACGACATCACGCAACGTCCGCGACCAGTCATCAAGGGTTTCGCCCGCAGCACCATAAATAATGTCGAGATTGAAAGTCTCAAACCCTGCTTCGCGCACGCAAGACACCGAGCGCTGCACGTTCTCAGGGTTATGCGTGCGCCCAAGCGACTTCAAAACATGATCGACCGTCGACTGCACACCAATACTGATTCGATTTACCCCGCCCGCACGATATGTCTGCATCATCTCAAGAGTGATGTCGTCGGGGTTGCACTCGACCGTCACTTCGCAGCCTTCTGCAAGCGGAATCTCAGCCAACACACTCATTAACTCTGCAGCCGGCACCAGAGTCGGCGTGCCCCCGCCGATGAACACACTCGTCGCGCGAGGCATCGCACTCGCAACGCTGCGCTTAATGTGTGTGCGTAGCGCGGCCAAATAATCTGTCGTCAGTTGGTGGCGGTCAGTGAACGTTGCAAAAGCGCAATAGTCACACTTTTTTGCACAAAACGGAATATGAATGTAAACACCAAATCCTGAGTGCATGATATTTAACTCTGCGTTGTTGGTGGCACGAACAACAAGTCAAGTTCGGCAAGTTTGGCGCCAACTTCATCGACGGCAATGTCGAGCATCACGGCAATCGCCCGCGTATCGTGCGCGCGCACAGTTATAACTTTGCCGTTGAAGTCTTGTCGTTGTACTTGAATCATCCGCAAAAATCTTTCAAGCATCTTAAATTCGATGCCTTCGCGCGTCGAAAGTTTGGCCACGTCAATTCGAAGTTTCGTCGGGGCTGACGCACCTGGCTGATTATCTTCGACTCGCAACGGGTCACGTGGCAAAAGTTGATCAATCGTCACACCATAAAACTTGGCCAGACGCTCAAGGCGCGGCACTGAAATCGCCCGTTCACCTCGTTCGTATGCGCCAAGCACTGAGGCTTTAAATTCTTCGCGTGACTGAAGTTCGACCTCGCTAAGTGACAAATTCTTCTGCGAGCGAATCGATCTCAGGCGCTCACCCACCATCCGTGAAAACGGAGACTGCTCAAGCATCTCGTCGTCAGATGGGCTCATTGTCGGTTCAACTTTCTTTATTTCGGTAACTCGACATTAGAACAGCCGCACTAATCGCCGCAGTTTCTGCTCGCAAAATTGTGTCACCAAGCGAAACGACTCCTTTGCCAGCAGAGACTTCTTCTTGCGTAAAGCCACCCTCAGGGCCAATCGCAATCGTGCGATGCGACTCATTCAAAACTTCACCAGTCGGGTCGGCGATAAATGCATCACCCAACTGTGCCAGAGCCACGACATCGCTCACTTTTGGCAACCAAACGCGTCGTGACTGCATCGCCGCCTCGCGAGCAACTAATCGCAGTTTCTCTAAATTCTTGTTTGCTCGACCAGCATCCCATCGCACGACACTGCGAGTCGTTGGTGCCAAAACAATAATCTCGTCAATACCAATCTCAGTTAGTTTCTGCACTGTCCACTCGGGTCGGTCACCTTTGACTACAGAAAAGGCAACTCTCAACTGCCACTTCGGTGCTGGCTCTACGGCAACTTCGCTCGTAACCTCAATTTTTGCATCGCCATCAACTACACACGTTCGCCATCGTCCGCCGCCATCTGAGACCGTTACAACATCTCGCGACTTCACCCGCAAGACGCGCAATAAGTGATGCGCGTCTACGTCGCCCAAAACCGGCGCGTCAATTGAATCTACAAAAACATGTGCCGCTGAGTTACGCAGCGCAGAGATCACGAAAATGCCGACTTAATCTTTGACTTCAATGAAGTGTCGCTGGCCGCGACTTGTTCTCCGCGCTCTTTGGCCAACTGCTGCAACAAATCACGCTCTTTTGATGAAAGTTTTTTCGGCACCACAACTTCAATTCGCGCACGAAGGTCGCCGCGTGTTCGACCTCGATTGCGTCCGCCTTGATTCAAGTACGGCACGCCCCGACCCTTGAGTACATACTCGTGACCATGCTGCACACCGGGTGCAACTATGAGCGTCTCATCACCATCAAGAGTCGCCAGCACAAGATCAACGCCAAGTGCAGCCTGAGCAATCGAAACCTGCACGTTCGTTACCAAATCATTTTCTTCACGTTGATACATCTCATGAGGCGCAACTTCAATATGTACGTACAAATCTCCAGCCGCACCACCACGCGGACCTACCCCGCCGCGACCAGTCACGCGCATTGTCTGACCCGCAGCAATGCCCGCCGGAATATCAATCTCATGCGACTGATCTTTGGTCACTCGACCTTCACCGCGACATTTGTTGCACGGCGACGCGATCATTTCACCCATTCCGCGACAGCGGCCGCACGGTGTGGTTGTCACCATTTGTCCAAGAATGCTCTGACGCATTCGTCGCACTTGACCCGAGCCACCACAGTCGGCACAGGTTGTGGCCTTAGTGCCTGCAGCCGCGCCCGACCCTTCGCACTCTTCGCAACTCACAGCAGATCTAATCGACACCGAAGTTCGACAACCAAAAACTGCGTCAACAAATTCGATTTCAATTTGTGTTTCTAAATCTGGGCCGCGTTGTGGTCCAGATTGTTGTCGCCCGCCTCCACCAAACGGCGAATCACCGCCGAAAAATGCGTCGAAGATGCTGCCGAAACCGCCGGCACCACCAAACGGATCTCCACCGCCGCGACCACCACCCGATATACCAGCTTCACCAAATTGGTCATATCGTGCACGAGTCTCTTCGTCTGACAAAACTTCGTACGCACGACTTACAAGTTTGAATTTTTCTTCGGCTTCAGCGTTATTCGGGTTCGCATCAGGGTGCAGTTCACGCGCCAACTTGCGATATGCGCGCTTTAACTCGTCTTGACTCGCCCCACGCGACACGCCAAGCAATTGATAAAAATCTTGCGCCATTCGAATTAATTTTCGGTCAAACGACGACCAAGTCGATCGCTAACCAAATCTACGGTCGCCAATGCTTGCGGATAATTCATACGCGTTGGCCCAAGCACACCAACAGTGCCCACAGTTTCGCCATCGGCGCGAACTGGCGCCAAGACAACTGAACATGCCGAAAGTGGCTCGACGCCGTGCTCGGCACCGATCGCAACTGAAACGCCACGGTTCAGCATGTCGCGAACAAGCGTGACAACAACATATTGCTGCTCAAGAGTGTGCAAAACATTGCGCACGATTTCTACAGCGTCAAATGCCTCAGCCATCTGCGCCACGCCACCGACGTAGAAGTTCTCGTCATTTCGCACGCGGTCAAGAGCCGACAAAACTTTTTCGCACAACGCAGCGACACCAGCAACACCAGTTTGTTCTTTGCTCGCATTGCGATTTGCCTCGCGATGAGAAGCAACATCACTCAACGGCTGAGTAATCATGAGGCGCTGAAGTTCTGCATTGGCTTGCAAAATCTCATCATCTAAGACATCGCTCGTGATTTCAATTTGTGCATTTTCGACTGCACCGTTTGAAAGCACGACGACCACCGTCATGTGATGACTCGAGAGCCGAACTAGTTGCACCGAGCGCACGACGGCAACTTCTGCAGTCGGCCCAATTACAACTGATGCATAATTCGTCAATTGCGCCAACAACATCGACGTTCGCTGAAGTGTTTCTTCTAGACGAAAGTGCGCGGTTTCAAAAAAACTTCCGACTTTCGCCTGTTCGATCGAGCCAAGCGAACCGTTCGGCACCAAGTTGTCGACAAAAAACCGGTATCCCTTATCGGTTGGTATTCGACCAGCCGAAGTATGCGGATGCATCAAATAGCCTTCGCGCTCTAAAGCCGCCATGTCATTGCGCACCGTCGCCGACGAGACCGCCAAATCACGATTATTGGCAATGTGCGCAGAACCCACCGGTTGCGCGGTGGCGATGTACTCCTCTACGACAGCCCTGAGGATTGCAGTCTTACGATCGTCAAGCATTTGTTACTTATCAGGCTACCTAGCGTCAGACTACCGAGCGATTGATTTCCCCGCTGATCTTGTAGCGACTTAGAGCCTCATCACGCTCTTGTGAATGGTCAACCATTGGTTCTGGATATTGCGCAAACAATCCGCCTTCGGGTTGCAGCCATGGTGAATGCACAAACTTTTTCGGCACATCGCGCAACTCAGGTATCCATTCACAAACGTAATTTCCGTTGGGATCAAATTTCTCGCCTTGCAATACGGGGTTGAACACGCGAAAGTACGGCGCCGCATCGGTGCCAGTTCCGGCAGTCCATTGCCAACCGTGATTGTTTGATGCGATGTCGCCATCGACCAGATGCTTCATGAAGAATTTCGCACCCCACTGCCACGGCAAATGCAAATCTTTGACCAAGAAACTGGCGGCAATCATTCGCACACGATTATGCATCCATCCTGTTGCCAACATTTGTCGCATGCCGGCATCAACGATCGGATAACCCGTTTTGCCAGCACACCAAATTTCGAATCTCTGTTTGGCTTTCGCATCTGTGTCGACTTGCAGACTGTCCATTTTGGGTTGCAGATTCTTCCAAGTTGTCTGTGGTTGATGAAACAAAACATCGGCATAAAACTCGCGCCAACAAAGTTCGCTGCGATAGTGATCATGGTTCTTGTTCGGCTCGAGTTCAGCCAGCAACTGTCGCGGGTGCACCACACCGAAGCGCAAATAAACCGACATCTGACTGCAGCCGTCGCGATCAGGATTATTTCTTTCGTCTTTATATTTGTCAAGCGCAGTCTCGGCAAAATATTCCCATCGTTTCCATGCGGCTTCTTCGCCCGCATCAGCAATTTTTGCGGTCGATACCGGGTCGTCGGGTATCGACTCACTTTTTATCGTGGGGGCGCCATTCCATTTCACGTTCGGCTTTTTGACTGGCGCCGACCAACCGTTCACCAACCAAACTTTCGAAAACGGAGTAAATACCGAATACGGCGTCGAGTCGGCTTTTCGCACTGTGCCCGGGTCGACCGCGTATGCCGAACCAACATGATTCAACTTCGCACCAACTTTTTCTAGTACTCGAGCAACTTCAGCGTCACGCTTTTGCCCGTATGGTGCAAAATCTTTTGCAGCAAAAACATCGGTTGCAGCAACTTCTTGCACGACTTTTGGCACGACTTCAACTGGGTTACCCACACGCACTACAAGCGCGCCACCCATTGCCTTATTCAATTCGCGCAGTGAACGAAACAAAAATGCTAATCGCGGCGCACCTGATCGCTGCAAAAACATCGGGTCTAAAACAAATAACGGCGTCACTGCCCCGGCTTTGCTTGCTGCGATCAATGCCGGGTTATCTTCGAGACGCAAATCGCGCCGAAACCACATCACCGAATTAGAAGAGTTATTCGCCATTTGATCTATACCCAATCATCTCCATGCAACCACTGCCACTACCGCACAAACTAGAGCAATTACCCCGCCATATGCCAGCGACCACTCAGGCGAAATTGAGTCTGCAATCAAACCGGTTATCGGTCCGCCAATTGGCGTGCTTCCCAAAAATGCAACCGCAGTCAACGCCAACAATCTTCCACGCATATCGGGTGGTGATTCTTGTTGACTAATTGCATTGCCCGAAGCGATCATCGCGGCGCCACCGATGCCAAGCGGAATACTCCAAAAAAATGCCAGCCACACGTTCGATGCAAACGCCATGCCGATGCTTGCTAATCCGAGCAACGCAATATTGCCGACGAACCAGCCCATCGACACAGTCTTTAAGCGTGCAGTGAGTAGAGCGCCGGTCAAATTGCCAATGCCAATCACCGACATCACCCAACCAAATGCTCGGTCATCACCCCAACTCAGGTCGGCCAACTTTGGCAAAGCAACACCAAAGTTGAAAGAAAATGTACTCACAGCGACATAAACCAAAAACATCGTTAACAATCGACGATTGCCGGCGACATATTTAAAGACTTCGCGCACAGGAGAACCACCTGCTGGTCGCATAATCGCCGGATACATTTCACTCTTTCGCAAACCTGTCAAACCGTAAATCATCGCTGCATATGAGACGCCGTTCAAGATAAATAGCCAACCGGTGCCGAGTGGCCCGACCAACGCAGTTGCAATCGCCGCGCCGAAGATTCGCGAGCCTGTCATCACTGCCGTATTCAGCGACATTGCATTCGGCAAATCAACTATTGGCACGAGTTCAGTCACCAAACCGCGTCGGGCAGGGTTGTCGAAAGCGCCGATGATGCCCAACAGCAGCGACAGTGCATAGACCATCGGCACATTTATCACGCCCGACAGATCTAGAACGCCGAGCAACAAAGCCTGAGCAGCCAAAGCTGCCTGCGAGATCAACGCAATTCGGCGACGGTTGTGGCGATCAGCAAGTGCTCCGCACCAAGTGCCGAACAACAACATCGGCAAAAACTGAAACGCCACGTTGTAGCCGAGATCGGCTGCGTTGCCTGTCAGCCGGTAAATCAACAACGACGACGCGGTTAACTGCAGCCAACTGCCAATATTCGAAAGCAGCAACCCTGCGAAGAACAGACGTGCATTGAAATATTTCAGCGAGCGAAAAACGCTTGCGTGTTTCTCAGCCACGGTATTTAATTATCGAGTTTGAGCGCCGAAATGAAAACATCTCCGGGTATCTCAACGCGACCGATCGACTTCATCTTCTTCTTGCCCTCTTTTTGTTTTTCGAGCAACTTGCGCTTGCGCGAAATATCGCCGCCGTAGCACTTGGCCAGCACGTCTTTTCGCTTTGCTTTGACAGTTTCGCGTGCAATGAACTTGCCGCCGATTGCAGCCTGAATTGGCACATCAAACATCTGACGCGGAATCAACTCTTTGAGTTTTTCGCACATCCGCTTGCCATAGTCGTATGCCTTGTCGCGGTGCACGATTGTGCTGAACGCATCGGCAGCAATGCTGTTCAAAAATAAATCGACTTTAACCAAGTCAGATTCTCGATAACCGTGCAGTTCATAGTCGAGACTTGCGTAGCCCTGCGATCGACTCTTCATCTGATCAAAAAAGTCGACTACTACTTCGGCAAGTGGCATCAAGTAGTGCATCTCAACGCGCTCGGGCGATAGATATTCGAGTTTGCCGAGTTCGCCGCGACGAGTCTGGCAGAGATCCATCAAGGTGCCGGTGTAATCCTTTGGTGTGATGATGTCGACTTTAAAATACGGCTCTTCAATCGACTTGATGTAAACAGTTGGCGGCAATTCGCTCGGGTTGTCACAAATTTCTCGACTGCCGTCGGTCTTTGTCACCTGATATTGCACCGATGGTGCGGTCGCAATCAACGCAAGGTTGAATTCGCGCTCGAGTCGCTCTTTGACAATCTCCATGTGCAACAAACCCAAGAAACCGCACCTGAAACCAAAACCAAGCGCACCCGACGACTCGGGCAAGTAGCTAATTGAAGCGTCATTAAGTTTCAACTTCTGCAAACTTTCACGCAATGTTTCGAAATCGTCGGCATCAATCGGAAACAATCCGCAAAACACCATCGGCTTTGGGTCGCTATAGCCATCAAGTGCTTTTTCGGCTTGTCGTGACTCATGAGTTACGGTTTCACCACTTCGCGCTTCACCCACGTCTTTGATGCCCGCAATCAAATAACCAACTTCACCCGGGCCAAGTTCGTCGACCAGCGTTGGCACTGGTCGTCGCACGCCCACCTCAAGTGCTTCATGCACGGCGTTTGTTTGCATAAATCGCAACTTCTCGCTGCTACGCATACGACCGTTCATCACGCGTATCGAAGAAACAACGCCGCGATATTGGTCGTATTGACTATCAAAAATCAACGCTTGCAGTGGTGCATCGGCATCACCAGTCGGTGCCGGAATTTTCTCGATGATTGCATCAAGCAACTCAGGCACGCCATCGCCTGTCTTAGCCGAGATGCGCAAAATATCTTCGGCACGAATGCCGAGAACTTTTTCGATCTCCATCGCATATCTATCTGGGTCAGCAGCAGGTAAATCAATTTTGTTTAGTGCAGCGACAATTTCAAGATTGTTTTCAAGCGCCAGATAACAGTTCGCCAATGTTTGCGCTTCGATGCCTTGTGCCGCATCAACAACCAAAACGACACCTTCGCACGCCGCCAAAGAACGACTTACTTCATAGCCAAAGTCGACGTGCCCTGGCGTGTCGATTAGATGCAGCGTGTGGTCCTTCCATGACACGCGCACGTTTTGCGCTTTGATCGTGATACCTCGTTCACGCTCGAGGTCCATGCTGTCTAAATATTGGGCGCGCATTTCGCGAGCATCCACCGCATTCGTCATCTCTAAAATGCGGTCTGAAAGTGTTGATTTGCCGTGGTCAATGTGCGCAATGATCGAAAAATTTCGTATTCGAGATAGTTCCATTACGCCGTTTCTCCGAGATTTCGACCATCACACTGACGCCCAAAAAGCTTGTGTGAGACGATGCCAAATTCTATACGGCTTATGTTTGGCAAGGCCTGACCCGCTGTTAGCCTTGGGGCGTGGCAAATATCAAATCGCAAAAAAAGCGCATCATCACAAACGCAAAAGCAACCTCTCGCAACAAAGCCGTTCGCAGCGAACTTCGCTCACGAGTAAAAAGTGCTCTTGAGACAGCAGGCACACCAGAAAATCAAGAAGCGCTTCGCCTTGCCGTGAAGCGCCTCGACAAAGCCGCTGCCAAGCGCACGATTCACCCAAAACAAGCCGCTCGCCGCAAGAGCCGCTTGATGCGCAAACTTAACGCCGCTTCGGCGAAGTAGTTCTCGCCGAGTTACTCGGCCTATTCGTTCTGGTTGACGCCCCCATTCGGCACAACCGAGCGACCAAGATTTCCATCGTTAGTTCTTCGCCGAGGTCTTTGCCTCCGCGCAAATCGATGTCAGCCCGAGCAAGCAACGCAATCGCCTGGCTAATACCGGTACTACCAATTCGACGATATTGATTGAGATATTTCTTGCCCTGAAATTCGCTTTTGCCGCCGATCAGAGTCAAGACGTCATTTGCGCTGTGCAACTCTGGGCCATCAAGTCGCATCAACTTCGAAAAATGCGTGTGCAACAGAGCCATCACTTGCAACGGATGATATTCACCACTTCGTGTCATGCGATGCAACATGTCAATGGCTTTCGCCGAATCACCCGCATCGATTGCATCGGTTAAGTCCCATGGCTTGACGCTGCCGGCATCGCCCAAAAACGCGGCGACATCGTCACTCGAAAGTTTGCGCGATGTGCCATATGTCGAGACCAGTACATCAATCAACCCAGGCAACCGAGCTTGATCTTCACCCAGCCAGTCAATTATTTGATTCAGCGCAATTGGCTCAAGAGTCAAACCCGATTCACCAAATCTCTCGAGAAACCAAGTCATCAACTCTTGACGTTTTGCCGGTGGCGTCGTCGCCATCACAGTTGCGCCGGCCCGTTTCAACGCGTCTGAAACCGACTTAGCCAATTTGCCAGATGCACTCAACACGAGATGCGTGCTGTCGACAGGGTGCTCGAGATATTCGACCAAACTCGAAAGTTCGGCAACGGTCGCCTCAGAAATTTCTCGAATCACAACGACTCGCTCTTCACCAAAAAGCGACATGGTTTCGGCAGACGAGATTGCCCGGCGAATTGCATCTTCGCGTTCTTGCCCACTTGCCGCCCCTGCATCATGGGTTTCTAAAATCGTGCTGCGGTTTTCATCTGTCGCCATCGACTTGATCAGTTCGCGAGTGATGTCACTTACTTTGTCTGAAACCAATCGCGGATCAGAACCAGTAATCAAATGAATCGTCACGCCTACACGCTAGAACTTCGGTGTCGCAGAGCAATTATCCCCGCCAAAACTCCGAGCCAAAGGGCGAGATTTAGCGTGCCTTCAAATCGGAGGTGTGCGAAAATTTCAGCAACCCACCAGACCCAGCGCACACCAACTTGAATCGGCAGCATCACTAGATCGCCAATCTCGCCGAGACCAAAGTTGCTGATCAGCGCCGAAAAAAGTGACATCGGTAAGCCCACCAACATCACCAAACCAGCAATCGGCACTGCCAAGACATTGGCAATAATGCCGGTCACCGAAGGCAAGCCAAAAATCAAAATCACAACTGGCATCACACCAAGTTGTGCGGCAACAGTGGCCCCGATGAGTTGCGCCAACCATTTTGGTCGTCGAATAATTTGTGCCAACGGTGCAGCGCCAATACACAAACCACAAGTCGCACCAACCGACATGAAAAACCCAACCGACCACGCCAAAAGTGGATCAACAATCACAGCCAGCAAAACTGTCAGTGCAATCAACCGCATAGTTCTAGTTGGTCGACCAAATGTGACAGAAAGAAACGCCAGACCAGCCATCGTTGCTGCGCGCACAACTGACGGCTCAACTCGTGTGATTAACACGAACCATGCGAGAACTCCGAGTGTGGCGATTATTCGCAACCGATTTTTTAAGCGCGACAGCAGTGGCGAGAGTGCGGCCAGCACGAACGAAACATTTTGACCCGATACAGCGACCAGGTGTGCAAGCCCAGATTTTCGAAAGGCATCAATCATTGACTCTGATTGACGCGTGTCGTCGCCAATCACCAGACCGGTGAACAACGCTCGATCATTGAACTCGAACGAATCTGAACCGAGTTGCACGAGATCGCGCACACGCTGAACACTGCGCAAAATTGGCGACGCTACGAGACGCTGTTCGCCAACACTCTCAAGGCGAAATTTGCCCTTGATATGTTGTGCCATCCATCTTGATTCGGTTCCTCGTGCAAACGACTCGCGCAGACCGCGCACAAAAACCTGCTCGCCCACTTTGGCGCCAGCCAAACGCCACGCGGGCCGCCCATATGTGTACACAATAAAACGATCGCCTTCGATTTCGAGAGCAGTGCGGGTTGCCGCACCGATATTTTGCGGGTCGCTCATAACTGTTGCATATCCTTCGTATTCGCCCAACCGAACATCGGCAAAATCATTAGTCGCGCGTTGCGAATTAATCGCGCCGAACACGAAAATCAAAATTAAAAGCGACGCCCCCGATCGCGAAATGATCGACCGACGCAGCCCAACAAAGCAACTAATCGCAACTGCAATCAATATTGCAATACAAACTGTTTTGCTCGCACGCGTAACACACAAATACACAGCGACACCGAACACAATCAGCCAATCGGTGCGCCGCACATCGTACGATGTAGTCATGGCTGGCAAGTCGCGTCGCGTCGTACCCGATGGCATCGTCGCTCACCGCAACGCAGTGCGCCAACGCGGCGGTCTAATTGCAGTTGCCCTCGCACTTGCTGTGCTCGTCGTCGGGCTGGTCTTGCTTGCGTTGCCCGGCTCATTAACTGGCTTGCTCGGTTTCGTTTTTACATTTATTGCGCTGCCAACCATGCCGCTGTTCGGCATACCGGCCTCGGGCGGTTTCACTCTTTACGCATTGAGTTTTGTCTCGAGCATGCTGCTCTGGTGGATTATCGGTCACTACGCAAGCCTTCGCGCGATTCGTGCAGTTATTGCCAGTTGGCCAGAGTGGCGTCAAGAATTTCGACCTCTGGCGATTGGACTAGTGCTGGGTTCGTTGATTTCGCTCGCGCTCGCCGCATTAGTTCTTGGCGCGCTCTAACTAACTCGCGCACGAATCGTCCACCAACCAACGCACGGCGCGCTCTAGTTAACACGCGCACGCGGCAAGATCTCGCTTAACTTCGCGGGCCCAATGCCACGCACCTTCAACAAATCTTCGACTTTCAAAAACGCACCATTTTTTTCGCGATACGCAACTATTGCTTTTGCCGTTGCTGGGCCAACGCCTGGCAACTGTTCGAGTTCGACAACCGATGCCAAATTGATGTTGATCAGTTGCGGCACTGCGCTATTCGCCGCGCCGCCAGCACCCGCTACGCCACCCGCGCCACCCGCGCCACCCGCGCCAGCTACGCCCCCCGCACCGCCAACTTGTGGCCGATTTGTAATCACGTGTGGCTTTTCACCGCGCTTGGGCACATAAATTTGCTCGCCCTCGTTTAAGACAGTCGCCAAATTGATTACATCGAGATTTGCCGCGCTAGTTGCGCCACCCGCAGCAACTATGCCGTCGTTAATTCGCGAGCCATATTTAAGTCGATAAACACCGGGGTTCTTCACAGCCCCGGCAACATGCACGGTAATTATTTGTGGTGTCGTGTTGATGCTTGAGGCACTCACACCAATTGTTGGGCTTGCCGCAACTGTTGTGCTGGCGAAACTCAAATTCGCTTCGGGCGGAGGCGGCGGCACTTGAACCAGCCACCAACCTGCAATGCCAACAAATGCGACGCTCAACACGGTGCCGATCATTCGCGACACACCAAACCACTTGAGGCGGTCAGAGTTCAGAAAATTTTTCATCGCCCCATGTGGGCGCAAACCTCACTAAGAGGCAGAGATTAAAACAGCCGTGCCGTCAGTTTTTTGCGATAGTCGCCAGTGCGCGGGTCGTTTGGTCCCATTTTCGCAAGCAACTCAAGAAACTCGCTCTTGGCTTGTTCATCAGTCTTGACACGCACCAACAAATCAGTCAACTGTTTGTCATAGTCGTCTTGCGGCACAAACGCAGCGCGCGCCGCAGCAATCGAAGTGCGCACTCGCTCGGTTTCGGGCACTGTCTTCAACAACTCGAGAGCCGCCGAGCAATCTTTTCGCGCAATCAACAAATCGGCAAGAGCAACAACAACACTTTCATTAGTCGGCTCAGCTTCAAGTGCTTGACGCAAACTGGCTTCATCACCTTTTGCCAAAAGTGCCTGCACATCGACAACAACTTGCTCTGGCAATAAGTTTTTTATGAATTGCTCAACAACATGTTCTGACTGCGCACCAACAAAACCATCGACGATCTTGCCGTCTTTCATCGCATAAACAGCCGGAATCGACTGCACCTGAAACGCTTGGGCCACCTGCGGGCAAGTATCGACATCGACTTTTGCCAAAATGACTTTGCCTTTGGTTGCCGCAGTCAGCTTTTCAAGAATCGGCCCCAAGGTCTTGCACGGACCACACCATTGCGCCCACAAGTCGATGATCACCGGCGTAACCATTGACTTCTCGATCACCTCTTTTTGAAAGGTTGCATCTGTTACGTCAATAGCCATGCCTCCACAATACTGCGCAAACCAACAGCGCTCGCAAGTGGCGATGACCAACACAAATTAAGTAGGTTGCTTGGTGATGAGCGACACAGTTACTAGCGGCATCAATTCTGAAAAAGTCTCAACATGGCTCGAGACAAATGTTGATGGTGCATCCGCGCCATTCAAGTTCGAATTCATCGCTGGCGGCCACTCAAATCTCACGTTTTCTGTGCGCGATGCGAAACAAAATCATTACGTTCTTCGTCGCCCGCCACTCAGCCACGGCCTCGCCAGCGCCCACGACATGGGTCGCGAACACCGAATGATCTCGGCACTACAAAACTCTGGTGTGCCCGTGCCGCGCACCCGCGGTTTATGCACCGATATCGAAATTAACGGTGCGCCTTTTTATGTAATGGATTTCGTCGACGGCCACATCGTGCGCGATGTGCCCATCGCCGAGACCGTACTAACAGAACAGACCCGCGCCCGGGCCAGTGAATCGCTCGTCGACACATTGGCCAAGATTCACGCTGTCGATGTCAACAAAGTTGGTTTGCAAGATTTCAGTCGACACGAGGGCTACATCGCTCGTCAACTCAAGCGATGGTACGGCCAATGGAACGCGCAAAAGACTCGCGAGCTTTCTGTTGTCGATCGCGTTCATGACGAACTCTCAAAGAGAATTCCTGAACAAGGGCCGGCAACAATCGTGCACGGCGACTATCGACTCGACAACTGCATCGTTGCTTCGAGCGGCGAAATTCAAGCAGTGCTCGATTGGGAGATCTGCACACTCGGTGATCCGCTCGCTGATCTTGGTCTGCTCACTGTCTATTGGACTGGCCCCAATGACGAAGCATCACCGTGGATGTCGCAATACACAACCGTCAAAGGCTTTTTGAATCGCAACGACCTGATCGCTCGCTATGCAAAAACAACAGGACGCGATGTGACAAATATCGAGTTCTACCGCGCATTCGCATATTGGAAACTTGCCTGCATCGTCGAAGGCGTTTATGCGCGCTATCTCGGTGGTGCGCTCGGCGAAAAAAACGCGGCCGACCTTGAACCATTCAAGTTGCAAACCGAGGCAGCAGCCAACAGTGCCGAGCAAGCGCTTTCGCGCCTAAACTGAAGTCACGCGATGAATAAGCCATACAAAATTATTGGCACTCTGCCGCAGATTAAAGATCCGCTCTTGGTTGTGATGATGACCGGCTGGATTGACACGAGCTCTGCTGCTGCCGCCGCTGTCGAACTCGTCGCCAAAGAAGCCAGTGCGGTAAAGATCATCGACTTCGACATCGACACATTTGTCGACTTTCGCGCTCGCCGCCCAATTATGGAGCTCCGCGAAGGTGTTAATACAAAGCTCGTTTGGTCAACACCCGAAATCGCCCTTGGTCGCGACATCAACGACAAAGATATTTTGTTGCTCACTGGCCCCGAGCCAGACACCCACTGGAACTTGTTCGCCGAAACAATCGCCGACATCAGCGTGCAGTTTGGCGTGCGACGAATGATCGGCATCGGCGCGTATCCGTTTGCAACACCACACACTCGTGCGGTCTACATTTCTTGCACTTCGCCCGACAAAGATTTGGTCTCGAGTTTGCCTTATTTGAAGAGTTCAGTCGATGTACCTGCGGGTATGGCTGCAGCGATCGAGCACTCTCTTCACGGTCGCAAAATTCAAGCGCTCAGTCTTTGGGCTCGAGTGCCTCACTATGTTGCTTCGATGCCGTACCCGGCGGCTTCGGCTGCTTTGCTCGCAGCACTGTGTGACACTGGCGGCATCTCGCTCGACGCATCGCCTATGCGAGAACAAGCGAAAACTCAACGCGAGCGACTTGACCAATTAATTGCTGGCAACAACGATCACTCGCAAATGTTGACGCAACTCGAACAAGCATTTGACGAACAAATCGCCAACGGCACGACCGAAATTAATTTTGGTGCACCAATACCGAGTGGCGACGAAATCGCCGCCGAGTTCGAAAAGTATCTGCGCGACCGCTAATTATTTGCGCGGGCTAAACCGTGCAACCACGACTGCACGTTTGCGCCCAATGCATCAACGTCGTAGCCACCTTCTTGCAGCACCACCGTCGGCAGACCCAACGCACCAACTAATGCGCCGCATCGGTCGTAGCCAGGTGTCGTCAACGCCAAATCACTGATCGGGTCAGTAATAAAGGTGTCGAGACCGAGCGAAACGATGATCATTGACGGACCAAACTTTTTGATGCTCTCGCAAGCCCGTTCGAGCGCCTTCATATATGAATCGTCATCTGTGCGCGCCGCAAGCGGAACATTGAGCGTCGAACCTCGACCCTTGCCCGAACCAACTTCGTCTTCATAGCCCGTGAAATATGGATACGCACGCACTGGGTCACCATGCAGCGACACAAATTGAACATCGTCACGCTCATAGAAAATTTGCTGGGTGCCATTGCCATGGTGATAGTCGACGTCGAGCACTGTAACTTTTGTGCCAGTTGTGCTCGCAACATGATGGGCTGCGATCGCCGCATTGTTGAAAAAGCAATATCCCCCGTATAGATCGGTGGTTGCGTGATGGCCCGGTGGTCGACACAAGCCATAACTATTTTTTGCACCGTCTAAAACAATTTTTGTCGCGCTCATCGCCACATCAACCGCGCCACGAGCCGCCTCGTAAGTGCCCATCGTCAATGGTGTTGTGGTCTCAAAACACCACCAACCCAACTTGCCGTTGACTGACTCTGGTTCAACTCGGTCGCCCATGTTCTGGCGCAGGTTTGATTTGAAGAACATATCTGGCACAACTTCGCGAGATTCTTTGACATCTCGCTGATAATCGGCCCACGCTGTAGACAAAAACTTCAACAAACCCGGGTTATGAATTTTGGTAATCGGCTCAGTGCCCCACTCAGTTGGCGAAACAAAGTCGAATGCTTTATCGGCTGCCAAAGTCTCACGAATCTTTTCGGCACGACCGGTGTGCTCAAACGGCGAATGCGCCGAAGATCTTTCGATTTCAACTTCTGGGTTGTGCAACAAGTGCGCTGGCGAATATACGACTTTCACAAACACCCCGTTTCTTTTCGAACAATCTCAGCAATTTCTAACTGAAATCTAGTGGCGAGCGCAGTGATCGTTTCAATTCGGCGACCCCTGAAGTCGTCGCGATTGTTTCAACAGCATCCCAAAGTTTCAACGCCTCATCGCCTCGTGGCGACTTCGAGATTACGGGGCCAAAGAAACTGCCCTCGTCGGGCTGGCCCGGCTTAAAGGTCAAAATCGGCGTGCCAACATCTTTGCCAGTTCGTGAAAGCGCAAGGTCAGTTTCGTAACGAATGACCGGAGTATGGGTCTCGTCGTTCAGCGAATCAGCCCACACTGTTGGCAGCGAATGGCGACTCAACATGTCGCTCAAAAATTTATGTGGGTCGGTGTCAAAACCCTCGCGAATTTTTTCAACGTGCACAGTTGTGCCAATTGCCGTGTAGAACTTTGCTACAGCGTCGTTGCCCGCATCTGCACGCGCGGCGCTTGCAACGCGCAGTGCCTGCAATCCAAACGTGTGAATCATTTTGTGGTAGTCATCACCAGGTTTGTAACCCTTGTCGGTATTGATCATCGACAACGAAATGAACTTCCACGAAACTTCGAACTTGCGCAACGCACTAACTTCGGTCACCCAACGCGAAGTGACCCACGCCCACGGGCAACCTGGATCAAAGAAAAAATCTAAATCTGCCACGTAGACAGATTAGGCGCTTCAGACGCGCTCAACCTCTTTAAGGTCGTAAGTTTCGATTATGTCGCCCGGCTTCAAATCTTGGAAGTCTGTCAGACTGACACCGCACTCAAAACCTTCGCGCACTTCTTTGACATCGTCTTTGAAGCGTCGCAACGTGTTGATGTTGCCCTTCCAAATAATCGTTCCGTCGCGCAAGAATCGCACTCGCGAACCGCGGGTGATAACACCAGACACAACCGAACAACCTGCAACTGCACCAACCTTTGGCGCCTTGAAGATTTCGCGTACTTCGGCTTCGCCAGTGACAACTTCGACGAACTCTGGGGCGAGCATGCCCTTCATCGCTTTTTCGATGTCTTCGAGCAGCTTATAAATGATTTCGTAGGTGCGAATTTCGACGTTTTCTTTTTCGGCAAGTTCACGAATTTTGCGATCAGGTCGAACATTGAAGCCGATCAACGTTGCGTTCGTCGCTGCGGCCAACGAAATGTCGTTCTCAGTGATCGTGCCAACGCCTCGATGCACGAACGCTGCGCGCACATCATCGCGCTCGAGTTTGCGCAAACTCTCGGTAACTGCTTCAAGCGAACCGTGCACGTCGGCTTTAACAATCACGTTCAAAGTCGCAACTTCGCCCGCTTGAATCTGAGTGAAAATGTCTTCGAGTTTCACGCCGCGCTGAACTCGAGCGTCACCGCGCTGGTTCATCGCCCTGAAACGTTGTTCGCGCGCACCGGCAACCGTTCGTGCGGTTCGCTCATCTGGTGCTGATCTGAATTCTTCACCTGCACCAGGCACAGCCGACAGACCCAAAACTTGCACCGGCGCCGAAGGCCCAACTTCTTTAACTTGCTCGCCACGGTCGTTAATCAACGCTCGCACTTTGCCCCACGCCGCACCGGCAACTATCGGGTCGCCAACTTTAAGCGTGCCCTTGTCAACCAAAATTGTCGCCACTGGCCCACGACCAACATCGAGTTGCGCTTCAAGCACAACACCCTTGGCCCGACCCGTTGGGTTTGCTTTGAGTTCTTCAAGTTCGGCGACAACATTCAATTGGTCGAGCAAATCGTCGATGCCAAGGCCGCTTTGTGCCGACATCTCGACAACAATCGTGTCGCCGCCCCACGCTTCTGGTGTCAACTGCTGCTCGGCCAAACCAGCCAGCACGCGCTGCACATCGGCATTTTGTTTGTCGATCTTGTTCAACGCAACCACAATCGGCACGTCTGCAACACGTGCATGATTAATCGCTTCAATCGTTTGTGGCATCACGCCGTCATCAGCCGCAACAACCAGCACAACGATGTCGGTTACGCCGGCACCACGTGCGCGCATCTTGGTGAATGCCGCGTGACCTGGTGTGTCAATGAAAGTGATTTTCTTTCCGTCTTTTTCGATTTGATACGCACCGATGTGCTGCGTAATGCCACCAGCCTCGCCAGCAACAACATTTGCGTTACGAATTTTGTCGAGAAGCGTCGTCTTACCGTGGTCAACGTGACCCATGATTGTGATAATCGCTGGTCGTGTCTCTTGCAACTCTGGCGTGTCGTCATCAGAGTCATCGAACATCGCTTGCAACTCGAGCTCTTCTTGTTGACCTGGGTCAACAAGCAAAATCTCTGCGCCAATTTCGAGTGCGAATAATTCCATTTGTTCGTCGACAAGAGTCATCGTCGCCGTCACCATTTCGCCGTGTTCAAGCAAAAAGCGAACTACGTCAGCAGGTGTGCGATTTAACTTCGGTGCGAACTCTTGCGACGAGCAACCACGTTCGATTACAACAATGCCTTCTGGCGGCGGTGTCGCACTCGGTGTATAACTTGTCGGCGCTTGTGGCAACTGCTCGTCAAATTCGCGACGACGCTCACCACGAGTTTTTTTGCGAGGGCCACGACGCTGACCGCCACCTGGTCCACGACCGCCACCCGGACGACCTCCCGGACCCGACGGACTGCTGCGACCAAGCGCTGTACCACGACCGCCTGTCGGCGCACCCGGACGCCCCGCACCTGGGCCACGACCCGGCGCAGCACGATCTGGAGAAGTGCGACCACCCGAACCAGCAGGACCACGACCAAGTTGCGACGCCGGAATTCGTCCGGTGCGTGCATTCGTCGAAGTTGTGCCAGTGCGTTGTGGCCCGCGATTAAACGGCGGTCGCGTCACGCCACCTTCTGGTCGACGGGCAACTGGCGGCGGCGGTATTGGCCGTGATGAACCCGGCGGCGGCGGTATTGGTCGCGAACCAGGTGTGCCTGGTCGCGCACCCGGAGGTGTCGGCTGTGTCGGTCGCGTCGGTTGTTGCGTCGGCGCACTGGCTGCTGGCGCTTGCGGTTGGGCCGCTGGTCGAACTGGTTGTGGTTGCAAAGGTTGAATCGGCCGAGCAGGTGCAGGTCGCACTGCTGGTGCAACGTTCGTAACAATGCCCGGTCTATTTGGCTGAGCGGATGAAACTACGCGGCCCGCACCACCATCACTCTCGCGCG
>ERZ889217.597-NODE-597-length-21152-cov-12.653268_pt1 | contig 21152 bp, 21 predicted proteins | sample MGYA00521098_ERZ889217 | MGnify/ENA primary metagenome ERZ889217 (study PRJEB32303, sample SAMEA104408613) | aquatic metagenome | biome: Brackish water; feature: Pelagic; material: water | place: Baltic Sea | collected 2014-06-10T22:04:00 | depth 2,362 m ... | reverse complement strand
GTAAGATCCACGGTGCATTCGTTGACATTGTCACCAGGATAGATACGAAACATTTGGCAACTCACTGGCGTTTCTAATAACACGGTGCTCGGGAACAAAGTATGGATGATGCTCACGGGCATGATCGCAGGCCAATGTTCTTCCGGGAGATCAACAACTTTTTCAGCGCCCGTCGTTGGAAATCCCCAACGTGCATGCTTGCCAAAACTGTCGTAAATCGGATTGTGCAGTACGAGGTTTGACAAGGTATCGCGATGGAGATAATCCACATGGTACGACTCCAGATTGACATCGAAAGCAATCTTCCAGTTTGCTCTGAGGGTCCAAGTGTGCTGGCAGACAACTTCATGTTGGTCGTAGCCACACCAACGTAGTTGAGGTTCGACGTCGGCGAAAGCAGCGGCCGGATCACCGTCGTCACTGAGACTGACAGCAATCAATCCAGCCACATCGGCGATCGGTAGAGGAGCGAGTCCGAGAGTGCTCTTATCAATATCGCTGAATGCGTAGGCCTGTGGTTGTCCAGCGAGGTCGCCGTTAAGTTCGTAGGACCACGAGTGGTAGGGGCAGGTGAGGCGACGTGCTTCACCACAACCCTGAGCGACTTGGGCTCCACGGTGACTGCAGGCATTACGAAAAGCGCGAAGCACTCCATCTTCGGCTCGAGTAATCAGAACCGGATGACCGGCCACATTTTTCGTGACAAATGTTCCAGGCCTTGCAAGTTCGCCAGTCCATCCCACGATGTGTGAACCCTGTCGAAATAAAACCTCGACTTCTTTTTGAAAACGTGTGGTGTCAGTAAAAACAGTGGCTGGCTCAGTCATCGAACTCGGGGCATGATCAAGAGTCTTGCCCCGATAGTTATCTAACAGACGGCGAACGAGTTCCCGCGGGAAACGATCGCTGGCAAGTTGTTGATGATCAGTGATGGACATGTATCCCCCTATAACTCAATTCACAGTTTGTCAGAAAAGATTCAGTACGCCTCAATCGAAATGAATAGACCAGTTGCTGTAGCGATAATTGGTGCACCTACAAAGTCTTCGCGTAGTTCAGCCTCAAGCCAAAGCTTGCGCCCCTCGCGTTTACCCAACCAACTTTGGATCACGAGCGGGCGATGCAGAGGGGTGGCCGATTTGTAGCGGATAGTAAGTTCGCCGGTGTAGGCCACGGTGTGGATGAGATTGAGCACGAATCCCATCGCATCATCAAGCGCTAAGGCCACGATTCCGCCATGACTTCGCTGTGGGGCACCTTCAACGGAGGCACCGAGTTGAAAGCGCGCTTCAATACGTTCGCCACTGCGCCGCACCACCATGTCAAGCCCGTGGGGGCTTCCTGGTCCCGAGCCAGGACGACACATGTGACTAGTAATAACCGCACCGTCTGGGACTTCGACGGCCTTTGATCCAAGAAATTGCGCCACATCGCGGATACGGGCCGGTGTGGACTCGAGTGTATGACTGAGGGCATCAATCGAAATTCGGGCCTCGCGTAATTGGTCGATCTCGGCTTCATGTCCGACGACGGCGTGACCGAGTCGACGAAGTGACGAACCCAGACTGATCCTCTCCTGGTCGTACTCCAGATTGATTCCTTCGGGATATTTCATGTCGGGGCGTTCGTCATCTGCACATCATCAATCTTTGTCGCATTGAGGTCGTACAACCAACCCCGCGAGATCAAAATGATGACTGCCAGTAATAGGACCGTGGCATCACCGAATAAGGCGATACGCATCGTAAAAACATCCGCCAAACGTCCGAGGGTGAATGCCCCAAGAGGAATTCCAGCCAAAATGCCCAAAACATAGAAACTCAAAGCACGACCCCGTAAATGATCGGGGACGGTTCCTTGAATCAACGTATTTAATGCGACCGCGGACTGCAGAGATGCCAGACCTCCAATGAAGTAGGCAACAAGTCCGACCCAATAGAGCGAAGTAATGGGGATCAGCATCGTGCTGATGGAGTACAACACTAAGGCGACCAAAAGTCGGGTCGAGCGTTGAATACGATCTCCGATGGCAACGGAAACAAATGAGGAAGTTAAAGCTCCGAGACCAAGTGCCACAAGAAGACCGGCATTGTCGGTAGAAGGGCGATCAAAGATACGGTCGGCGATTGCTGGTGCGATGTGTTGCAGTGATTGCCCACACAATGAGGTGAGAAAAGCTAGGAAGACGGCAATTCGCAGTGGGCGATTGCGCCACACGAAAGCGCCACCAACCTTGATGACATCGCGTACCTTGCCGGCACTGGCGAGAGCAATGACTTGCTTCGGGCGGGCGATGAACAAGGCACTGATCACTAAAAGATAAGTAACAGCATTGATGAATATCGCTGCGCCGGTTCCAAGTGTGCTGATCACAATCCCCGCTAAACCTGGCCCGATTGCACGCGCCAGGGTGAATTGTACCGAGTTGAGTTTGACTGCATCAAGCAATTCTTCGGGTGGAACAAGTAACGGAACATAACTTTGCCAAGCAGAGGTTTGGAATCCTGTGGCGACTCCGCCGACGAGACCAATGGTGACAATCAACATCGGACTTAGCGAACCAGTGAGATACAATGTCCACAAGGTAAAGGCACAGAGCATCTGCAGACTTTGGGTATACAGCAAAATCTTGCGACGGCTCATGCGGTCCGCCAGCACTCCAGCGTACGGGGTCAATAAGACTGCCGGCAATAATCCTGCCATTGATGAAACGCCGAGCCAGGTGGAACTTCCGGTCATGTCATAGAGCAATGCAGGAACGGCGACTAATTGCATCCAACTACCGCCGTTGGAAATCGCCGCAGCAGTCCAGAAGACTGCAAAATCACGATGTCGAAACGCGCCTAACGAACTGTGTCGCTTATCTTGCACAGTGTTGTCGGGGCTTGAACTCACAGATCGGCAATGGGGAAATTGAAGTTGGTTGTTGTCACGCCACCATCAACAGCGATGATTTGACCTGTGATGTAACTTGAGGCGGCACTGGCGAGAAACAAGACTGCAGCAGCGATGTCATTGGGCTGCCCGAGTCGTCGCAAGGGTGTAGCGCCCTCGATAGCGGCGCGGAGTTCGGGATTTGTGGCGACGATTTCTAAGGCCTCGGTGAGAATCGCTCCTGGGGCCACCGCATTGACACGAATTTTTGGATTGAGGTCGGCGGCCATAAGTTCAACAGCATGGTCAAGCGCTGCCTTGGCGGAACCGTAGGCCACATAACCCCGCCCGACCACATGGCCAATCGCACTTGAGACCATAACGATTGATGATGCCCCAACTACTCCAGCACCTGCTGTCAGCAGATGCGGCACACATTCACGCACCAAACGTAATCCATTAATGACATTGTTCTCGAAGGCATTGCGCAGGTCGCGGTCGCTGGTATTCATAAATGGTTGGGGCATAGAGCCACCGACCACGCTGATCACTGTGTCAATGCGCCCGAGTTCGTCAACCGTACGTTGCACTGCGGCAGTCACATCATCGGCATTGTTGGCGTCGCAAGGCACCACGATTGCCCGGCGACCCATCGCCCGCGCTTGAGAGGCGACTGATTCAAGTTGATCAACGCTACGCGCCATAATCGCGATATCTGCACCCGCCTCAGCAAGGCAGAGGGCGCTGGCAGCGCCGATACCGCGTCCGGCACCAGAGAGTAAGGCTACTTTTCCACTCATTTTGTAGAGATCAAGAACTGACATATTTTCCTTTAATGTTTGTTTTAAGTGATTTCAAGATGTCAGCCAACGGCTGATTGATTCGATCACGCATGCTGGCTTGCTGGAGCCTTCAATTTCTATTGTGATGACGATCGTGGTTTGTAAGCCACCTTTAACTTCAGTGACTGCCGTTAATTCGGCGCCTCCGCGAACGCGCGAGCCAACTTTGACTGGGGATGGAAAGCGCACTTTGTCGGTCCCATAATTAATTCCCGCCGAGAAACCTTGCACGTCGACTATTTGCGGTAAAAATAAATTAGAAATTGACAAGGTCAGATATCCGTGGGCGATGGGGCCCCCAAAAGGTCCATTGCTGGCGCGTTCAGGGTCAACGTGAATCCATTGGTGATCTCCCGTTGCTACGGCAAAAAGATTGACTCGATCTTGGGTAATTTCCATCCACTCGCTGTAACCAAGGTGCTTGCCCAAACTTTGGTGTACATCATGTGGTCCGTGCAGAGTGGTGATAGCCATAGCGCATATTCCCTGACTGATAGTTAGCGGTGTTCGAGGTCTAATAAGACAGCATTGGCTTGGGTGATAATGCGCTCAACCAACTCTTTGACAGTTGGCAGGTCGTCGATAACCCCCACGACTTGTCCGCTAGCCATCACACCAGATTCTGTTTTGCCGTCTACTAGTGATGTCTTGAGCAGCATTGGCGTGTTCGCCGCCATCACCATCTGTGAATAACTTAGGTCCATAGATTTCTTCATTGTCAGTCCTTCACGCAACATGTCATGGAGTTTTGCACCCGTCATTTTGCGGAACCGCAAGGCATTGATTCCAGCGCGTGGCAATGCTAAAAACTTTCCGCGTCCACTCTCAAGTTGATTAACTAATTCGGTACGCAAGACACGATGAGGCACACCATCAACTTGCACCGAGACGACAGTGTCGAGAACTCCCCGTGAGAGGTAATAGTCCTTGACCGTTTGCGGTACGGATGAGTCACTCGTCAGTAAGAAGCGAGTTCCCATGGCAACACCTGATGCTCCATAGGCCAGAGCAGCAATGAGGCCGCGACCGTCAAAAAAACCACCAGCAGCGATGACTGGAACACGACCGGCAACGGCATCAACGACCTGAGGTAATAGAACCGATGTTGGTACCGAACCTGTGTGTCCGCCGCCCTCACCACCTTGCACAAGAACTGCGTCCACGCCCCACTCAAGAACTTTTTCGGCATGGCGTTTGGCGCCGATTGAAGGGATCACGACAACACCAGCGTCTTTGAGTCGCGAAATCAATTCAGGTTTGGGTGCTTGGGCAAAACTGGCAACCTTGATGCCTTCGTCAATCATCAAACTGATGCGATCTTGAACATCGGCTGAGTCTGCGCGTAGGTTGACTCCAAACGGTTTGGTCGTACGTGATTTCACCTCAGCGATAGACGTCTTGAGTTGGTCAAAGTCCATCGTGGCACTTGCCAAAATTCCCATAATTCCAGCGTTGGCAGAAGCGCTCACCAACTTGGGACCAGCCACCCAACCCATTCCAGTCTGAATAATCGGATAATCAACACCGAGGAGTTCGCATAGGGGAGTACGCAAGCGCGGGAGTGGAGTGACGCTCATGAGGCAATCTCCCGAAGTCTGAGACCCTTGGGGTCAATGATGTTGATGGCAGCGCTTTCTTGTGCTGTGGGTCCGCGACTGATCAAAACTTCAGCGGGGACGACTAACTCAAAACCTGTGTTACTGACAACATCATCAAGACTGACACCAGGGTGGAGAGTGACGAGGCGCATTGCGTGATCAGGGGTATTGAAGTCAAAGACCCCGAGGTTGGTGATCACGCGACGTAAGTCATGGCGCTGAGCGATGAACCCACCAACTTTCTTGGCGCGGTCGTAGCCAACTCCGCTGACCATGTCAACGACGGGCACAAAGACCGAAGTTTGATGTTTAGGGATAAAAAAACTTGTGGCGTTATTGACTGTATTGCCTGGTCCACCGCGCACTCCAAGCAATTGCGACTTTGGCTTGGCCCATGGTCCGATGTTGGCAATGTTGGTGTTGCCATAGCGATCAATTTGGCTGGCGCCCATCATCACATGTCGGCGTCCGCCTGCAACGGTGTCGAAAACACTGCGGAACGGGATCCAACCTTCAACGACTTTGTCTGTTGCACCGATGGGCAAGTCACCAGCGATAAAGAATGCTTCACCATCGCTGATCATTAAGTCGGGTTCAAAAGTCGCGCGCGCTAATCGCGCCCCGAGCATTTGCATCACTCCCATGCCAGAAGCGAAAATTTCCCCGTCACCACGCCATGCTTCGGCACAGGCGACAGCAATGACATCAGCTAGTACCGGCGTGTCACTCATTTTGTGGCCTCCTTAGCGGCTTTGACTTCGGCCCGCCACAACACAACTTGCTCTTGATAAAAGGATTCATCGCCAGATAAGAAGCGGGCACTGAATGCTTTCCAAGTCTCTGGGTCGCGTGCGGCGTCCACATACGCTTTTTGAAATGCCTCATCGCGTCCGTAGTCGGGCTCGCAGGTTGTGAAGTGCGCACCGTTGGGGGCATGAATCACACCGTCAACCATTGAGCGATTGATCTTGAGGGTATGGAAGGTACCTTCTTTCAAGAGATCTTCTGTCGCAATGATTTTTTCGGCACTGACGAAACGACGGCCTGGCTCGCATGCACCTAAGAAGAGATCGTCGAAATATAGATCAGGTCCGAGATACTGAGCATTGCCGCGACTATCCGCGCGATTCATATGAACAAATGCAGCATCAAGGCGAAGTGCTGGAACTGCGAGAAGTTCTTCAGCATCGGCGTATGGGGAGTTGATGGTTTTGAGCGTTGGGTTGACGTCCATCACGCCACTGCCTAAACCGGCGCGAGTTGGCAGGAATGGTAGGCGCAATGAAGCAGCGAATAACGCCCATTGCAACATTCCTTCATCCCATTCAACTGGCTCAGGAATTGTGCCCGATTGGCGAGCGATACGGAAGTGAGGTTCAAGAGCAATGGAATCCAAAGAGACAAAGGCGTAGACCAATTTTTTCACTTTGCCAGCCGCGCACAGTAAACCCACATCGGGTCCCCCATAGGAAACAACAGTGAGATCGCTAATGTCAGAGCGTAAGAGTGCGCGTACCAAACTCATTGGCTTACGTCGGCTTCCCCAGCCACCGATACCGATGGTCATCCCATTTTCAAGTGAAGCGATGGCTTGAGTTTCTGAAATTAATTTGTTGCGCATTTCAGACACAGTTACTGACCATCTTTCTTATTTTTTTTATCGGTGCCGGCGAAATCATCGCGCAACTCATCGGCGACCCCCGTCAGGTTCAGTTCAAAGGTAAAACCTTGTTCAAAGCGGTAACTACGCTTGACATCCCACAGGTCAATGCCATTGAGGCTTTCTTTAGCAGCGCGAATCACCGTCGGGTGTTTATCGGCGATACTTTGAGCAACTTTCATCGCCGCATCGCGCAGTTCTGAGCGGGGGACAACTTGCAATATGCTGCCGAATGCGTGGAGTTCGGCAGCAGTGGCCGTTGCCGAGGTGTAGACCATGGCGCGCATTTTGTGCTGGGGGACCAGACGTGCCAAATGGGTGGCCGCGCCTAGAGCCCCACGGTCGACTTCAGGCAGTCCAAAGAACGCGTCGTCGCTAGCGATGATGATGTCGCTGTTGCCGACCAATCCGATGCCACCACCGACACAAAACCCAGCCACAGCCGATATCACTGGAACGGGACAGTCGTAGACGGCGGCAAAAGCCGCGTAGCAACCTTTATTGGCCCCGAGGAGAGCTTCAAAACCTTCGGTCTTCTGCATCTCTTTAATATCGACTCCGGCATTGAAGCCGCGACCCTCAGCGCGTAAGACAACGACGCGAACGCTGGTATTTCGGCCAAGTGCGGTCACGGTGTCGGCGACCTCAAACCATTCCGCAACGGTCAGGGCATTGACGGGCGGACAGTCCATGACGACTTCGGCAATGCCGTTCTTGTCGATATTCGAGGTGATTCCCATCACTCCAGCGTACTCGGCATCTGACGAAGCGTCAGAAACGAGCGCAAAGTTGCCGCTAAGGTTTGTCACGTGGCAATCACCATTGACTTTTCTGGACAAGTAGCGCTGATTACGGGCGGCACTAAGGGTGTGGGGCGAGGAATCGCTCAACGATTCGCCGATGCAGGCGCACAGGTTGTTGTTTGCGCGCGCACTATCCCCGAGGGTTTGCCCCCTGAGTGGGCTGCCTATCCGGCGGATTTACGCGAGTTTGATCAGGCCGAGGCACTGATTGATCAGATCGTCGCCCGTTTTGGGACTCTAGACATCTTGGTCAACAATGCGGGTGGTAGTCCGCCCTCCGATACTGCCAATGTCTCTGCCAATTTCTCGCAAAAGATCGTGGCAGTGAATTTGTTCACCGCAATGTGGTGTAGCCAAGTGGCTAATCGTCATATGCAGAGCCAGATCAATGGTGGAGCGATCATCAATATCGGAAGTGTGTCAGCTGTTCGCCCCGCTCCTACCGTCGCGGCCTACGGTGCTGCCAAGGCAGGACTTGTCAACTACACGCAGACAACAGGGCAGGAGTGGTTACCGAAAGTTCGCGTGAACCTAGTGACCGTCGGGATGGTTCGCACTGAACTTGCACACCTTCACTACGGCGACGAAGAAGGGGTGCGTCGAACGGGAAGTCAAATTCCTATCGGTCGCTTGGCGGACGCAACGGAGATCGGCGATGTGTGCGTCTTTTTGGCTTCACCGTTAGCGGCATATGTCAGCGGTGCATCAATTGAAGCGCATGGTGGTGGCGACTGGCCACCTTTTCTTGACACGCCATTTCGCAACACGGGTCGTTGATCGAGAGAGTGAACATGTTTTCGGTTTAGTGTTGCCTGATGGATGTCGTTTGGACCGATCTGCACCGCCGTCAAAACCCAAAGATGGAAATTAATCTCGGTCAGCCAATCCCGACATATGAACGTCCCGATCGTGCCGAGACGATTCGTCAGCAACTGGAAACTGATGAGCGCTTCAACTTTGTTGGACTCACCGAACATGGTCGTTCCCCTATTGAAGCAGTGCATGCTCTTGGCCTGATTGACTATTTGGAAAGTGCATGGCCGGAAATCCATCGCACCACAGGGCGTCATGAGTTTGCTCCTGAAGCGATGTTGCATGTTGGTCTACGTGAAGGAATGAGCGCGGCGCGCCCACCCGAAGGTGCGGCGGCTGCATTTGGTTATTGGTGCTACGAAACTGCGACCCCACTGGTTGAAGGTACATACATAGCTTCGAGGGCGTCGGTTGATGTGGCACTCACAGCAGCAGAGAAAATTCTTGCTGGCGCGCCTTCGGCTTATGGTTTGTGTCGTCCACCTGGACACCATGCCGCGGCAAATGTGTTCGGTGGGTTTTGCTATTTTAATAATGCGGCGATCGCTGCGCATCATGTTGCCTCGACGACAGGTACCAAAGTCACTGTGCTTGATGTCGACTATCACCATGGCAATGGCACACAGCAGATTTTCTATGAGCGTGACGATGTGCAGTTTGTTTCTCTACATGGTGATCCCAAGCGGGCCTATCCCTGGTTCATCGGTCATGAAGATGAAGTTGGTGCCGGCAAAGGTCGGGGCTACAACATCAATGTGGCATTCGGGCCAGAAGCCGAGGACGACGAGTATGTAACGCGACTTGCTGGAGTGTGTGAACAGATCGCCGCATTCGGGCCATCAATGGTGATTGTGTCATTGGGCGTCGACACCTATTGGAATGATCCGATTAGTGATCTTGCGCTCACTACTGACGGTTATCGGCGCTGCGGAGAAGTGGTGAAACAACTTGGAATACCCACTTTGATTCTGCAAGAGGGCGGTTACGACATTGAGGCTATTGGCCGCAATGTCCACGCCTGGATTTCGCCTTTTGCCTCATCAGTTTTGCAATGGCAGTAACTGATCGGCAGCAACCGCGAGATGATCAACCCATTCGTGAGCAGTTTTTGGCTCAACAATTGGCAAGACAACAAACTTTGACATGCCGGCGTTAATGAATCGCTTGATTGAATCTTGCAATGCAAGCCAACCTTGTGGCACCAACTGACTGATGTCATCAAGATCAGGGCGTCGACTCATCAGACCTTTGACGACAGCGTCGGGCAATGGCCCGTGAGCATAAGGAATTAACACGCCGAAATGTTCAGGGTCAATTTCGCGTTCATGTTCGGCGGCGACACGCTGAATTTCAATGCGTCCCACCTCGGCGTCGCTGGGAGTCACGAAACTTGGTAACCAACCATCGGCCAAACGTCCGACGCGCTTCAACTCACTCGGAGCAATTCCTCCCAACCACACATCGGGAGGATTTTGAAATGGCTTTGGCTGAACTCGCAAGTCGTCATAGTTGAAGAAGGTTCCGTGATGGGTGACCGACGGTTGAGTCCAGCAGGCGCGAATCACTTCAAGGGCTTCATTAAATCTTTTGGCGCGTTCTTCGCGAGCGACCCCAAAGGCTTGTTGTTCGTGAGGGTCGGCCACACCCAATCCGAAAGCGGGCAAAAGGCGACCATTAGATAGTCGATCAAGGGTGGCTAATTCTTTGGCGAGAATGACCGGGTTGCGCCCAGGTAAAACCATGACGCTCATGCCGAACTTCAACTTTTTCGTTCGTCCTGCGGCAAACGACATCGCCACCAACGGGTCTGGTGCTTCGCTGCCGATGCGCTCACTGACCCACAAACTGTCAAAGCGTAATTGTTCTAATGCATCCACGACTTGAGCAAAGCCGTCATCGTTGAGTGTGGTGCGAACACCGAGTCCATAGCCAACCCGGATCTTCATGATCGGGCAATGCTCTCCAGGATGTCGGCAGTTGCCAAAGTCATAGAGATGAAGGGCGAGTGGTCCGTGTCAAGAGTGACGAGGGTGTTGCACAGCTGGGCAATAATTTTTTGGTGCTCAGGGTGCACAGCATTATCTCTCAAGCACAACACGTAGGTTGAGGGAATATCTTCGTGAGGTGATCCTGTCACTTCTTGAGTCATCGTTGCCATAGGTTGTGGAGACAATCGTGCGATCGCCGCAGCAATAACTTCTGGGGAACACGATCCGTAGAACGCGGCCGGCGCCAACTCGGGATTGATGACGCTGTTGCCATCATCGGTGGCAATCATGGCACTTGCCAATGTGACATCTTGTTGAGGCATTGACAGCAGTTGAGAAATAACACTTTGTCCGGCTTGGGGCACAAATGCTGCCACATAAACCAAATGGGCAACGCGAGGGTCAATGAATGCTGCCTGAGTGATGACCGCTCCGCCATAACTGTGACCCACGAGGACAACATTGTCAACACCGCGTAAGCGCAAAGTCTGAAGAGTGTCAACCACGCATTGAGCATCTCCATAAAGATCGGTTAAAGCAGCGGTGGATGCTCCGTGACCTGGCAAGTCAATGGCGATGCTGGGCACACCGCGACTATCTAGTGCAGTTTGTAGGGCGCTAAAACACCAAGCACCATGCCACGCCCCGTGTACTAAAACAATGTGTCGCACAGAGGCCATTTATCACTATGACACAAGATGAATACTTTAAGAAACTTGTGATCGCCCTAACCTGAGAGCATGAACCAAGTATTGAATCATGATCCCCTGTCGGTCTTTCGTATTGACGGTCGAGTTGCTATCGTCACTGGCGCCTCGTCGGGTCTCGGCACGCACTTTGCACGCACTTTGCACGCTGCTGGAGCAACTGTGGTGCTAGCGGCGCGGCGAGTTGAGCGTTTGCAAGCCTTAATGCACGAGTTGCCCGGATCAATTGTCATTGCGACTGATCTCAACGAAGCCGCTGATCGCGAGAGATTGATCGCTGAAACTGTGCGACAAGTGGGGCCCCCAAGGATTCTTGTAAATAACGCGGGTGTCGGCCACAAAGTTGCTGTTGAGGAGGAGGATCTTGAAACATTTCGCACGGCAATGGAAGTCAATGTGACTGCCATCTGGCATCTCTCAAAATTGTGTGCTCCATATATGAAGGAGGCCGGTGGGGGAAACATTGTCAACATCGCCTCGATGTTTGGAATCGTCGGTTCAAGTCCAGTCAAGCAGGCGCACTACTGCGCATCAAAGGGAGCCGTGCTCAACTTGACGCGCGAACTGGGATTGCAGTGGGCCCGCCGAAACATCAAAGTAAATTCATTATGTCCCGGATGGTTTCCTTCGGAGATGACTGTGGCAATGGACGATGAGGCCAGCATGAATTTCCTCAAGCAAAACTCGCCGATTCCGAGAATGGGCGAACTGCAAGAACTTGATGGCGCCTTATTGTTATTGGCTTCTGATGCCTGTTCATTTATGACAGGCCAACAGATTGTTGTTGATGGCGGATGGACTGCACGGTGATTCTTCATTTGGCAGTTCGTTCTGACTGGGAAACCGCGAAATTGACAGGGGAGTACATCTGGTCAACTCGTGGTGTGACTGTTGCTCACGAGGGATACACCCATTGCAGTTTCGAAAGTCAATGGCGAGGTGTGCGAGATCGCTTTTATGCTGATCTCTCCGATGATGAACTTGTTTTATTAGAGATTGATGAGTCCCTGTTGAGTAGCAAGGTCGTGGTGGAACGACTAGGTGCTGCTCCTGAAGCGTTTCCACACATTTATGGATGTGTGGAAATTTCAGCGGTGATAGGTGAACGCAATATTGACTGATCACAAACTGGGTGTGAGATGAGCCCAAGGAACTGCTTGTTCAATCTGAGAAGCAACTCGAATGAGTAAGTCTTCACGACCATAGGCGGCCACAAGTTGCATGCCAACAGGAAGACCTTCTGCGGTGCGATGCAACGGCAGGCTGATTGCGGGTTGTCCACTCATGTTGAATTGTGAAGTAAAGGTAATCCATTCACCCGAAATGCGTAAGGGCGCCATCGGGTTGGCGGCATTGTTGGGCATTGAACCGACGGCTAATGGTGGGCTAGCGAGTGTGGGCGTTAATAGTAAGTCCCACCCTTGAGTCCACCAAGATTGAACAGCACGGCGAAATTTGATTGACGCAGATTGCGCCAGGGCAAAGTCAACACCATTGAGACCCTTGGCGAATTCGGCTTGGGCCCAGTTCATTGCTTCAATGTCATCAATGGTCATTGGGCGACCGAGGGCTTCGCTGAAGCGTCGAATGGCGGTTCCCATATTGGTACTCCACAACACGCCAAAGGTGCTACTTATTTCGGTATCCGATAAGACTTCCGGCCAACCTTGCTCAACATGATGCCCGAGAGATTCCAAGAGTTTGGCAGTTTGTCGCACCCCTTCAACACAGTCGGGGTGTGTGTCACCACCGCGTGGGTTGTGATCAAGTAGACCGATTCGCAATCGACCGGGGTCGGCACCAACTTCTTGCACATAAGGACGAATAGGCGCTGCTGCAATAATTACATCGCCGACACCAGGCCCATGTGTGGCATCTAAGAGCAGTGCAGTATCGCGCACACTTCGACTCACACAATGCTCAACACCGAGGTTGCTCTCATCGCGTGCGGGGCCCATAGAGATACGCCCCTGCGACGTTTTCAATCCGACCAATCCGCAACATGAAGCGGGGATTCGAATCGATCCACCACCATCACTAGCGTGAGCGATCGCCACCATCCCCGACGCCACCGCAGCCGCTGATCCACCACTTGACCCACCTGAAGTACGTGAAAGATCCCACGGATTGCGCGTCGGTCCCCATGCCTCGGGTTCGGTAATCGGAACACTGCCGAGTTCAGGACTATTTGTACGTCCAAGAGTGATGAGTCCTGCAGCTTTATAACGCCCGACCAACGTCGTATCTTGCGTCGATACATAGTTGGCTGCTTTATACGCCTTGTTGCCATTGCTGAGCGGTTTGCCAGCCTCTGCAGCGTAAAGATCCTTGAGTAGAAATGGCACACCGTGCAACGGACCCTGCGGTAGGTCTTTGGATGCAGCAAGAGTCCTTGCCGAATCAAACCAGCGATAGGTGAGAGCGTTCAGGGCCTCGTCGTAGCGTTCGATGCGTTCAATGGCGGCGTTGACCATCTCTAAGGGTGAGATTTTCCCAGAGGCAATGAGTTCGGCCTGAGCGGTTGCATCAAGCCAGCGGGTTTCATCAGCGAGTGAAGTCATAGAGAAGGTCTTAGCAGGTTTGGCTAGGGTAATCACCCTGTGTCTGAATCAAAAATAACAAATCCCGGACAAAGCACTCGCCAACTGTTGCGCGTTGGGCCAGTGCGCAATTTGTTGGGCTCCAGTATTTTCACGTCTTCGGGCATCATGTTGCAGGCCACCGTTTTGGGTAAACAGGTCTACGACATCACGGGTCGCGAACTAGATATTGGTCTATTGGGTTTGGCAGAGTTCTTGCCGGCGGCATTATTAGTTTTGGTGACTGGTTCGGTGGCTGATCGCTTCAATCGTAAAATCATTGGCTCAATTGCTATTGCTGGTGAGCTTTTATGTTCGGTGCTCCTCGGTCTTTACGCGTTGTCAGACCCGACAGCGGTGTGGCCATTGTTTGTCATTGCTGTACTGTTTGGAACCTTCAGGGCTTTCGCCGCTCCATCTGTTCGCTCATTGCCGCCGATGGTTGCTCCCGACGGCGCCTTACCGCGCACGATTGCTTTGTATTCTGCAACCTGGACTTCGGCAGCCATTATCGGACCTGCAAGTGGTGGACTGATCTATGCCAGTAGTCCTGCGCTGGCTTATTTCGTATCAGCAGTCCTCATTGGCGCCGGCGTGGCCTTTCTATTGGCAGTCAAGATTGCTCGACCATTTTTGAAAGATCAGCCCAAAGATCCTGCAGAAAAAGTTTCATTGCATACGGCCCTCGCTGGTTTGCGTTTTATTCGGAAAACTCCAATTTTGCTGGCCGCTATTTCGCTTGATCTCTTCGCTGTTCTCTTCGGCGGAGCAGTAGCACTGTTGCCGGCAATCGCCGAGGATCGTTTACACGTTGGAGACGTGGCATATGGATGGTTGCGTGCCGCTCCAGGTATTGGGGCAGCGATCATGGCGGTGTTATTGGCATCTCGGCCAGTCACTCGCAAAGTAGGTCGCACTTTGCTTTTTGTCGTGGGTCTGTTCGGCATCGCCACGGTGGTTCTAGGCGTGACAACTTCTTACTTTGTGGCTTTCGTGGCATTAGTGATCCTCGCTGGGGCAGACATGATCAGTGTCTATATCCGTGGCACCTTGGTACCTCTTGTGACGCCTGATGACAAACGTGGGCGAGTCATGGCAGTAGAAAACGTTTTCATCGGAGCGAGTAACGAATTGGGAGCCTTCGAAAGCGGAGTAGCCGCCCATGCATTTGGAACCCAGACCGCAGTCATCGGCGGTGGTATCGCCACTCTCGGAGTCGTAGCGATGTATTCCATTTTCTTTCCGACCTTGCGCAATGTTGACCGCTTTGAAGATCTAGAAGGACATGGCGATGCGATCAGTCAGTGATTGCTAGCCAGATGGCGAGCAAAATAACGATCCACGAGAGAACCAAGAGAACGATCGCGTACGCCGCAAAGTTGTAACTCACAAGGTGGGCATTTTCCTCAGCGGTATCGGCGCGCAGTACGCGTCGAGCATCAATCTGATCAATGAGAAGTTCAGTTGGTCTGCTCAACGGTTCATCCCTCGCCTGTCACATTAATGTCTGCAAGCCGAGGTTGATTGTTACGGGCTAAGATCATTGGATTATGAAAAGAGTTCGAAAAACCGTACTGCTCAAGGAGTTTCATGACTTCATCAACAAGGGCAACCTTCTAGCAATCGCTGTTGGTTTCGTGATTGGTGGGACATTCGCGCGCTTAGTAACGGCACTCGTCGAAAATCTGATTATGCCGATCGTGGCAATTCCATTTGGTCAACCGAATTTCGATAACGCCTTGATTTTGAATATCAATGACGCTGAGATTCGCTTTGGGGCATTTTTGACTGTGGCGGTCACCTTCGTCTCAGTTTCTTTTGTGTTGTTCTTGATGTTGAAGGCGTATAACAAAGCGACTGGCCCACAGACTGCGTCCCCACCCCCCGCCGAAGTTGCTCTCTTGACAGCGATACACGAAGAACTAACAACGATTCGTCAGCAAGGTTCGGCAAAGTGATCCATGCAGGACGACGCAACGTTCTCTTTGTCGCGGGCCTGGGGCTTTTGTTGGCGCTTGGTTCCTGCGGTTCGGATACCGGTTCTTTGGCTCCGCCAACTGGCCCAGTGTCGGCCACGGTGCCAGGAGTCGGGATACTTCCGAACCACAGTTCTGGCACAAGTTTTAATTCAGATAGTGAATCCTTGACTCCAGTTGGGAGACGACAACTCACGGTCGGTGAGGTGGCTGTTGGACCCAGGTTGCTGTTGATCGGTGACTCAATATTGGCGGGGTTATCTAGGCGATTCGGCAACGCTGCATGTCAAACTTTGACTCCCCTTGGATGGCAGGTTTCAGTTGAGGCCGAAGTCGGCAAAGCAATTGATCTTGGTTTACGCGTAGTCAACAAAAAACTTCCCCAAGGATTTGATGCTGCTGTTATTTTTCTTGGCACCAATTATGGCGCTAAACAAGATTTTTATCAAGAGACGCTCAACAAGATCCTCGATGAACTGTCGCCGCGACCAGTCATTATTTTTACGGTGACTGAATTTAAGCCGATCATTAAAGAAGTCAATATGGTGATTGAGGAAGAGTTAAGAACGCGACCCAATTTGTGGTTGATCGACTGGCGTGAAATCTCCAAAGCGCCGGGCATTCTCTGGAACGACAAGATTCACCCATCCGTGCAGGGCAATGTGGTGTTGTTGCAAGAACTCGTCAAGGTTTTGGGGACCGCTCCGGGTGCTGAATCTGGCACCTGCTTGAAATCTGAATTCACTGATGATGGGTTTCTCGTCGATTCACCACCCATCGCTGCCCCCGTTGACACCGTGCCTGCAGGTGAAACGACGGATTCGGTAATTCCTGAGGACTCGTCTACGACCACTTCAACCAGCACTCCCTGAAGACAGACAAACTTCGCCGGCAAACTATCTTTCGGATACCTGTCACTGTGGTTGTGCTGGGGCTTTTGAGGCAACACACTTGGGGGGTGCTTGCGGTCCATGATCTTTCGGTAGAGATTGGCGGTCGTCTCGTTGTTCAAGAGGCGACCTTCACTGTCATGCCCAAAGACAAGGTTGGGCTGGTCGGTCGTAATGGGGCTGGGAAGACCACTTTGTTCAAGGTGCTCGGCGGCGAAGCCGAACCGATAGCCGGAAAAATCATGCGCAAGGGAGGCTTCGGGTATCTTCCTCAAGATCCACGCATCGCCGGTATCTATGACGGTCGTACTGCGATTTCACACATTTTATCTGGTCGCAATATTGATGATGATTTGATGCGACTCGAGAAGTTGCGGATCACTATGGAGGAAGATTCCAGCGAACGTAATGTGGCGCGATATAGCCGCGCTGAAGAAGAGTTTTCACTGAAGGGTGGTTACGCCGCGGAAAGTGAAGCGCGCAGCATTGCTGCGGGCCTTGGGATGGCCGGATCTCGTCTAGATCTCGGCGTCGGGGTTTTATCGGGTGGAGAACGACGTCGAGTGGAGTTGTCGCGCATTTTGTTTGCTGGAAGTGATGTGTTGTTACTGGATGAACCGACGAATCACTTAGACATTGATGCCAAGAATTGGTTATTGGGTTTCTTGCGGCAGTATCGTGGCGCACTTCTCGTGATCAGTCACGACCTTGAACTACTTGATGAGGCCATCACACGCGTTTTGCATCTTGATCGCGATGCCGAAGATGCGACGGGGCATATCGTTGAATACAAAGGGACATACAGCCAATACCGTCGTTCGCGCGCCGAAGATGAAGAACGAATGATCAAAAAAGCGGCCTTGCAATCCAAAGAGATCAACCGTTTGCAAACTGTTGTCGATCGCTTTGGTGCTAAGGCCACAAAGGCAGCGATGGCGCACAGTATTGAAAAGCGTATTGATCGCTTGCAGGGGGAAAAGGTTGTGGCGCCCACTGGTGGTCGTGTGTTGCAGGTGAAATTTCCTGATCCTCCTTCGTGCGGTGTCACCGTCATTAACACTGAGCACTTGTGCAAGGGATACGGTGGGCCTCCAGTATTTGAAGATGTCACATTTGATCTCGGTCGTGGTGAACGGTTGTTAGTCCTCGGACTGAACGGTGCGGGCAAGACCAGTCTGTTGCGTATTCTTGCTGGCGAGACACAGGCCGATATCGGTAACTTCTCATTCGGTCATCAGGTGCAGTGTGGCTACTACGCGCAGGAACACGACAATCTCAATACTGATGCCACCCTGCTGGAAAACATTCGTCGCGAAGTACCCAATGGTGTGGCTCTCACGGAAACTCAATTGCGCGGTCTGCTTGGCATGTTTGGTTTATCGGGGGAGAAGGTCAATCAGAAGTCGGGGACTTTGTCGGGTGGCGAAAAAACTAAACTTGCATTAGCAATGTTGATGGTTGGTCGCAACAATCTCTTGTTATTAGATGAACCGACCAACAACCTTGATCCACCTAGCCGCGAAGCGGTGGCGCAGGCCTTATCTGGGTGGAAGGGTGCGATTATTTTCGTGAGTCACGACACCGAATTCGTTGAGCATCTCAAGCCAACAAAAGTTCTCCTGATGCCTGATGGGCAAGTGGACTACTTCAGTCGTGACTGGCTGGAATTGGTGAGTTTGGCTTAAACCCTCAGTTACCTGTGGGGAACCTATTGGCGTTATGGTCTAACCATGCGCATAGGAATCTTTGGTGGAACAGTCAATGACGGAACGATCGACCAGATGGTGGCTGAGGCTCGCCAGACGGAAGCTGATGGGTTTGCTAGTTATTGGGCTCCGCAAATTTTTGGACACGACGCTCTCACGGCGTTGGCAATCATCGGGCGCGAAGTGCCGCGTATCGAACTCGGCACCAGCGTTGTTCCCACATACCCCCGTCACCCAATGATGATGGCCCAACAAGCGCTCACGGTCAATGCCGCTGCGGGTGGTCGCTTGTGTCTCGGTATCGGGTTAAGTCACCAGATGGTTGTTGAAGGAATGTGGGGAATGAGTTTTGATAAACCCGTGCGCCACATGCGGGAATATCTTGAAGTGATGATGCCATTGCTAGAAGGCAAAGCGGTATCTCACGCTGGTGAGGAGTTTCGCGTCAATGGTGGAGTCAATGTGCCTGGAGGAACTCGTCCGAATGTTGTCGTCGCTGCGCTTGGTGAACAAATGCTCAAAGTGACAGCAGCCCTTGCGGACGGAACCTTGACATGGTGCACTGGTCCCCAAACGTTGCAGAATCACACCATTCCTGTCCTGCGAGCCGCAGCCGAAAAAGCTGGACGTGACTCTGCTCGAGTGATCGCTGCTTTGCCTGTATGTGTGACGAACGATCGCGAGGCAGCTCTCGCTCGGGCTGCACAAGTATTTGTTGTCTATGGGCATTTGCCGAGTTACCGCGCCATGCTTGACAAAGAAGGTGCCGCAGGGCCAGCCGACATAGCGATCATCGGTAACGCATCAGAAGTCGCCGAACGAATTTCGGCTTTGGCTGATATTGGAGTGACTGATTTTGCTGCCGTCGAGTTTGGCGGGAATCCAGATGAAGTCGCCGAAACTCGCAGTGTCGTGAAATCGCTTTTGAAGTAAATGATCGGGGAAGTCAATGGGGGCAGGGCTTAACGTTACAAAGGCTGATGGCATTGCGCGGATCGTGTTCAATAGCCCACCGATCAACTTATTCACTTTTGATTTCTTTCTAGAGACAGCCCAAGTCATTGGTGATCTTGCAGTTGATGATGAAGTGCGAGTTGTATTGCTGTCATCATCCAATCCAGATTTCTTTATCGCACATTTTGATGTTGCGGCAATTTTGACTTTCCCGACGAATAGCCCGCCAGCGACTGAACTGAATTCGTATCACGTGATGTGTGAGACATTGCGTACTATGCCCAAGGCCACTATCGCCGTCATTGAGGGACGTATTGGCGGCGGGGGAAGTGAGTTGGCGCTGAGTTGCGATATGCGATTCGCAGCGTTGCCATCTACTGATCATCCAGGCGCAGTTTTTAGTCAACCCGAGGTGGCTCTTGGAATCATTCCTGGTGGTAGTGGTACGCAACGTTTGTCTCGTTTGATGGGACGCAGTCGCGCCCTTGAGGTAGTGCTCGGGTGTGACGACTTCGACGCTTTTGAAGCTGAGCGGTATGGCTGGGTGAATCGATCTTTGCCGGCCGACGAGTTATGGCCGTTTGTTGAACGCCTTGCCAAACGCATCGCTTCATTTCCCGCGCACGCGATTGCCGCCGGCAAACAGTCGGTCATTCTCGCCGAAAAAGAGGTCCCACAAGATTTGTTAGCCGAGGGGAATGCATTCAGTGCAACTCTGGGTGGTCCGGGGGCCCGTGAGGCAATGGAGAAATTCTTGCGCGACGGTGGTCAAACTCGCGATGTCGAACTGAATCTTGGCTCTTTATTTGATTAGTTAGTGAAGGCTCACGGGTGTGCCACCGAAGGGTTTGTTGACCAAGTCAAAGAAATCGTTACCTTTGTCATCGACGACAATGAACGCTGGGAAGTTCTGCACATCAATCTTCCAGATGGCTTCCATACCTAATTCGCCATACTCCAAAACCTCAACTTTGGTAATGCAGTCTTGAGCCAGGCGCGCCGCGGGTCCACCGATTGAACCCAGATAAAAACCGCCGTATTTGTGGCAGGCATCGGTGACGGCCCGAGAACGATTTCCCTTGGCTAACATCACGAAACTTCCACCATTGGCTTGGAAGTCCTCGACGTAACTGTCCATCCGGCCCGCGGTTGTAGGACCGAATGATCCACTCGCCATACCCTCTGGCGTCTTGGCGGGCCCGGCGTAATAGACGGCCATATCTTTCATGTACTCAGGTAAACCGAGGCCTGCATCAAGGCGCTCTTTTAACTTTGCATGGGCAATGTCGCGAGCCACGACGAGGGAACCCGTCAGCATCACACGTGTCTTGACTGGGTACTTACTGAGTTCAGAACGGATATCACTCATTGAGCGATTGAGGTCAATGTGCACGACAGGGGTGTCCTGCAAATCTTCCTGAGTGATCTCTGGGAGAAAACGTGCTGGATCCATTTCTAATTGTTCCAAGAAGATGCCATCTTTGGTGATCTTGCCGAGCATCTGTCGGTCAGCAGAACATGACACGGCCATGGCGACTGGACAAGAAGCACCGTGGCGTGGAAGGCGAATGACGCGCACATCATGGCAGAAGTATTTACCGCCGAATTGCGCGCCGATACCAGTCTCCTGAGACAACTTCAAGATGCGTTGCTCCATATCAAGATCGCGAAAGCCATGGCCCAATGTGCTGCCTTGTGTTGGCAACGAATCGAGATAGCGCGCACTTGCTAGTTTGGCGGTCTCTACAGCCTGTTCGGCTGA
>ERZ889217.596-NODE-596-length-21157-cov-5.423562_pt1 | contig 21157 bp, 15 predicted proteins | sample MGYA00521098_ERZ889217 | MGnify/ENA primary metagenome ERZ889217 (study PRJEB32303, sample SAMEA104408613) | aquatic metagenome | biome: Brackish water; feature: Pelagic; material: water | place: Baltic Sea | collected 2014-06-10T22:04:00 | depth 2,362 m ... | reverse complement strand
TCTTCGGGGGCCGGTCACCAGGTCCGGCCGGTCGCGGTTCCAACGACGGGAAGCCACCCCCACCAACCCGTCGACCACGTGAGCGTGCTTTTTCCGCAGGCGGCTAGACGGCCTGGCGGGTGCGGCGGGCGAGGAACTGAACGAGGGCCGCCTCGATCGGCTCGCCGGTGCGCACGAGCGTGTAGTCGGCCTGCACTTCAGCCGCACGGCGGCGGACATCAGCCCGGAAGGCCTCGACTGCCTCCAGGTAGCCGTCCCGCAGCGCCCTGGGGTTGCAGGCCAGCTCGGCCGGCAATTCGATCCCCTCAAACCGGGTCGGACCCTCGAAGGGGAAGTCGAGTTCGTCGTCGTCCATGACGTGGAGGAGGGCCAGGTCATGCCCGCGCTTCTTCAAGAGCCGCAGTCCGCGGAGGATGCCGTCGCGGTCACCGAGCAGGTCGGAGATGAGGATCACGAGGCCCCGCCGGGGCAGGGTCTCGGCCAGGCGGCGGAGGACCGGCTGAAACTCGCTCGAGCCGGCGTTCCGCGGGGCTTCCAGCAGGTCGCAGATCTCGGTCAGCTGCGTGCTGCGGGTGCGGGCCGGAAGACTGCGGCGGAGGCGGTCGTCGAAGACCGTGCAGCCCGCGGCGTCGCCGTGCGAGAGCGCGAGCCAGGCGAGGCTCGCCGCGAGCGTGGCAGCAGTCTCAAACTTCGAGAGCCGGCCTGTCTGCGGAGCCGGCCGGTAGTCCATGCTCGCCGAGCCGTCTACGAGGAGGGTCACCCGCAGGCTCGTCTCCTCCTCAAACTCCTTGATCGTCAGCCGGTCCTGGCGGCCCCAGACCTTCCAGTCCACCCGGCGGAGATCGTCGCCACGGATGTATTCCCGGTGCTGGAGAAACTCCACGCTCTGCCCCTTGAACGGGCTTTTGTGCAAGCCGGCGAGCACGCCCTCGACAACGCCGCGGGCGCGGAGTTCCAGCCGGGCGATCCGGGCAATTCCATCAGGATGTAAAAATCGTCTGAAACCGCGGGTCACGGGCGAGTTCGTCCTCTCTGGTCGGCGTGGTGGCAATGATCCGCTCGATGATCGCGTCGGGGGTGACCCCTTCGCTCTCCGCGACGAAGCCAACAACGATCCGATGGCGGAGTACCGGCGCGGCCAGCGTGCGGATGTCGTCGGCCGAGACGTGGGTTCGCCCCTGGAGGAGGGCCCGCGCCTTGGCACCGACGATCAGGAACTGCACGGCCCGCGGGCCCGCCCCCCAGACCAGCTGGTCGGAGACGTAGTCGGGCACGCCTGGTTCGCCAGACCGCGTCTGCCGCACGACGGCCAACGCGTATCGCACGAGATGGTCGCTCACGGGCACCTCGCGAACGCTCTGCTGCAGGGCCACGATGTCGGCCGCGGAGAGGACGGGGCCCGCCTCCTCCGTCGGCACACCCGTCGTTCGCCTCGCGATCTCAAACTCCTCGTCGAAGGAGGGATAGCGGACGAACACCTTGAACATGAACCGGTCCTGCTGGGCCTCGGGCAGCGGGTAGGTGCCTTCCTGCTCAATCGGGTTCTGCGTGGCAAGCACGAAGAACGGTTCGGGGAGCTGGTGTCGCGTGCGGCCCACGCTCACCTGCCGCTCCTGCATCGCCTCCAGGAGCGCCGCCTGGGTCTTGGGGGGCGTGCGATTGATCTCATCGGCGAGCACCACGTTGGCAAACAGTGGCCCCTCGAGAAACCGCAGTTGCCGCTGACCTGTGGCCCGGTCTTCTTCGAGCACGTCGGTGCCGACGATGTCGGCGGGCATCAGGTCGGGGGTGAACTGGATGCGGGAGAACGAGAGATCGAGACTCCGCGCCAGCGTGCTCACCAGGAGCGTCTTCGCCAGGCCGGGCACGCCTTCGAGCAGGCAGTGGCCGCGGCTGAACAGGCTGATGAGCAGTTGCTCGATCACCTCCTCCTGGCCGACGATCACCCGGGCGAGCTGGCCCAGGATGGCGTCGTGCGCCGCATGGAGCCGATCGACCGCTGAGCCGAGGGGCGGGGAATCACTCATGAAGTCTCCTGTTGAGAGGCGAACGAATCACCGCTGGTAGATGGGCAGCACGGCCCGCTCCAGCTGAAGGATCGTGAGGTTGGTGGCTGTTGTGTAGACGTTACCGATGTAGCCCTGGGGCCAGAAGGTGCCGTCGCGATCCCGTTTGCTCTCGGAGAGGAGCCGCTTCTCGATCTGGTTGCGGTACGACTCCCAGGCCGCGCCTCCCTCACGATACATCACCTGCGCGTAATAGTAATGCGCGTAGTGCCAGTGGCCGAAGCTGTTGTTGGCGATGCTCCCCAGGTGCCGCTCTGCATAGGCGAGCATGCGGGGCACGTGGGTGTCGTCCTCCTCGCCGGCATTGAAGAGGCAGGCGATCGCCGCTGCCGAGATCGCCGGCCGGCCTCCGCCCCCCTTCGAGCTGTATTGCACGCCGCCGTCGGGCATCGTGCAGCGGTGGATGTAAGCGATGGCCTTGTCGACGATCTCCCGCGGCACGGGAATCCCGGCATTGCGACAGCCGCGGAGGCCCTGCACCTGGGTGATCGTGGTCGATCCCTCGTCGAAGTCGTTGCCGTCCTTCGCGCTCACGTAGCCCCAGCCACCGTCCTTGGTCTGGGCCCGACCGGAGAACTCGACCGCAGCCGTGAGCACCTGCACCAGTTCTTCTCGCCGGCGGGCATCTTCCTCCTCGCCGAGCACCTGCGAGAGAAACAGCATCGAGAAGCCGTGGCCGTAGGTGTAGCGGTCGTCTCCCTTGGGATCACCGATCAGACCGTTGGGCCTGGCCCGGCTGACGAGATAGTCGACCGCCCGCCGAATTGGCTCCGCATGCGGTCCCTGGCAGGTCGTCGATCCCTCCATCAAGATCGCCGTGCCGGCGAGCGCTGTGATCGCGGTCGGGTAGCGGCCCTCGTTCGCAGACCAGTTGCCCCGCCGCGACTGCTGCGCGACGAGCCATTCAAGACCGCCGGCGATCGCCTCCTCGCGTCGGGCCGCTGCTCCGGACGCTGGCGGCAGCGGCGTCAGGCTGACGGCCGCGACGGTGAAGGCCACCGCCAGGAGGGTCGGGCCCGGCCGGGCTGCGAGTGGTCTGGTGGGCACGGGGTCACCTGGGCAGTTCGGGGATGGGCGGCGGCTGGCCGGTGAAGGTGAGCTTCAGACGGTCGCTGCCGGCTTCGCCACCGATCGTGACCGAATGGGTGTCGGCCTCGGCAATCACTCGGCAGCCGAAGGAGAGCGGGGGCCGGATGGGCACCTGCTCGTCCTCCACGACGGCCTGTCCCGTCCGCTTGTCGATGGCCAGCACGCTCAGCCGCCGTTCTCCTCCGGTCGTCTCCGACTCGAGCAGTCGACAGAAGATCAGGATCGGAGCGGCCGGTGGCTGGGTTTCGAGGAGATACTGACGTTCAATCCGCGCGGGCCCAGGCCAGAGGAGCCCCCCATCATGCCGGTCAACGGCCCACACGGAAATCGACTGTGGCAGCGTCATCACCAGGCCGGCCAGTAGCGACTGGAGCGGCGAGATGTCTGAGACCTGGTCATGATCATCACAGCCAGCCAGCACCAGATACCGATCGTGCCATGCCTGCACCACCAGCCGTTCCAGCCGCGCGGGCGGTTCCGGCAATACAGAAACGAAGACGCGGGTGGCGTCGGCCAGGTCGAACACCGCCAACTCGCCATCCGGGGCGAGCACGGCCAGGCGGCCGTCACCGGTTTCCACCGCCCGGGAATCGCCGGAGAATTCCCCCAGCGAGACCGTTCGGTGGCCGACAGGGTCGACCAGATCGAGCCGTACCTGCCGGGCCGTGAAGCGGCCGGGCAATTCGTCGAGCGAGTGCACCGTCACGATCCGCCGACCGGCAGTGGCCAGCCGTTGCCGTCGGTTAGGGAGGTCGTGGGTCTCGAGAAGGCGGCCGTCATCGAGCGAGAGCACGATTGAGCCGCGGCCGTCGGCCGTGCAGCCGCAGAGGGAGTTGGCGTCGGCGATCCATTCGGAACCCTGGGGAACCCGATGCCGCTCCCAGAACACATGACCAGTGGCGGGATCAAGGAACGCCACCGAGCCCGTGCCTGGGACGATGAGCCCTTGGGCAAGCGGGAGCAACCCCCGTCCGCCCCCCCGGGCTGGATCCTCGGGCTCGACGATCCGCATGCCCAGGGGAATGCTGCCGTCGCGGGACACCCGTCCGCCAACCCCGCCCCCCAGCCGGTCGAAGCCGCTGAGCCCGCTTGTGCGGGCGAAATCCCGCCGCGACCAAAGGAGACTTTCCGCATCGCGACCAGCATCAAGGTCGTAGCAATTCAGGCCATCGATCGTCCGCACGAACAGAAGCCGGCCCAGGGCCGCGACATCAACCAGCGCCGCCCCGTTGATCCAGGGAAGCCCGGCCCGGCCCCAGGATTCACCGATCGAGATGGGCGAGGCCACGGCCCTTCCCAGCTGATCTGTCACCAGAAGCGAACGGTCGCCATTGGCGAAGACCGCCTGAGCGACCCGGGCGTCGGGAGCCCCACCGCCCACCACCTGAATCGGAATCGCCTGCATGCCGCCGGCCCCGATTCCATCGGCTTCGGCCCGCGCTAGCCGCTGGCTCTCAACCCGGCCCAGTGGCCAGGCTGATGCCACGGTGTCGAGCGTTGCCAACGCGGAAGCTGGGGGGGTGGGGGCCTGCAGCCCGAGCAGTTCACGGCGAATGGCCGGTTCGGATCCAACAGCCGATGCTCCCATGAGCCGCCGAATGGCATCGGCTCCAGTCGGATGCCGTCCGAGTTGCTCCACCAGCCGCTCCAGTTCGCGGTGCTGCTCCTGGGGAGTGGCCGCAGCCGCGGCGGTCGCCACGGCCGTCTTGCAGCTTGCTGTGATGCGATCGGCGAGGGCTTGCGGGGCGGCTGCTGTGATCCTTGTGAGCCGGCTTCGCAGCCAGCGATCCGGTGCGAGCGTCAGCGCTGGGTCGGTGGGGTCGCGGAAGAGTTCCTCGGCGGAGACCGCTCTCGGAGCCATCGTGAGGAGGCCGTGACAGACATCCCAGGCCGCCTCCGCATCGCCCGCTGCCAGGAAGCCATCCACCATCATGCGGGCAACTTCAGGGGCGGCGGATGCCACGTCAGCAGCGGAGCCCAGCGTTCGCCAGCGAGCCATGACGGCTGCGAAGTCTCGCCGCATGGCCCGCTCCACGGCCTCGGCCACTCCGCCCGGCGGGATGCGGAAGCGGGGCGATGCTGCGACCTCTGCCAGCCAATCCAGCCCCTTAGCTACGTCCCCCTCTTCGATGGCGGCCTGCGCCCGCCAGAACCGGGCCCACGGACTGTGGGGATCAGCTTCAAACGCCGTCTCGATCCGCTCGTCGAGGGCGGCCTCCTGATGAAAGACATCGAGCGACTCGATGCCCTGGGACACGATCTCGCCCCGATGGGGCACCAGATTCCCGGGAATCGTACCGCCGCGGGCCGGAGAGCGTCCTGTCAGGCGGCCGTCAGCCAAGGCGATTTCGACCACCTCGGGCGAGTCGAGTGGCTGGAGCAGACTCTGGCCGGTGAGGATGCCCCGGCCGCTGGGCCGCGTACCCTCCGGGTAGGGCCACCGCCACGTCGGACGGCCCGTCTGGAGATCGATGGCCTCGACGGCCGTCTGCCCCGTGACGATCACTTGGCCGCGGACGACGCCGGCAATGCGGAGATGTTGCCCGGACGGAACGCTCCACAGGGCCTTGCCCGTGCGGGCTTCCAAGCAGAGAAGTGTCTCGGCATCGTGGGGTGTGACGAGCACCCGGCCTTGGGCGATCACCGGGCAGGGATCACACCGCTGAATCGCCGCCGTCCGAGGATCCCCCGTGTCTTCGGCACGAGTTGCCTCGATCGCCGCCCGCGCTCTCCGATAGGAGTGGGCCCAGAGGAGCGATCGCGATGCAGCCTCCACGGCGACGATGCAACCGCCTCCCACGGGGCAGACCACGATCCCCTCGGCAGCTGCAGGAGTGAGGCCCGCGAGCCGTCGGCTTCGGGCCACGGGATTCACGATGGACTCGTCGTCATCGTACGTGGCCAGAGGCTGCGACCAGCGTCGCTTTCCGTCGGCGGCAGCGAGCACATCCAGCCGCACCTCGCCTTGTTGTTCCACGAGCACGAGCAATTCGTCACCGATCACAAGCGGCCCACCCAGATACCAGGAGGCGGCCTGGTTGTCCGCAGTGTTATCCGTGTCGGCCTCAGGATTCTCGGCCTCGGAATCCCTGGGGAGTTGCCAGCGAAGCTCCCCTTGAGATCCGAGGTCGAAGGCGGAGAGCATGTTGCCGGCGTGCCAGTCGGGAGCCATGCGGAGAAAGCCACGGCCAAAGCCGTTGATCGTGATCTCCGATACCAGCGATTCGGGCGGGCTTTCCACGGCAAAGACCAGTTGGCCGTCGCTGGCGAGATTGCCACTGGTTGCATCGTCAAAGGTGCGGTCGCCGAGTTCATGGGCGGCGGGTCGGAGACGGCCGTCGAAATCCCCGGTGTCATCGTCTGGCTGGAGGCCTCCGGCCGGCACCGAGGAGGCCAGCCAGAGTCTGCGGCCCGAGTCGAAATCGACGGCGAGGATGCCCAGCGGCGTGTGTGCTACGAGAAACGCACCCACCGCGAGGGGCGTGCCTGCCGGAATCAGGGAGCGGCCGGTGTCGGCAGCCGCACGCCGTTGCTTTTCGAGCTGCCGAGCCTCATCGGGATGCCGGACCAAAGGCACGCGATACCGAGGCACGAGGAGTGGCCGTGAGGCCTCGGCAATGGTGTTGCGGGCCGGACTGCCACGCAGCTGACTCCAGTCTCCGCCGGTGGGTCGGGCCCAGCCCTGAGTGCCGTGGGTTGAAAGCCACTGCCGGGGCTGTGCTGCGGCTGCCGAGAGCGACTCCTCGCGGCCTCCCAACTGGGCGATGCCTCCCAGCCTCTGGCCGTTCGCTGCGAGCAGATCGGCTGCAGCTTCTGTGTCGCCCGCCTGGTGCCTGGCCAGGGCCCGCATGAAGGTCAGACTCGGCTCGAATTCACCAGCGGCTGACGACGCGGCGAGTCGTTCGAGCCAGTTGGCTGCCGCCAGCGGTTCGCCCGACTCGAGCGCCATGATTGCTGCCAGCACGGCGGCACGATGGCCGGCCGGCGTGTGAAACCAGCGCCGCGCGACGGACAGGATCGCAGGGGAGTCTGATGTGGCGATGGCCGTGGCGAGTTGGCGATCGGCCCGAGCCCGCACCAGAAGGAGGTAGGCATCCTTGCCATCCCGCGGGAGTGATTCGATGACCTGCTCGGCGGCGGTGCGGATGCTTGTCTGCAGCGTTGCAGCGCCTTCCGGATCAACAAAGGCGTCGTGCTCGTCGGCGAGCAGTTCATCGAGGATGGTCGCGGCATCCGACCACCGCCCGTCGGCGACTAGTCGGCGGCCGCGGTCGAGCATCCGCTCGCGGCCCCGGTCGCTCGGCAGGAACACCGCTGGCTCTGCTCCCTCGTCGGCGGGCTCGTCGGTGCCCTCAAAGGCATTCGCCACGGCCTCAATCGCGAAGGCTGCGGCCGGTGGCAGGCCGAGGAGCAGGGCAGCAATGGCCCAGGCCCAGTTCAGTCGGCGAGCCGATCGCCGCACCGGCGCGGACGCCGCATGGACCGGTGAAAAAACGGCTCGCCGGGGCTGGATTGCTCGTTTGGCCATCACGGATCGTGCCCTTTGGGCCACCTTACCGCCTCGACTGCCGCGGCAAACCCGACGGCGTCGCCATCGGCCGCTGCTGCCCCTGGTCGCTCAGACCCCCTCAGTCTAGCACTGGAGGCAGTTTTGGGCCTGGAAAACACAGCCTTTTGAGGCCGCTCCAACCAGCGAGAAGACTGCCGTGCAGGCCCTGGACGAGACCGCTCCAAGACCCCCTTTTGAGAAGGGTTCTCTGGCAAAAAAACAGGTTTTTCTCGGGAAGGTATGCTTTCCCCCGGTTGCAATTTCGCGTTCAGGCCGTCTAATCACCGTCGCAACCGGCGGAATGAGGCCGAGTTTGCGGGTTGATCCATCAGTGAGCGGCGGGAGTTCTGCCGCATCCGAGTCTGGCATTTTTGGAGGTTCTGGCACATGGCGAAGAAGTCCGGTAGCAAGCCGATGACAAAGACGGAGATCATGAGGAGCATTTCCGAGACAACGAATCTTCCTAAGAAGGACGTTGTCGCGGTGCTCGAGGCACTGTCCGACGAAATCACCAAGGCCCTCAAGGGCAACGGAATCGGCGTGTTTTCGATTCCGGGCTTGGTCAAGATCGAGCGGCGGAAGGTTCCGGCCCGTCCGGCGCAGAAGGGCGTCAAGAACCCCTTCACCGGCGAGCTGCAGGATCGTCCGGCCAAGCCGGCGAGCGTGAAGGTCCGCGTGCGGGCCCTCAAGAATCTCAAGGCGATGGTCTCGGGCTGAGCTCGAACGACCGACGCATCGAGGCACGATGACCGGGCGGCGTCGCACAGCGACGCCGCCCGGTTTGTTTTTGACGGTCGCTGGCAGGGAATGAGCGATGGCGGAACGGCCGATTTTTTCCTATCCTCCCCGCATGAAACCCACACTCCTAATTCTCGCTGCCGGTATGGGCAGCCGCTACGGTGGCCTCAAGCAGATCGACCCGATGGGCCCATCGGGGGAAACGCTCCTCGATTACTCGGTGTTCGATGCCCTCCGGGCAGGATTTGATCGGGCCGTGTTTGTGATCCGGCCAGACTTCGAGCAGGCCTTTCGCGAGCGGGTGCTGGCCCGGTTTGCCGGGCGGATTGAGACGGCCCTCGCGTTTCAGACGCTCGACCGGCTGCCGGAGGGCTTTTCTGTGCCTCCTGGCCGGGAGAAGCCGTGGGGAACAACGCACGCCATTCTCTGCGCCCGCGAGGTGGTTGAGGCTCCCTTTGCGATGATCAATGCCGACGACTTCTACGGCCGTGACTCATTCGCCGTATTGGGGAAGCGGCTGGCCGAAGTCTCCCTCGATTCAACGGGCTACTGCATGGTGGGCTTCACGCTCGCGGGCACGCTCTCCGATCACGGCACCGTGGCCCGTGGGGTCTGCCGCACAGACTCCAGCGGCTTCCTCACCGACATCCAGGAATTGACGGGTGTCGGTCTGGTGGCCGGAGCCGGTCTCGAGGGGACGGGGCTGGAAGGAGCGAAGGTTTCGCTCACCGGGGAGGAGCCTGTGTCGATGAACATGTGGGGCTTCACGCCGCGGGTGTTTCCGCAGTTGGAGGCCGATTTCCGGGAGTTCCTTGCGGCTCGCGGTGGCGAGGCCAAGAGCGAGTGCTACATCCCGATGACCGTCGGCAGCCTTGTGCGGGCGGGGCAGGCCACCTGCGAGGTGCTGCCGACGACCTCACAATGGTTTGGGGCGACCTACGCGGAGGACAAGGCAGCCGTGCAGGCGAACCTGCAAGAACTCGTGACAGCCGGCGAGTATCCGGCGAGCCTCTGGGGCTGATAGCCCGTGGAAAAAACCGGGGGTGGCTGATCGACGCTGCTACCCTGGAATCGCCATGGAGGGCTTGCTCCACGGATAGCTAGTGGGTCAGTTTGAGGTTGTATGGTCCGCCATCGGCTGTGACATCAACCTCGAGCGGCGTGTCGGCGACGGACCCGAAGGCCACGCCGATCGGGCGGTTGGTCAGCTGCCGCCGAAACGCCTCAAACGCACGCTGCGACTCCACGGACTGGTCGCGGGTGTTTTCCGGCGAGGGAGCGTCGGAAACCGTGACCTTGTGACGGCCCACACACGCCCCTTCGCCGAGCGGACAGACGAGCGAATAGCGACCATTCTCGTCGCTGATGCCCTCGGCGATCACCTCGCCACCGAATCCGTCGAACGTCGGCATGAACGTCACGAGGGCCAGTGGCACTGGCTTGCCATCGATCGTCACCTCGCCCTGCACCAACGCCAGCGGCGGCGGCTTCGGTCTGCCGCAGCCAACCATGACCGCCGCGACGCTCAGCCACGCCACCGCCAGCAGCCACCGTCTGTGCGGCTTAAAAGCCATTGATCACACCCCCCGGCTCACCGTCATTCGGCCGCGAAAGGGCCTGGAGGGTGGGGAGCGTGCCCGTGCTTTCGAGAACCAGCAGTTTTACCGAGCCATCGCACCAGACGAAGTTGGCTCCAGTTGGGTGGCCGCTTCCAAAGGCATTGAGCCGTTTATCCTTATCCGTTTGGCTGGTCGATGACATCATGTAGTTGATCGGGACGGAACTACTGCACATCAGGTCTTGAACCGCCATGTACCGCGACCAGGCCCAGCCGCGGCGGTTGGGGAGGTCGTCCCACTTTGGGTCAAGCGAATGGCGTTCTCCCACCATGAGCGTCTTGCTGGTGCCGTCGGGAATATCCTTGATTCGGGTCGCCGTGTTGATCTGGAAGACCCCGTCGAATCCCTTTCCCTTGCGGACATCGTTGATGAACCAGGCGAAGGTGCCGGCGTTGGCGAAATAGCTGTTCACGCCGTAGTAGTAGTTGGTGTACTGGATTGGGTTTTGGGGAACGTTGTCGCTGGGACAGACGTATTGGGGAATCGTTTGCGATGCCACACTCCCGGCTCCCTGTGAATTCGCGTAGCAACCCTTCGATATATCTTTGAGATTCAGGCTTGCATAGACGTTGGAGAGTTCGCAGAACGCCATCGACTGGATGATCCAATTTGACATTTCGCCCGTAATCGGTGGCTCACCAGTGAGGCCATCGCGGATGCACGGGTTTGTGGGCCAGAGCCCGGCGCTGCCCTGTTGCACGGGCAGATTCAGGCCCGAAGGGAGGCGTTTCTTCGCATCAAGGTGAACCAGCAACGCCAGGCCCACCTGCTTGAGATTGTTCTTGCACTTCGTGCCCCGCGCAGCTTCGCGGGCACTCTGCACCGCTGGCAGAAGGAGGCCGATGAGCGTGGCGATGATTGCGATCACCACGAGGAGTTCGACGAGCGTAAACGCCCTCGAAGAGCGACGAACTGCAGTCGTCATGATTCCCTCACAAGGGTGGGGTATTGGTCGAGGATTGCCGTCCGCCTCAGTCCTAGAATGTACGGTCGCGTCGGAATTTGCCAACTGGTCGCTTTCCAGAGGGGGCCGAGGCCTATCCTCGCTGAGACGGATCGGTGCCGTGGGTGGGGCGTGCCCAACCGGCCCAGATGCGATAGACCGGGATTCCAGCCGCGATGCTCGCCAGTGAAACACCCGCCAGCAGAGGTCGCTGGGCGATCACGGCCGCTGTCAGGATTCCCGTTCCAACGAGATAGACCGCTGGGATGAGCGGGTAGCCAGGCGTGCGGAACGGGCGGGGCAGGTCGGGCCTGGTGTGGCGGAGGACAAAGACCGCCGCGACCGAGAGGAGGGAAAAGGCCGCAAGGCCAACCCCGGCAAAGACGACAATCCGTTCGAACGACGCGGTCCAGAGAAGCAGGATCGCCCAGGCGGATTGCAGTACCGTAGCGATCACCGGCACACCCCGTGCCGAGGTGCGGCCAGCCACGGCCGGAAACAAGCCATCGCGGGCCATGGCGCAGGCCAGCCGTGGCCCGGTGAGCACGTAGGCGCTCACGGAGGCTAGGAGCGTCAGGCCCAGTGCGATCGAGAGTGGCCCGGCCAACTGTGATCCAAACAGCCGCTCGGCCATGATCTGGGCAATCGGGGCGACGGCGTCCAAATTGCCAGATTCCTTCACCATCGCGCGGATGTCGCCTGCCGAGATGGACAGGGCATAGGCCGTGTTGAGGGCCAGGTAGATCACCAGCACGAGTCCCGTCCCGGCCAGGATGGCACGGGGCATCACCACCTGAGGGCGGTCGACCTCGCCTGCGATGTAGGCCGCGGCATTCCAGCCAGTGTAGGCGTAGGAGATGTAGATGAGGGAAGACGCCATGCCCAGGAAAACGTCGCTGGTGAGTGGCGGGCGGTCGGCGAGATTCGCCCACCCCCCCTGCCCTGCCGCCAGGCCAGCCGCTGCGAGGCCAATCAGCACGATGAGCTTCACCGAGGTCATGCCCGCCTGGGCGAGGACGGTTGCCCGCCGGCCTAGACAGTGCACGGCCGTGAGGGCCACGATCGCCGCTGATGCCAAGGCGGGTCGGGCAAGGGCTGCTGGAGCCTCATCAAGACCGGCTGGTGCCAGGAGATAGTGGGCGGCAGCCGAGGACGAGGCGGCGATCGGCGCTCCAAAGCCGATCAGGAACGACACCCATCCCGAGAGAAAGGCAATCAATGGCCCGTAGGCCTCGCGGAGGAAGATGTAATCGCCACCCGACCGCGGGAGGGCAGCGGCGAGTTCACAGAGCGACACTGCTCCGCACACAGCCAGCACACCACCGGCAACCCACAGCATGAGCATCAATTGGTTGCTGCCCGTAAAGTAGACCGTGAATCCCGACGTGGTGAGCACGCCAGTGCCGACCATGCTGGAGATGACGATAAAGGTAGCGGTGGCCAGGCCGAAGGCAGGCGGGGCTTCGCTGGCCAGCCCCGAAGTTCGCACTGGCTTGTTCACGCCGGGCTCCGTTCAATCCGGCGGTGGCAGATCTCGCTGCCTGTGGAAAAGCACTCGATGGCCTTTCTCCACAGCCTGCGAGGCCACCGTCGAACCTGGAGTCTAGCTGTCCGTGAACAAACGCCTTCTGGCCCCGCCTGCGAAGGCGGGCGATTCCGGTCTGCTCGGTCAGCCGTCGCTGCATCGTGCGGCGGCCGACTTTTTCCAGGCTGCTATTCGACCCCGGCTGGCAGGCGACCGGTTTCGACCGGGGGCGTCGGGCTCGTGCACGCCTGCATGAACTCGACGAGGTCTGCCTTCTCCTGGGCTGAGAGCTTGAGCGGCTTGATCTTGTCGCTCAGGTTGGCGTTGGGGTGGCCGCCTCGGTCGTACCACTCCACGACCTCTTCCAGCGTGGCCTGGGAGCCGTCGTGCATGTAGGGGGCTGTGAGAGCCGCATTGCGGACGGTGGGCGTCTTGAAGGCGCCGGTGTCGACCGGATCCTTGGTGATCATGAATCGGCCCAGGTCGGGATCCGGCTGGTCCATTCCGACACCCAGGTTGTGGTACTTCTCGTCGGCGAGGTTGGCGCCGACGTGGCAGGCGGTGCAGTTGGCCTTCCCAAAGAAGAGTTCATGGCCCCGCTTGGCCGCGTCATTGAGGGGATTTGCCTCGGCCGCCGCCTTGGCTTCCGCAAACAGTTTGGCGAGGTCCTCGTCGTCGGCGATGTCTTCCTCATCCATGCGGGTGAAGGGGAGGAGTTGCTCGTAATAGTCGTAGGGAGACGGGGCGGTCACGATCACCCGTTCGAACGAAGCGATCGCCTGGCCCACGCGGTCGATCGTGAGTTCGCCGAAGATCTTCTCAAACTGGCGGACGTAGACGGGAATCTCGGCGAGTCGCTTCACGACGCCATCATGCGTGAATCCCATCTCGATAGGATTGGCAATCGGGCCGACGGCTTGGGCTTCGAGAGAATCGGCCCGGCCGTCCCAGAACTGCTTGCCAGAGAGGATCCGATTGAAAGCGACCGGGGAGTTGCGGTTGCCCTTTTGGTCATCGATCCCCACGCCGGTCTTCGTCTGCGCGGTGTAGCCCATGGCCGGGTCGTGGCACGTGGCGCAAGACACGGTCGAGTTGGCCGAGAGGCGGGGATCGAAATAGAGTTGGCGTCCGAGCTCGATCTTCGCTCTTGTGAGCGGGTTTTCGGCAATGCCCTGGATCTGCCCGGCTCCCTGGGAGAGTCCTAGCGGCAATTCGGGCTCGAGAACCGCATGGTTCTTCGAATTGGCCAGCCAGGCGTCGACCTGTTCGAGCGTGATGGGCCCGCTTCCGGGCACGCCGGCAGTGAGGGACGGGTCGCCAAGGAGCACCTTCTCGACCGCTGCCGAGTTGGCCTGATCACCCCGCGCGGGTGAAGCAGCCGCGATCCCCAGGATGACCGCAACCAAGACCCCAGGAACATTGCGAACATTGCCCGACGAACACCAGGCTTGCATGACGACCTCCGCAGTCGTTTGGAGTGGATGACCCAGGACACCTGCCCGGCCCAGAACAGCCGTTACTATGCCAACACACCTGCCCTGCGCCCAATGCATGAGCGGCATATGATTCATGCGTTGTATGCATGGGCTCCTGGCGGTCTTGCCGGGGCCGTTTCGGAGTCTGTTTCTGTGGAACTCGATCAACTCCAGCATTTTGTGCGGGTGGCTGAATTGGGCAGCATGACTCGCGCAGCCCTGGCCTGCGGCCTCTCGCAACCGGCGATCAGTCGAGCAATCACCCGGCTGGAAGAGGAGCTCGGTCAGCCGCTCTTTGAGCGGCAGGCCCGGCGGCTGGTGCTCACCGAAGCTGGTGCGGCGGTGCTCGGCACGGCTCGAGAGATTCTGCTCCTGGCCGATAACCTCCGGGAGCGGTTCGTCGACGACGGTGCCACGGGCCGGGTTCGGGTGGCGGCCATTCCCACGATCGCCCCCTATTATCTGCCGCCATTGCTCAAGGAGTTTCAGGCGAGCTTTCCTCGGGCACGGGTGGTCGTGCACGAGGAGACCACCGACGGGGTGCTGATGCGGCTCCGCGACGGGGAAGTCGATCTCGCCATCCTCGCCGAGCCGTTCGAAACCCGCTACCTCGACCACGAGCGGCTGTTTGACGAGGAACTCTTCCTGGTTACAGCCGCTGGTCATCCGCTCCAGCAGCGGCAGCGGGTGCGGCTTGCCGATCTCCGCGACGTGCCCTTCATCCTCCTGGGCGAGGCCCACTGCCTGAGCGCCTCCGTAGTCAGCCTCTGCCAGCAGACCGATTTTCATCCGGTCTCGGTCGAACGGACGAGTCAGATCGCTTCGATCCAGGAACTCGTGGCGCTCGATCATGGTGTGAGCCTGATTCCGGCAATGGCCCGCGACCGCGACACCGATCCGGCCCGGGCCTACCGGTCGCTCGCCGCACCGAAGCCATATCGATCGGTTGTGATGGCCTGGAACCCCTATCGCCACCGCAGCCGGCTCGTGAAAGCATTCATGGACCAGGTCCGCCAATCCAAGGCGAGCCCGGTCAACGGCGCTTCCTCGACCAGTGGTCGGGCGGCTCGCCCAAGTACGTAAGGGGCTTCCGAATCGCCGCTGGATCAGGAAGCGAGGGGCTCGTCAGGACCGCTCCAGCGCCAACGCCCGCGCACAGGTCTGGCTGCCCGCCGTCCCGGCGTCGGCACTGGCTTGGCGGAACCGTCATACAAGCCCGTAGCGCCAGCAACGGGGATGCTCTGGTCCGATGGGCGGGGAGCCTTCCTGGAATCCGTGTGGGTGCGGGTTCACCCGGCAATCGGTCCTGCTGGTCCCCCACGGCTCATGGTGGGTTCATTGGGGTGCGAAAAGCAGCATCAGGCCGATCAAGCGGCTGCGACGAAGCGGAGCGACCCCACCCGCCTCGGGGGCGTTTCTCTTGCGGCTTGATCCTCGGCTGTATGGAGTGTTACGGAACGAGGCGGCGGCTGCCGGCACGCACGTTGTCACGCGGCCCGCCACGTTGTCCGGGAGCGATGTCGCCTTGTCGGGGCGACGGTCTAGTTCACAACCCTGATCGATTCGATTTCCAGCCAGAAGGGTCCAGGCTTTTTGTCGCTCAGCATGAATCCAAGCCCATTGATCTGGCTGGGTTCGACCGGCCCCATCCCCTGTACCTGGCGGCCAAAAGATGTTGGGACGAAGTCAACCAGCGGGACTCTGACCTCGATCCACTCGTCTTTCGTGGTCGGCAACGGCGCACGGTACGAGAAAGCCGTCCGCCGGTTCTTTGTGTAAAGATTCAGGACGTACTCGCGGCCATCGCCTCTCACCCGGACAACCACGGTGACGGCGGCTTCGAGGCCGAGGTCCGCTGGTCTCGTTCTGACTGACGCGAAGCCGCCGTTGTTCTCCAGGGAGAGGGTCCCGAAGAATTCCATGGTCTGGTCGGCCGTGATCCGGAATCTGCCGTCCGAGACCCCGCCCATCACTCCGTCGTTCACAGCCTGCCAAGTCTTGGCTGCATCGGGGGCGGTGAAAACGAAGAGTGTCTCCAGTCCCTCCTCCCTTGCCACTTGGCTGGACAGGGCTAATAGAATCACTGCGGTGATTGAACGCATCGTCTCGGTCCTCCCTGAAGGTCGCTCCATGATAAGGCGGTGAGCAGTTCTATGTGCGGCCGGTACACGCTGAATTCGCGGGCAGACGTCGTCGCCAAGGTCTTTGGCGTCCCCATGCCCGCTATGCTTCCCGCGAGATACAACATCGCCCCGTCCCAGCCGGTGCTGGCAATTCGCGGGCAGCCCCAGCGGGAACTTGTGGCCCTGCGATGGGGGTTGGTGCCGTTCTGGGCAGATGATCGAGGAATCGGCAGTCGACTGACGAATGCCCGCTCGGAGACAGCCGCCACCAAGCCCGCTTTCAGGTCGAGTTTTCGGTCTCGCCGATGCCTGATCCTAGCGGACGGCTTCTACGAATGGCAGGCTTGCGATGGCGGGAAGCAGCCTTACTCCATCAGGCTCAAGTCTGGTAAGCCGTTTGGGATGGGGGGGCTCTGGGATCGCTGGGAGAAGGCGGGCGAGCCAATCGAATCCTGCGCGATCCTAACCTGCGACGCGAACGAAGCGATGCAGGTGATCCACGATCGCATGCCAGTGGTCATCCCGCCAGAGAGTTTTGATCTTTGGCTCGATCCCACGACGAAAGACGTCAGCAGGCTCCTCCGGCCGTTTCATCCTGACGAAATGACGGCGTATCCGGTCAGCACGCTGGTCAACAACGTGAGAAACGACTCGTCGAAGTGTGTCGAGCCCCTACAAGCCGTCGAGAAGCAGTCGCAACTCTTCAGCCTTGATTCATCGTTGCAGAAACGAGGCGATCGATCGCGAGGTTAATGGCCAGGGGTTTTTCTCCGCCCGGACTGCGGGAACATGAAGTGGTCGGCCGTCATGGCCGCATCTCCTTCAAGACGCCAGCGATTGTCTTGAGGCCGTGATTGATCTTGGCTATGAAGGACAGTTCGGCCGGGATGAAGTGAAAGTTGGGATGTCGTGACCAGACATGCTGCAACTTCTCGTCGAGAGCGACTGCGGTCCGGGAGTCTTCCGTGCGATAGGGATTGTTGCTCTTCACATCCTCGCCGTGGATTGCTGCGGTCTGAAAAAAGATCACCGCGTTGTACCTGGCGACTTCTGTCTCGAATGTCGTGTCGAGGCTGCTGAGAAAACTCTGCTCGTCGTCAGGCCAATAGGCGAGTCCATCGAGTGTGCCGCGGTCGCAGATCAGCAGGCGATCCGCATAGAACTCCCGGAAGATTCCCTCCAGACTGATCTGCATCCGGTAGATGCTGCGTTGTAGGAGCCTGCCGTCCTCATGCCTGGGCTCCCGATCGAGCCCGTGACCAAAGAGCATGGTCGCTGCTTCAGGCACGATCTTGACGGACGATTTCAGTTCCCGCTGAAACAAGTCCAGGGCCGTGGTCTTTCCGCCTCCCGGACCTCCCGTCACGACGATAACGTTCTGTTGGCACTCCATTTGTTTCAGTCTTGCCTCGTTCACCGTGATGTGTCGAGGCTCCTCCGGGTGTTGCCGGGCTTGACGACACGGCCTCCGGGGCGGTCCTGGCGGCATGACGTGGTGCGAATCGCTCCACCCCCTGTAGAGGGAGCAAGGAATCTTCGTCCCATAAATCCAGGGAAAAACAACTTTTCTCGTTTTAATGGATTATTCGGCGCGTGATTTGCGGTGAATTGACCTGTGGTGGGATTTTTAGGGGCTTCCGACAGTCGTGTCTGATGAATTGTGGCGGTTCGATGCCGTGCTTACGCACTCAGACTTCCTCGCACAACTGGCACTAGCACGGGCTTCAGGCACCCAGGTGATCAACGCACCGCTCCGGTGGCGAATCGACGGTCCGGCCGCTCCCGATCGAGGCCGGTTCAGCCTGCCACCCTCCGCCACGGTGTTTCTCTTCGTCTTCGACGCAGACTCCGAGTCCGGGACGATCGATCCCCTCACCGGGCATGGGCGAAAGAACCCACGCGAACTGATCGAGGCGATGGCCTTCGGAAAGCCCGTGATTACCTCGGCATGGTCGGGCAATCTGGACTTCATGAACCTGGCAAACTCCTGTCTCGTCCGCTGCCGGGTCGTGCCGTTGCGGGCGGGGTATCGCTACTGGGGATTTGAGCTACCGCCGGGCACGCTCTGGGCGGAGCCGATTAAAGAGGAAGCCGCGACCGCCAAGCGGCAACTCCATTACGATCGATCGTTTCGGGAAGCGATCGGACGGAGGGCACGAGCGGGGTATGAATCGCATCAGAAAGCCGCCCAAGCCGAAACATGGATCGACGAGCTCAAGACCCTTCACGAGATTTTTCCGCACCGGCCGAGGGTGGTCGGGAAGCACTCTTCGCTCTGACCACCCGCCAGCACCCCGGCTGACTACCCGGCTTCCCTTCTCCACCGAATGCGGAATCGAGTACCTCACGGCCGCAATTCTCGACCAGGGGACGGAGGGCGAGGCGAATCTGCGCGACTTCGCGGCTCGGAGTTGCATAGTACGTGTTCGCAGACCTCTGATACGCGAGCACCAATTCCGCAACCGCGCTCGGCTGCCTTGCCCGTGCCGCGGCTCGTGGACCACTCGCCTATCAGCCGCTCATACGCGACCCGGGCCGGATTGGAGACCCACGGGCCGAGGTAGCGGTCTTTTGCAGTCGAGCGTGCATCCGGCCTGTTTCGACGGCTTATGGAGCCCCAGAGACGGCTTACGATGCGCCATCGCACGGTGCTCCTTTGGGTCGAATCCGGTCATTACCGGATTTCTTCCTGTCGGAAGCCGCACGATTCGACGTCGAATCGGTGAACGGAAAGCCGTTCTCAGCCTGCCTTTACGATCCAGTGGACGGGGCCGGGATCGAACCGGCGACACACGGATTTTCAGTCCGTTGCTCTACCAACTGAGCTACCCGTCCAACCATTTGATTTCCGTTTGTTACGGTGAAACGCCGCCATTGTCAACGAAACCCACTGGTTTCCCGGTGGAATCCTCAGCTCCCGGGTCTTCCAGGCCGTTTAGGATCGGGCGTCAGCGACGGCTGCCGCTCACCGTGATGGCCTGGGCCACCAACAGCACGACAAAGGCCGCGAATCCAACTCCGCCAGGCCCGAGGCCCTGCAGAAGAGTCGTGAAACGTTCGGGGTCGAGATGCTGCAAGGCCGCCGCGACCGCAGCACAGCCCACTCCCCCTACCGTCGCGGCGAGCAAAGCCCGCGCTCCAGCAGCGGCCCGCCCGCTCAACCCTCCCGAGGCCCCGTGGATGGGTGGAGTGAATGGTGCGGGGAACTCCTCTGGGGAGGCCGGCCAGAGGGGATCGTCTTCTGGTCGCCCCAGTGGCGGAGGCTCCGAGCCCCACGAGAACAAACCGCCGCCGCGAACGGCCTCGTCAGGAAGCGGCAGCAGTTCGCTACTGCTGTCCCTGTCGCTCCCCTTGGAGCCCCGTTTCCGCCGGGGCATCGGTGGAGGCGGAGTTGGCGTCCAGCGGCGGAGCCGCTCGATGACATCGGTTGCCGACTGGATCCGTCGGGCTGGATCCTTGGCCATCATGTCGTCGATCAACCGGCAGAAATCCCGGCTCAACTGTGGGGCTAGTTGTCCCGGCGGCGTGGGTGTTTCAGAGAGCTGTCGCTGCATCTTTTCCCGCCGGGTGCCCCCCGGGAATGGCACCTGCCCCGTCACGGCATAGTAGAGCGTGCAGCCCAACGCATAGATGTCGGCTGTGGGGCCGACGTCGTCGGGCGTGCGAACCTGTTCCGGGGCGATGTAGTCCATTGTGCCGACCACCCGGCCCAGCCGTGACGACTCCTCCTCGATCTGCGAGCCAGCCAGGCCGAGGTCCAACACCTTCACCCGGCCTTCGGGCGTGACGAGAATGTTGCCCGGCTTGACGTCGCGGTGCACGATCTCCTGGTCGTGGGCATAGGCGAGCCCGCGGGCCGCCTGCGAGATCACGGAGGCCGCCAAGACCTCGTCGAGCGGGCCGTGTTTGAGCACCTGCCGTTTGAGATCGAGGCCGGGCACGAGTTCCGTGACCAGGTAATAGACCATTGCGTCGTAGCCGGCATCGAAGGCCCGCACGAGGTTTTCGTGGTCGAGGCGGCCGAGCATCCGCATCTCACCTTGAAAGGCCTTCTCGCTCTCGGGCGTGGCCTTGGCCCGCGGCAATACCTTGACCGCCACCTCGCGGCCCATCATCGCGTGCTCGGCGCGGAAGACATGTCCCATGCCGCCGCGAGCCACCTCATCGAGCACCGTGTATTGTCCGAGCCGAAACCGGCGGCGGCCGGCGAGAATCTCCCGGGCCTGGAACTTCGTGAGGATTTTTGCCTCCACGAGCTGGTCAGCAACGGCCTGATCCCACGCGTCCGGCTCGGCCTGACTGGGGGCGATCGCGACGGCAGCCTCCGCGGCAGAAAGTTGCACCTCGTCCACCAGCCCGCTCGCAAGGGCATTCTCGTGAAACCGGGCCCGTTCGCGGATGGTGTTACCGGGAGTGGTCATGGGTTTCTGAGTGTACTCCCCCAGGGCGGGGAGTCAGGTCCGAGGACGATCAGGAAGCGGTTGAGAGAGAAGATGACCGAAGGTGGCCCGCCAGGCCCCAGGGAGCGGCGCAGTGAGGTTCAGGCGACGGCTGTCCGCGGGGTGCTCAAACTCGAGTTCGGCCGCGTGGAGCGCGATGCCGCCCGGCTCCGGATACGGCAGCCGGCTGCCGTACTGCCGGTCGCCGACGATCGGGCAGCCACGGGAGGAAAGCTGTACCCGCAACTGATGCCGCCGGCCGGTGAGCGGTTCGAGTTCCACGAGTGAAACCTCGCCAGCCCGCCGGACCACACGGCCACGAGTACGGGCCTCCTGAGCCGCACCCGGGGCCGGCTGCGGTGGGCTCCCCCGCCCTGTTTTCGGCAGCCTCGCGGGCGGTCTGGTCCGCGGCGAATCGTCCGCGGGCACGATCACGGAGCAGCGATCCCCGGCTGGGCGGAGAATCTGATCGTTCCAATCGACCCACTGCTCTAGTGGTGCAGGGAACCGACCCGCCACAACGGCGAGGTAGCGTTTCTGAACCGTTCGCTCCCGGAACTGCTCGGCCAGACCCGCGGCCGCAGTCGGGGT
>ERZ889217.595-NODE-595-length-21166-cov-19.114964_pt1 | contig 21166 bp, 22 predicted proteins | sample MGYA00521098_ERZ889217 | MGnify/ENA primary metagenome ERZ889217 (study PRJEB32303, sample SAMEA104408613) | aquatic metagenome | biome: Brackish water; feature: Pelagic; material: water | place: Baltic Sea | collected 2014-06-10T22:04:00 | depth 2,362 m ... | reverse complement strand
CGCCCCGAAACACCAGTGGTGATCAACTCGGTCGTCATTACCGTCGCCGAGTAGTTCATCTTCGATGCCGAAACGGCTCGAGAAGATAAACATTGTTGAAGCACGTCGGCTTGCGCTGGCAGCACAGGGCTTTGATGTTCAACGCGCGAATTCCGTATCGTCGGTAACAGATGCGGTCACACTCATCAGAAAACTCGGTGTGATTCAAATCGATTCAGTGAATGTGCTCGTGCGTAGTCAGGAATTGCCGCTGTTCGCACGGCTCGGTGACCACGATCGGAACGCCATTCCCAAGGCCACCGCACGGGGCAAGATTTTTGAATACTGGGGTCACGAGGCGTCTCATCTACCCATTGAGCTTCAGCCGCTCTTTCGCTGGAAGATGGATGCCGCACGCACTGGCAAGGCCACACATTGGGGTCTCACCAGTTTTTACAACGACAACAAGGCCTACGTACAACGAATACTGAAACACATCGAAAAGAGTGGCCCGGTGACAGCTCGAGCGCTGAGCACGCGTACGAAGAAAGGCGGCACGTGGTGGGACTGGGACGAAGCAAAGACGGCACTTGAGTATTTGTTTCTTACCGGTCAGTTGATGTCGCGTGGGCGAGGCTCCGACTTTGCTCGTGTTTACGACACGCCAGATCGCGTGTTGCCCTCGCGAATATTGAATTCTCCAACACCAACAGAGCGCGAAGCCCGCCGACAGTTGCTGGTGCGTGCAGCAGTTGCACAAGGGATCGCCACTGCCGATGACTTGGCCGACTATTACCGTCAGCGACTTTCCACCGTAAGACCACTCATCACCGAACTAGTGGAAGATGGTGTGCTGTATGAAGTTGCAGTCGAGGGCTGGCGCGAAAAAGCGTTCATTCATCGCAACGCCAAGTTGCTAAAGCGACGATCAGTCACGGCCTTGCTGTCCCCGTTCGATTCGCTCGTGTGGTGCCGACCACGCAACGAACGCCTCTTTGACTTTCACTATCGCATCGAGATCTACACCCCCAAACCGAAGCGGCGATTCGGCTACTACGTGCTGCCGATCCTGAGTGGTGAGGCACTGGTCGGTCGTCTTGATATGAAAGCAGACCGCGAAAACGGCACACTGCGTATCGAGGGCGCTTATTTGGAGCACGGCGTCAAGGCAGCAAGTGTGGTTGCGCCAGTAGCACGCGAAGTGGGAATGATGGCGAAATGGTTGGGGCTGGAGCACACGTTCGTAGGTGTGCGAGGTGATTTCTCTCGCCCCTTACGCATAGCGTTGCAGTCGTGACTCCGCTCATCGCCGTAGCCGGCCGCACAGGCGCGCCAAGCAAGGTGTCGCGTGACGAGGTGGCTTTTGCTGGCAAGCGGTACTTGAATTCGATTCTGCGTGCCGGTGGCGAGCCGGTCGTCATAGCGCCACAAACGTTTTCGGGCACAGGTGCGCAAGATTTGTTATCGCGTTTTGACGCGTTGCTGTTGATGGGTGGGCCTGATGTCGACCCAATGATGTACGGCCAAACTGCTTCGTCGCAGGTGTATGGCGTGTCACCCCAACAAGATCAATTTGAAGTGGCAATGCTGCAAGGAGCCTTGGCCAACCAGTTGCCTGTGTTGGCCGTATGTCGCGGCATGCAGTTAGCCAATGTGGTGCTTGGTGGCACGCTTGTACAACACTTGGCTGATTTGCCCAATGCTGCAAACTTGGTCGCGCATGCGCCTGGCGAATTTCCAGTTGGTGCTGAGTTCGTTGTGCACGATGTAGAGCTCACCGCAGAATCGTGGCTGGCAAGCGCCACTCAGTCACGCCAGGTGCAAGGTGCATCGTTTCATCATCAAGGTATTGATCGGCTGGCGCCAGGTTTTCAGGCTGTTGGTTTTGCACCCGACGGGTTGTTAGAGGCAATTGAGCACGAAGAGCATCGCATTGTGGGCGTGCAGTGGCATCCAGAAGACACCTCTGCTGACGATCCCGCTCAGCAGGGTATTTACGACGCTTTCGTCGAGTGGGCCCGCCGCAACTAAGTGGTCGGGCGTTGCGGCATCGCCCAGCGCACAACACGAGTGATTGCGTCGCCGAGTGGTCGCAAGGCGAGGCGTTCGGTAACTGGCAGATATGGCAGGCCGAGATGCGGACGCGACCAACGGGGCAATGTGGACAGCGTGGCTGCTACCAAGAGCGAATAAGCAGCACGCGCCACGAGTGGTAGTGGTGGCTCAAACAACAGATAGCGCATCGCATCCCGTGACTCTTTGGTTCCCCGCACTTCACCGCGGTACGACGAGATTTGATCACGCAGTGCACGCACCGACTCCGGTGGTGCAGTCACACCAAGTTTGCGGGCGATAACTGCAGTGTCTTTGACGTATTCATCACAGCCTGACGCATCCAGCGGAAACTCGCCAAATTGCTGGTGGGCGGCAAGAAAACTGTCGATTTCGATGATGTGTACCCAACGCAAGAGGTGAGGGTCGCGTGCGGAGTACGGGCGTCCATCACTGGCCACCCCAACCACGCGTTCGTGCACTCGGTTGACGATGTCAATCGTGCGCTGGGCTTCGGTTGCTGGCCCGAACGAGGTGGCAGCAAGAAAATCTGCGGTGCGTTGCAGTCGGCCCCACGGGTCGTTGCGATAGTCGGAGTGTTGCGCAACGCCCGCCATGGCCAGCGGGTGTAACGACTGCACAAGAAGTGCACGCATGCCACCGATAAACATCGCCGCATCGGCATGCACTCGACGAATCGGTCGGTCTTCGGCGAACCAGCGCGGTGCTGATGGCTCGAGTAGTTGCATCATGCGCTGTTCGCCCTCGGGGCCAGCGACACGATCACGCAATGCCTTGGTCAATGATTCGCGAACCGTTGCCACCGCTTGATCAACGGCGGAGCGATCCAGTTTCATCCCTTCATCGTGCCATCACTGAGTGCGCCGTGCCTCACGAGGCGGTTCAGTACCCTGAAAGATGTGCCACAAACACCATCCAGCAACGATGCAATGCCTCGCTGGGTGCCGCGCGCAATTCTTTTGCTGTGGCTGGGTTTCTTGGGCACAATTCTGATCCAAGAACTTTGGGGTCGTTTGTTTGGCTTCTTTTTGCTATTGGTAATTTCGTTGTTTTTAGCACTGGCCATCGAGCCGGGGGTCAATCGACTGGCTCGTCGCGGGATGCGTCGTGGAGTGGCAACTGGCCTGATCTTGGCCGTGGTAGCCGTGGTGCTGTTTGGCTTCGTTGCGGTAATGGGTGCACTCGTGGCAGACCAAGCAAACGAACTTGCTGACAACCGTGATGGCTATGTCACTGACGTCGTGGCATTTCTCAACGACAATTTCGGTACCAATCTTGATGCCGCAGAGATTATTGGCTCGATTGACGACCCACAGGGCCCCGTGCGCGAATTTCTCAACTCGCAAGCCGACCGCGCCGTCAAACTTGGTGTAACGGTGTTCGGCACAATGTTCCAGGCTTTTTCGATTTTGTTGTTCACGTTTTATTTGGCAGCAGATGGTCCACGCTTGCGGCGCACGATTTGTCGCTGGCTACGACCCGAGCGACAACGGGTAGTGCTCGACGTGTGGGAACTTGCCGTGCAAAAGACCGGTGGATATCTCTCGTCGCGTGCCATTTTGGCAGTGGTGTCATCGTTTCTACATTGGATTGCGTTCCAAGCCATTGGCACACCGGCCCCGATTGCGCTGGCGTTGTGGGTCGGTGTGGTTTCACAGTTCTTGCCAGTCATCGGTATCTACGTGGCTGGGGCGTTGCCGCTATTACTGACGGTCATTGACTCGCCAATCAAGGGGTTGTTTGTGCTCAGTTTCATCGTGGTTTATCAGCAAATCGAAAACTTCCTCATTGCCCCAAAAATCACGGCCCAAACCATGCAACTGCACGCCGGTGTCGCGTTTGGATCAGCAATTATTGGTGGTGCTGTGCTTGGCCCGACCGGAGCAATTCTCGGTTTACCGGCAGCAGCAGTGATTCAAGGAATTTTGACTTCGGTGGGCAACCGCTATGAAGTCGTTGACGACACCCCAAGTGACATATCAGGTGACACACCCGGTGACACCGAATGATGCGTCGAGTGCTTGCCGTGCCGTTCGCCTTGCTGCTGAGCGTGGGATTGTTATTGGCGGCCACCCCCGTTTTCGCGGCACAAGATTCGGGGGCGGGGTCAAGCCCCACGACTGTGCCCACGACTGTGCCCACGACTGTGACTACCACTGTGCCCACGACTGTGACTACCACTGTGCCTACCACTGTGCCCGGGGGAAGAGATCTGTTTCCGTTGCCATCAATTGCACCAAACATCACCGAGACATTTCGATTCAAACCTGGGCTGCCACGCAATTCTGGTGTTGGTCGCCGTGTTGTGTACAGCAACTCACTGCAATGGGTGTGGGCAATTGATAAAGACGAAAATATTGTGCGTTCAATGCCAGTGTCGGGGCGTCGCGGTGTGCCTGCCGCAGGCACCTACAAAGTGACCTCGCAGTCAACGTGGTCGTACAGCCTGGACATAGCAAATGTTGACTTTCGATGGATGACTCGCTTTGCCAAAGGCCCGGCAGGTGGCAACATCGGCTTTCATGAAATTCCGCGCAAGAACGGCAAACCCATGCAGACCGAAGCCCAACTGGGGTCATTTGCCGGCGCAGGCTGTATACGAATGTCCACTATGGACGTGAAGTTTTTATATCGCTGGGCCAAACTCGGCACACCAGTAGTCGTTACGCGCTAACGCACCGTCGTTAGAACAGCGCCATCTCTTGTTTGAAGAGATCAAGCCCAAGGTTGCCAAGGCCCAGTGCGTAGGTGTGCCAGGCGCGCAAGTCAAAATTGTTGCCGTGCCGAGTCTTGGCTTCGTCACGCATTTGTAGCCACACTCGTTCGCCCAACTTGTACGAAATTGCCTGTGCTGGCCAACCGAGGTAGCGGTCAATCTCCGAGCGATTGAACGCTTCATCGCTGGATGATCGTGCTGACATGAACTCAAATGCCAGTTGTGGATTCCACGCTTCGCCTGCATGCCATGGCCAGTCGTTGGGGATTCGCTTTTCACAGTGCATGCCGATATCAACGACAACTCGCGCCGCCCGAAACGCTTGTGCATAGAGATAGCCAAGTCGGTATTCGGGTCGATCAAGAAAACCAAACTCGTCCATCAAGCGCTCGGCGTACAGTGCCCAACCTTCACCGTGTCCGCTCACGAATTCGTTGCGTTGAAATCGCGAAAGCTTCTCGCGGTTCACCACTGCCATACCAATTTGCAGGTGATGACCTGGCACACCTTCGTGATACGCGGTGGTTGGCTCGCTCCACAATGCAAACCGAGTTCGGCCATTTGCCGGATACCAAGTGCTTCCGGGCCGAGTGAGGTCTTCGCTGGGTGGCATGTAATACTGCGCCGCAGCACCACCCGGTGGTGAGATCTTTGCGTCAATCTGGCGAATTGACTGAGGAATATCAAAGTGGTCGCCATCAATAAGAAAGTCCATGGCTTGATCCATGAGGTCTTGTAGCCACACCCGCAGATTTTCTTCGCCCTCAATCGAATGCTCTGGTGCAGTATCGAGATACTCGCGCACTTCGTCGAGTGATGCCCCAGGCTTGACAAGACCGGCACATTTTTTGAGTTCTTCATCGAGGCGTTGCACCTCTGCCAAACCCCATTCGTATGCATCATCGGCATCGACACTCATGCCCATGTAGCGCTGGCGCGCCAGCGCATGGCGTTCTTCTCCGACGCCGTCGCGTGGATCTGCCACTGGGGCGTAGTCATTGCGGAGAAATGCTGCAGTAGCAGCCAGCGCTGCTGATGCCTGAAGCGCCGCTGCCTGCAACTCAGCAGTTGGGGCGCCATTCGTTGCGTTGGCTTGGTTTGCTAGCGCTGTAAAAAACCCAGGAGTACTTGCTGTGCCTGCCCAGCCATCGAGCATGTCGGCAACTGCGAGCACTTGTCGCCGTGGTGCCACGATGTTGCGCTGCATGCCGAGTCGCCACGACTCGCACATGCCGTTAAATGCCGCAGGCACATGCGACATTCGCTCGGCAATGGTGCGCCACTGATCAGGTGTATCGGTGGGCATGAGGTCAAACACTGAGCGCGCATAGTCGACGTTGCCGGCCAGCACACGGATTGCCCGTAGATGTTCACCTGCGGCAAACTCGCGCTCGGACATCTCCAGAGAGTTGCGCAGCACACCTGCTGCGAGCCGATCAGTATCACTCGACTGGTTGAGTGAATTGAGTTTCGCCAGCGTCTGTCGGCTGAGCGACTCCATCGCCTCGTGGCCAGCAGGGCTGAAGTCGGTCATGAGGTGATCGCTGCCGGCGATGCCGAGCCCCGTAGCAAAGCCTGGGTCGAGTTCAGCAAGTCGATCGATATAGGCATCAGAAAGTGCAAAGACGGGTGATTCCATGACTTGCACCCTAAGTGGTGTGATGTGCGAGGCTCAAGCCGTGGAGACATCTACGAATCGCAAGCGTGTGTTGGTAACAGGCGCCTCATGCGGTATCGGTGAAGCCTTTGCCCACTGGTATGCCGAACGGGGCTTTGAGGTGGTGTTGGCGGCGCGCAATTTCACCGAGCTCACCCGAGTGGCAGCAGCATTGCAGGCCCGGGGTGCAATCACCCAGGTGATCGTGGCGGATTTGTCGAATAAAGATGGTGTCGAAGATGTGGGTGCACGCTGCGGCTTGCTAGACGCAGTCGTATTGAATGCCGGCATCACCCATGCAGCAGCAGTGGGCTCTTCGAACCGCGATCAACTGGATGCGCTGGCATATCTCATGTCGGCGGGTGTCGTGCGACTGTGTGAAGTGGTGGTTCCTGGCATGGTGCAGCGTGGTAGTGGGGATGTAGTCATCGTCTCGAGCATCGCCGCGTTCACGCCAATGCGAAAAGCAGGCCCGTACGCCGCAGCAAAATCACATATCACTGCTTACGCGCGCAGCCTGGCCTTGGAAGTAAACGAAAAGGGCGTTCGTGTTACGGCTGTCTGCCCTGGCTATGTGCACACCGACCTGCATCGACGAGCGGGTCTAGATCATCTCTCGCGCAAGGTGCCCAACTGGATGTGGCTAGACCCCGATGATGTAGTGCGGGCAACGCAGCGAGCGCTACGTAGGGGCAAGACCGTCATTGTTCCGGGTTTGGTGTATCGCCTGGTGTTGCCGTTTTTGTCGTCACGCCTGACCCAACGTGTGTGGCGGCGTTTGACACGACGCTCTTAACACTGGGTTATGGATTCGCCTTGTCGCGTAGATGCCCACCAACGTGGCCAATGACTACTCGTCGTTGTTTCACATCAAGATAAAAATAGATTCGCGCCTCGTTGCAACGAATGTGTGGTCCCAGTTGCACTGTGGCATCATTCCAGATGATCGTGTAGTCGCTCCCGAACTTGTTGATTGCATTGTCGCTTACCGATGGCGCAAAGTTGAACTTTTCGGTGCAGTAGGTGTTGAACAAGTGAGGCTCGATATCACCACGGCGCAGGCGTGCCGCCAGATTGTTGAGTTCGACCAGGTTGCCGAGGATGCGCTGGTTGGTTGCCGGTGAGAACTGCAGCCTGCCCAGTCGAGTTTCTACTTCGGGATGAAAATCCAAGTTGCTGCACATTCCTTTGGCGCGTGAGAGCACAGCAGCAGTGTTGTTCCACTGACTTGGATCGTCACGAAGAGAGAGAAAGTCGGTAAGTGAGTGAAGGTAGCGGTCGCGGTCCTCGGCAATTTTTGCACTGAGGTGCTCGGTTGTGGTCAGGTTTTCATAAAGTTCGTCATAGTCAGATTGCACCTCGGTAACGCGTTGTTCAAGCTCTTGGTTCTTGCGACGCAATTCGCCGACCTCTGGCGAAGATGTGTTGGCTACCACCTGTTGAATCGGGACCTGTGAGGCACTTTGAGCTCGAGTGGTGGGGCGCGGCAACAAAGGGAGCGCCCCAACTGCCGCAGCAATCAATTCATCAACAACCTGCTCGTCGTCTTTGCCGTGATACTCACTCAGCACGGTGCCACGAACGGAACGCGGCCAGGCGACCAGGATCCAACTCGAACTCACTTTGCGTGTGCCATAAAAGTCGTTGAAGCCAGCCTCGGCTTGTGCAGTGGTGAGGTGGTGCACGTGGGCGATACCGGTTAGTACCCGGGCCGTATCTGCGGTGGTGTTCGCGTTGGCACCCTTGCTGCTGGTGCACTCAATGACCAACGGCAGGCGCCGCGATGGTGCATCAATGAATGCGGCAATCTCTGCTCCTTCGTCATGAGTCGAGGCATGGCTGAGGTTGGTCGAAATAAGTTGTTGCGCGTCACGGACGCGCAGTTCGCGCGCAAGATTGGATACGAGTGTGGTGAGCGCTGGTAGCGGTCGCTCAGTTCGGGTGCGGGGCAAAATGAGTTGACCAGTTGGCCGCACTTCACGGCGTACATCCACGCAGAGGTCGCCTCGTTGATTGTTAAACATCGAGATAAGCGTGACTTGTCGTGCGTCATCTGCCGGATGTTGCTCTGAGATGTCGACACGAAAGACCTTGTCGCTCACGCTGCTACGTGCATTTACCTGAGTGGTGTTCATGCGCTTATCGTTCGGCCAGGTTTGCTCGAGCCATGGTTCGACAACCTTGCCGACTGTTTCACGTAAGGCAATCTCGGTGGCTATATTTTTTGGTTTCTGAACGATGAGCGTGACGCCGTAGACGGTAAGCATCAACGACCAACTATCGACTTAACACAAGTTGAAATTCGAGCACACCTGAATCTTCGGTCGAAATTCCAGGAAGTGATGGGTTGGGTATCGACCAGTCGGCGAATACAACGGCGACTTCACCTGCAAGAAGTATTTCTGAGTCTCGAACCGTGCTAACAATGGTCACGTTTACTGGCTTGGTAACACCGCGCAACGTCAGCGAGCCACTTGCCTGGTGTGTCACGGTGCCGGCGAGCGCAGTTGGGTCGATGGTGATTGGTGAGGTGAGTACAAAGCCAGCAGTTGGATAATTGATCACATCCATGATTCGGCCTTCGAATTGCGCGTCGCGCCTCGGGTCGTCACTTTTCACGGTGGTCAGGTCGGCGGTGAACTCGGCGTCGGTAACCGTGAGGTCGACAATGGTCACACTGCCGGTTACCCCGCTTGTTCGCCCGACGGCAGTTACCCGCTGGCCGAACAACACTTCGTTGACCCGGTACCCAACTTGGGATTCAGCCACGACAGTCCACGTGCCAGTGGCATCGCTGAGAACCGGGGTCGGTACGACACTTTGGGCAGCTGTGGCACTATCAGTTGATGTGGTGGTGGCCTCGCTCACGAAACTGTCAGCGGCTGGCTCGCGAACAAAGTTGATGTAGACCCACGGCCCACCGACCACGGCTACGGCCGCTAACACAACGACTCCGATGATGAGTTTCCAGCGTCGTGACATGCCTCGCAGGTTACTGTTGCTCGGTGACGTTGGCGAACTTGTCGGGCTCAATCGCTGCGTTGTTGGGTGTGGTGTTCATCTGGCCACAAGTGATACGGGTGTATGCCAAGCAGAGCGTCGAAGGGGTCTCGGGGCTATCTCACTTGATTGGTATGTCAGGAACGCTGATGTGGTTCACCTATGCAATCAGCACGCGAAGTCTGCCGATGCTGATTTCGAATACAAACATCGAAATTGCGATCATCGCATTGATGGTGATGCTGGTGCGCAAGCGGGCGCTGCCGTTGTGGCTGCCCGTTACCGTTTTTTCAGTAACTGTTGTGTATTGCGTTGTGTTGAATGCCGTGGCACCGTCAGCAGTAGGAATCACCGGCGTGCTCATCGGCACGCCAGCAATTTTGCCCCAAGTGTGGCGTGCTATTCGCACTGAGTATCTGCTGGGAGTTTCACCTTCGTCGTATTTGCTCTTGGCATCAATGAGCTTTGGCTGGTTTACCCACGGCATCTTGATTGATGATGCAATTCTTTTTTACCCGAACTTTTTGCTGGCACCCAGTGCCTTATTTATCGCTTGGAAAGCGTGGTCGTCGCCGCGCCGCGCTACACAAGTAAGCGTGTATTAACCCAGCGTGATGGTGGTGGAAACCGTCCCGGCGCGCTGATGTGATGCGGTAAGCATCAACTTGGTGCCACTTCGGGCGCGTACGAGCCAGGTTTGCAGGTGTCGATCCGGTGTGCCGTCCGACATCATTCCGCCATCCAGTAAAAATCTGGCGCGACCTTCTAGTTGGCCAATTCGCACCCGTGCCTCGCCTTCGACAAGGTCGACTGCGCTGCCGTCAGCATTGTTGATCTCCACAACTCCAGGCAGCACGATCTTGTTGTTGCGGGCATGCTGGGTAACGGTGGTGGAAAGCCAACCAGTGTTGGCAACACCCAGACGCACTCGCCAAACATCACCACTTATTTGGGTTGCATCGGCGAGTTTGATTTCTAGCCGCGGTGAAGCCATCGCCTGATAGATGGCCACCTCGGCGTGGGGTGCCACTTCGGCTTTCAGCCGTGACGCTGGGGCGTTACTCCATATATAAACAGCGTTGGCGCCGCCCAGTTCGACCTTGCCCAGTTGCGGGTGTTCATAGGGGTACCACGCAACGAATGAGCCTGGGGCATGGGTATCGCTCCATGCACAAACGGCCAGATCCTGTGCGGGTGTCGGGCCGACATACCACCAGTCAGTTGGCGAATGTTCGCCAGTGGCATGGAAGATTGCATCCCAGAATTCTGTGGTCCATGAATACACACCGAGATGGTCGTAGGCCCAGTCATCACCAGCACCACCCATCACATTGGACTTATCCCAGGTGAGGTCTTCGTACACCGAGTGCACGGGATACGACGTGAGTGGTGTGGAGTGCTCACCAAATTTTTTGAAGATGAACAGATCATTGGGTGGCAATTTTGCATCAGGAAGATTGCTACTTGGGCGCAACATGTAACCACCTGCAGTGTGGAACGCGTTGTAGCCACACACATTGGGGCGCGCTTTTACTGCCCGCACGAGCGAGAGCACTTCGGGTTCACTCATCGGGTGGTCACCAGAACCAAGCACATCAACGCCCCAACTTGCTGGGAAGTTGCGGTTGAGATCTAGCCCGGCTGGATCGCGTGGCTGGTCAACGGTGAAGCCGTCATAATTTTCGATGAGACCTTCAGCGAGCAGCCGATAACGCTGTACACCAGTTGGAGCACCAAGTGGCCCAACAGCAATCATCACGCGTGGTTCATCTGGGTGTTGCATCCAGCCACCGTCATCGTCGGCGATGCGCATGGTGAGAATGCGACCGTCACCATCAATGTCTTGCATATGCAAACCAGGCCAACGGTGCCCATCACGCCATGGCCATGAGCGCACACTTGATCGATGAAATAGCGGGCGATCCAAAAGGGCATCTTCGACCCCGTCAGGGTTCACCCGCGGGGCAATATAAAACGTGCGAGTACGCAGTGCCTCACGCACTGTTGCATCACCCGCAACATACTTAGTCACCAAGTGGTGAATGATGTACAAAGCGGCGACGCCACCGGTGACTTCGGTGGCGTGGATGTTTGCGTCGATCCAATGCGCTGGCTTGGTGTGGTGTTCTCCAGTTGTTGAATCAGTGATAGTGGCCACGAGCAAATCGCGACCCAGATGTGATTGCCCGTAGCTCTCGATGGTGAGCAGCGTTGGGTGTGCAGCTGCCAGGGTGCGCAGCCAGGTGGCCATTTCGTCGTAGCGCAGGAAGCGATCGAAGTCGTAGGTCATCTGCCGAGGCTAGACCTCGAGCACCAGCGAACACCGATTCGAAAACTGCAGCGAAGTTGGTGGTGCGGCTGCGTCTTGGTGCGATGTACCCCGAAGTAACTTGGTCGAGTGAATCGTTCTCAGCACAGGCGTTCCGTCTTCATGTGGTGTTTGACGGCCGCTCTATGTCGGAATACAACAACGAAAATGCGTGGACGCAGTACTGGATTGATGGCCAACAATTTGACCGAGAGAAATGGCTGAGCGCCAACGAGCAACGGCGAAAGGGTGGCGCAGAGGATCCACGGCCGTTTCGTGTGCGGCCCATTCGTGCTTTTGGCTGATGTCAGCGAAGAGTTACCAAACCACAACACAAACTGCTTGACTTCCAAAGTCTGCGGAGTACTGTTCGACGATAAGGGAGCACATACCACTTCTATAAAAGGAGCATGGAATGAGCAAACGCCATCGTGGTGACGAGTTGGCAGCACTGTCAAAAGTCGAGTTGCGCGCGCACGCTCACGCTGAGCGACACCGAATCAAGGGTGAACTTCAAGCGATTGCTACTCGTGTTGGTCGATCGTGTGAGCCAGATGAGTGTGACGAGCCGGCAATTGGGTGGAAACCCGTGCACCACCATGATGATCATCACGCAAAGGAACGGTCTACCCATCATGGTCGCTTACGCCACTGGAAGATGAAGGAGTGGAAGCGTCGTTCTACGACCCGCCGTCAACGCGCACAGCAGGAGCAACTTCGGGCTCGAATGCCATAGTGCAACACATTGGTGAGCGAACTTGTACGCTCACCGTGAGCAACGCGCATGCCTCATACACCGATATTTCATCACGTAACTGGTGAGTGGCGCGCGCGATGGCGCGGCCGCATTCATGGTGGAGCAGTTCTCGTTGCGCTACCTGCCGGAATCGTGCTGACGCTCTTGGCGTCGGGCCCGTTAGCAACGACGGCAACGGCGATTTATTCAGCATCACTCGTGGCTTTGTTCGGAACCTCGGCGTCGTACCACTTGTTTGCACGCAGTCCTCGGGTGCAACACGTCATGCAGCGCATTGATCACTCAATGGTTTATGTATTGATTGCTGGCACGTACACCCCCGTGTGTTTGCTCGCGCTGCCTCGAGCGCTTGGTATTCCATTGCTTGTTGCAGTGTGGTCGATAGCGGTCGTGGGCATTGTGTTAAAGGTCATGTGGAAGGCGCGAAGATTCTCTGCATCGCTTTATTTGGTAATGGGCTGGATTGTGGTCATCGTGCTGCCCTGGGTGTACCAGCGGGCAGGAGCCCCGACACTGATGCTGTATGCCATCGGCGGCATCGTATTTACGACTGGCGCGGTGATGTTTTATCGTCGGTATCCGCGACTTCGACCAGAAGTCTTCGGGTTTCATGAGGTGTGGCATGTGATGACTGTTATCGCGGTGGTCTGTCAGTTCGCGGCGACTGCGCTGCTGTTGCGGTAAAAGCGCAACTAGTCTGAACACCTCACGGGTCGCTAGCTCAGTTGGTAGAGCAACGGACTTTTAATCCGCAGGTCCCGGGTTCGAGCCCCGGGCGACCCACCATTGCGCGTCGGATGGCGCGTAGTCGGTGAGCGTTGGTCTCAACGGCCATCGACGATGTGTACAGGTACCATCATCGACGTGGGGAAGTCGGGTACATCGCTGGCGACGGAAGCCCGTGATCCCTATGTCGTCGTACTCGGCATCGCGCAGGACGGTGGCAGACCGCAGACCGGCTGTCGCAAAGCCTGTTGCGCCGGACGAGTTCAGCTTTCTCCGGCGTGTCTCGGCATCGTCGATCCGATTGCCGGCCGCCGTTGGATCATCGATGCGACTCCGGACATCACGCGACAGCTCGCGCTACTCGATTCCGTCGCCGGGACCGAGGTGGGGTCGAGCGTGCTCGACGGTGTCATTCTCACCCACGCCCACATGGGGCACTACACCGGTCTCGTCCACCTCGGACGAGAAGCGCTGGCTGCACCGCGACTTCCGGTGTACGCCAGGCCGGCAATGCAGGAATTTCTGGCATCAAACTCGCCGTGGCGGGACCTCATCGCCCATGGGCATATCAAACCCGTGGAGATCACCGACCGGCTCGAGCTGTCGCCGTCCGTGTCTGTCACCGCCGTTCCGGTCCCGCACCGCGACGAATTGTCCGACACAGTTGGTTTCATCGTTGACGGCCCGACGGCGCGGATCCTGTGGCTACCGGACATCGATGCATGGGACATCTGGGACCGTGATCTGCTTGAGGTGATCGCATCGGTCGATGTCGCCTACATCGATGGCACCTTCTTTGACGACGGGGAACTCGAGCGCGACATGTCGCTCATCCCTCATCCCCGCATCGCGGATACCATCGCCCTGGTTACCGATAGGGCGCCCGATCTTGCCCAGCGGGTGCGATTCATCCACCTGAACCACACCAATCCGGCACTTGACACCGAGTCAGCTGCGCATTCGAGGGTCACTGCAGCCGGGATGGCGGTCGCCACTGAAGGCGAACGTCAGGTGCTCTGACCAGGCACGGGTTCAGCCCAAGCCGGCACAAGTCATCGCTGCGTATGCGGGTCTCGCAGGGAGCACCGATTGCAATGTTGTCTGTATCTCTGGGGACACGCGCATGTGCGGGCGCTTGTTTGTTATCCATAAATACCGATACGGTGCGCTTTGGTTGCGCATAACTGGGGCAAATTGTTGCCACGCTTACGCCGTAGGCTATTTGTATTGGTTTCGAGCCTCAGGCGACCCACGTGTCAACACAATTAGAACAACTCGACCTCTCCGTTGCGGGAATGACCTGTGGGGCTTGCGCCGTCAAAGTTGAAAAAGCCCTCAATCAGATAGCTGGTGTCACGGCCACAGTGAACTTTGCTACCGAGTCGGCTCGCGTCACTTTGACCGACGCAGTTTCCACCCAGCAGGTAATTGAGCGAATCGAAAAAGCTGGTTACGGCGCGCGGTTGCTGGAAGACACCACACCCGAGATGCTCGACAAAGAAACTCTCGATCGTGTGGCGATGCTACGGGCACGACTTGGCGTGTCGCTGCTTGCCGGCCTACCCGTAGTTGCGTTGTCAATGATCGCGGGGTTGCAATTCGAAAACTGGAAGTGGTGGGCGTTGGCACTCTCGCTTCCTGTGGTCGTGTGGTCAGCGGCACCGTTCCACAAAGCTGCCGCGATGAACGCACGTCATCGCGCAACCACTATGGACACGCTGATTTCCCTGGGCATCATCGCGGCAATGAGTTGGTCGGTGTGGGCGTTGGTGTGGGGCGATGCTGCCGACCACGACGGCATGGACATGACCAATATGGATATAGACCATATTTATCTCGAAGTCGCAGTGGCAGTCACCACTTTTTTGCTGGCCGGTCGCTATTTCGAGGCTCGGGCCAAACGCCGGGCTGGTGATGCACTTCGCTCACTGTTGGCGTTGGGTGCGCGACACGCCACTGTTCTGCGCGATGGCGAGGAGGTGTTGATTGATGCATCCCAGGTGCAAGTCGGCGATTTGTTCATCGTGCGACCAGGGGAGATCATTGCTGCGGACGGCATAGTTCGCGAAGGCAGCTCGTCGCTTGATGTTTCGATGCTCACCGGCGAAAGCGTGCCAGTTGATGTAACGGTCGGGGCCAACGTGACGGGCACAACGGTGAACCTGACTGGTCGAATAGTGGTGCAGGCCACCCGCATTGGTGCCGATTCGACTTTTGCCCAAATGACACGCCTCGTGCGTGATGCCCAAGCGACCAAGGCACCGGTGCAAAAACTCGCTGACCGGGTGAGTGGCGTGTTTGTTCCCACCGTGATCGTGATTTCCATAGCAACGTTCGTGGTGTGGTGGGTGATGGGTGACGATATTTCGCAGGCGTTCACCGCAGCAGTTGCCGTGTTGATCATTGCCTGCCCTTGCGCCTTGGGGCTAGCGACGCCAACAGCATTGATGGTCGGCAGTGGACGAGCCGCACAGATGGGAATCGTCATCAAGGGTGCCGACGTGCTGCAGGGTACGCGTCGGGTCGACACCGTGGTGTTCGACAAGACAGGCACGGTGACCACCGGGATGATGCAATTGGTGGATGTTGTGTGTGCTGAGGGTGTAACACGGTCTGAGTTGTTGTCGTTTGCTGGCGCACTCGAACATGCCAGCGAGCATCCGGTTGCCAAGGCGATTGCGACTGCCGCGCGATCAGAGCGTGGCACGCTGCAGGCCGTGACTGACTTTGAGAATCTGCCAGGAATGGGCACGATTGGCTTGGTCAATGGCGCAAGTGTGATGGCAGGTAACGAAACCCTCATGCGTCGAAAACTGGTGCTGATTCCCGCAGCCATGAACGATGCACTGGTTGCCGCTCGTAGTGGGGGAAACATCGGCATTTTGGTGGCAATCAACGGCACCGTGCAGGGCGTGTGTGTGGTGGCTGATCGACCCAAAGCAAACAGTGCCGCGGCCATTGCTGCATTACGCGACCTGGGCCTTCGCCCAATTCTGCTTACCGGTGATAGTCGTGCGACTGCGTTGGCTGTCGCCAAGCAGGTTGGCATCGAAGCCGATGAACAACATGTGATTGCTGGTGTGTTGCCCGAAGAAAAAGTGCGAGTAGTGGCAGATTTGCAGGCACGTGGTTACGCGGTGGCAATGGTGGGTGACGGGGTGAACGATGCTGCGGCTTTGGCGCAGGCCAACGTGGGCATCGCAATGGGCACGGGTACCGATGTTGCAATCAATGCCAGTGACCTCACGATCGTGAGTGGCGACCTGCGTTTGGTGGCCGACGCCATCTTGCTGTCACGCGCCACGCTGCGCACCATTAGTGCCAACGTGTTTTGGGCATTTGCCTACAACACTGCTGCGATACCACTGGCAGCCCTCGGGCTACTCAACCCGATGTGGGCCGGGTTGGCAATGGCGCTGTCGAGTGTGTTCGTGGTGACAAACAGCTTGCGACTCCGCACCACCAAGCTCACGCCGCACACTGCGTTCGTACACGCAACTCGTTAGCCGCATCACTCAACCATCCACGCGCGGTGCGTCGGGTGATGCCGTGGGCAGCAGCAAATTCATCCAGTGTCTGGGTGGTGAGTGCGTCGAAGATAGCCCGTGATTTTTCTGAAATGTTGTGTTCGCGAGCTGATTGCAAAAGAAATGCCAGTTCAACCTCGGAGTGCGAGCGGCCAGTCGATGAACCATACGGGTCTTCATGATTCAGTAGGTCGGCGCTGCGTTGGTTGAGGGTGGCATCGTGAATCGCAGCACCCGTTTCGAACTGCTGGCGTCGGCGTTCGCCACGCACGAAAGCAAAGTATTCAATGTCGCGCACGATATTGACGGCAATTTTTGCTGGGCGGCGCTCGATTGGGTACGTACGAATGACCTCCCACGCGTGGGAGAGCACCATGCCCAGGGCATCGTTGTAGCCAATGCTGCGAATGTGCCCGCGGCGACGGGCAATAGCCAACATCGGTGGAATCACCCGTTGCAACACGATTCGGGCAGCGAGCTCGTCGGTTGCGGCATGACGAACGACTTGGGCCAACATCTGGTCGGCCGCTAAGTCGCATTTGGCACCACGGAAGCCAATCGCCACCAGCACCTCATCCAACGAAGTAAACGGGGTGGGGCGTAGACCCCACGAGTTAACGGTGCGCAGAACCCGGGGCGAATACACCATTCGTGCCCATTCGGCGTCAAGCAGGGCAATTGGATTGCGGTGGATACTGGTGATGGATTGTGAAGTGGTCATGGCACTCCAGCGTCAGGATGTGCCTCACCAGTACTCTCACCGCAGGAAAATCGGTAAGACTTTGGCCATGCGCATCAACCTGCCGTCGGGTACGCCCGCCGAAATCGACACGACCGTTGCGTCACCCACCATGGGGCTGGTGATTGCCCCTGATATTTTCTCACTCCGTCCTTTATTCGCAGACATGGTGACGCGGCTCGCACAGGAGTGGAACATGGCAGTGTGCGCGGTGGAGCCATTTCCTAACCATTCACTTGGCGCAGAAATCGAGCCGCGGATGAAAGCAGTCGCGTCGTTGAATGACGCGAGTCATCTGCGAGATCTGCACGAGGCAGCTGATGCACTGGGCACCCCGCGAATCGGGTTGATGGGTTTTTGCATGGGCGGGATGTATTGCTTCAAGTCGTCGGTGAGCGAGCGGTTTGCCCGAATCGTGAGTTTTTACGGAATGATTCAGGTTCCACCAAATTGGCAGTCAAGCACTCAAGGTGAACCGCTTGAGTATTTGAATCGAGCTGACGCCACAAAAGTGCTGGCGATCATTGGCACCAACGATCCGTACACACCTGCTGCCGATGTGACTGCGCTACGAGCAACGGGTTGCAACGTAGTGGAGTACGCCGCCGAACATGGCTTTGCTCACGATGCTTCACGGCCGTCGCATCGCAAAGAAGATGCCGCTGATGCATTTTCACGCACGCGTGCGTGGTTAGTCGGCGAATAGCCGTATTACGACGAGCGCGCCGTCATTTTCTCGCGCTCTTTGATGCGATAGCGACGGTCTGCTTGCTCGAGCCAGCCGAGGCGAATGAAGCTGGCGATTGCCTTGTTCACCCGCTCACGTGATGCACCAACCATCCCGGCCAGTTCCTCTTGGGTGACAGGCAAGACGAACTCGTCGCTGCCTTCTGACAATTCAAGCAAGCGCTTGGCGGTGCGACCTGTGACGTCGAGGAACACGCTGTCTGACAACACTTCGTCCATGACACGCAAACGCGATGCCAACAGTTTGGTGACCCCCCACAACATGGATGGGTTGCCTTGCAATTCGGTTTTGACCGAAGCGTAAGGAATCTGCAGCACACTCGAGGGCTCGAGCGCACGCGCCAGAGCACTGCGCGCCCCGTCATCCAACAGGCCGAGTTCACCAAACAGGTCTCCCGACTCCATGAGGGCAAGCATGCTTTCACGGGCATCAAGTGGTCGATTACCGATAGCAATGGCGATACGTCCAGACAGCACCACGAACATCGCATCTGGTGTTTCGCCTTCGTTGAACAAAACATCGCCACGTTGGAGTTGACGCACCGACCCGGCGGCAGCGATCTTCTTCAGCGATTCGGGTGAAGTGGCGGCGAAAAATGCATTTTTGGCGAGGAGCTCTTCATGAGTCATGCGCTTTACGGTACTACCCTTAACCCCAATGCCCACGGGAGAATTGCGTAGACCTGGCGAGATAATTTGGACCATCGTCGTTGCCGCTGGTGCGGGCACTCGTTTTGGTGGCCCGAAGCAATTTGAATCGCTCGGTGACCGCCGCGTAATCGATTGGTCAATTGCGGTGGCACGCGAATCGAGCGATGGCGTAATAGTCGTTCTTCCGCCGCAAGACGCCGAACGCGAAGGTGGTGTTGCTGGTGGTGCCACCCGCAGCGAGTCGGTGCGTCGTGGGTTGGCTGCAGTGCCCAAGAACGCCACCATTGTGTGTGTGCACGATGCTGCTCGACCGTTTGCCAATGAAGATGACTTCCGCCGAGTGATTGCGGCAGTCGCTGATGGCGCCGACGGTGCCGTGCCAGCAATACCGGTTGCCGACACGATCAAAGTGGTAGATGACACCGGTCAGGTCATGCGCACACCACCGCGCGGATCACTTCGTGCAGTTCAGACACCGCAAGCATTTCGTGCCGAGGTGTTGCGTCGTGCCCACGCCGAGCAAGGTGAGGGCACCGATGACGCTGCATTGGTCGAAGCGCTCGGCGGCAAAGTGGTGGTCGTAGACGGCGACGTGTTGAATCGCAAGATCACCACTCGTGACGATTTGGATTGGGCCCGCATCCAACAGAGCGGACACTAAAAATGCGTGTTGGTCAAGGCTTTGACATACATCGTTTTGCTGATGATGATCGCCCCCTGGTGTTGGCTGGTGTGCATATTCCCGGTGAGCGTGGGCTGCATGGTCACAGTGATGCCGATGCCATCGCCCATGCCGTGAGTGATGCTTTGCTCGGTGCAGCCGGTCTCGGCGACATTGGTGAACATTTTCCAGATTCTGACCCGCAGTGGAAGGGCGCCGACTCGATGCAGATCTTGCGTCAGGTGGTGGGCAAGGTTCGTGCGGCTGGCTGGCGAGTGGAAAACGTGGATGTAAACGTTATTTGCGAGCGCCCCAAAATTGCGCCGCATCGCGCGGCGATGCAAGCCAATTTGGTCGCAGCAGTTGGCGCGCCAGTTTCGGTGAAGGGCCGACGTGCTGAAGGTCTGGGCAGTATCGGCCGAGTCGAAGGAATTGCCTGTATGGCAGTTGCGTTGCTTGTTTCATGACACGACGTCCGCGGCGCGATGCGCGTCGACCCGATCGTGGCCCAGAGCGCGGTAATGGTCGTGGTGCAGGTCGCGGTGATGCACGCGGCGATACACGCGGTGACGCACGTGGTGCTGGTCGTGGTGCGCAGCGTGACCGCACGGCACGTTCGGCACGTTCGCCTCGCCCTGATCGCTCGGCGCGCCCGCGTTCGAATGATCGTTCGCTCGGGGGTGAACAAATTGAAGGCCGCCAAGCCGTTCGCGAGTTACTTACGGCTGGTCGTCGTCGCACGCGCGAAATTCTGATTGCACAAGACACCGACAAGAACCCGATCATCAGCGAGATTTTGGATATCGCGCGTTCGCAGCGGGTGGTGGTGCGTCAGGTCTCGCGCAAAGAAATCGACGATCAGGCACGCAGCGAAGCACCACAGGGTGTGATTGCTTTTGCCGATGCACTCGAAGAGGTGTCACTCGACGAAGTGCTCGCCCGCACCGCACAAGCAGAGAAATTGTTTCTCGTGGCTATCGACGGGGTAACGGATCCGGGCAATCTTGGGGCGATTCTGCGTTCTTGTGAAGGCGCTGGGGTTGACGCCGTGATTCTGCCGCGCCATCGCGCTGTTCATATCACCCCGAGTGCCGCCAAGGCATCTGCGGGTGCAGTGGAGTATCTAACGATGTGTTTGACGCCTGGGCTACCGACTGCAATTCAATTGATGCGTGACGCCAACGTGTGGGTGGTTGGTTTAGATGATGCAGCCGACAAACCAATCTTTGGTCTGGGAGACCTAGCCCGCGATCACATCTGCTTGGTGCTCGGTGCCGAGGGACCGGGGCTATCCCGGTTGGTGCGTGAGCGATGCGATTTGATTGTCTCGATTCCGATGCTTGGTGCGCTGTCATCGCTGAATGTGTCGGCGGCTGCGGCACTCGCGACGTATGAAGTTGTGCGCGCGCGTCGGCAGTAGTTGTTTCGCACCTATTCGTTGCGCGCGTAGTATTGACGACTGTCGCTTCGTGCGGCTCGCCGGGGTAGCTCAGTGGCAGAGCAACCGCCTTGTAAGCGGTAGGTCGTGGGTTCAATTCCCACTCTCGGCTCAATCAGCGCATTGGGTGCAACAATGGTGTACCGCTGCGGGATATTGACGGCGATTAGTCTGGCTACATGAGTCA